>OBPM01000159.1_pt1 | contig 9756 bp, 10 predicted proteins | sample 1493981 | NCBI WGS metagenome assembly OBPM01 (sample SAMEA3275485, study PRJEB22092) | marine metagenome | reverse complement strand
TTTCAGCGCCGTATTCCATCGCTTTGCGGGGGATTTCGTTGTAGTCCGACTCGTCAGGCTGGCCCAGGTTGGCGGTGTAGGCGTAGGGCAGGGCGCCCTTTTGCTTCATCCACAACAGGGCGGCAGAGGTGTCCAGGCCGCCCGAGAAGGCGATGCCGACTTTTTGCCCTTGGGGCAGATTTTGCAGAATGGTGCTCATGGGGTTCCGATCGGCCGTGGGTTCAGGCGTAGTGGCAGATGTAGTGGTAGGGCTCGGTCACGCGAATTTCAAATTTGGAGTTGGCCGGCACGCTGAATTCTTCGCCCGCGCTGGATTTGACCCATTCGTTGCTGCCATCGAGCTTGTATTCGCAATAGCCACCCACGCACTCCATGATTTCTGCGGCACCGGTGTTGAAGGTCAATGTGGCGGGCAAAACCACGCCGACCGACAACTTGGTGCCATCGGGCAGGGTCAGGCCGTGGCTGACGCATTTGCCGTCAAAGTAAACATTGGCTTGGGTGTTGACGGAGACGCCGTCGATGGTTTGGGTGGTCATGGCAATACAGGCGAGGGTTGGCAGGCTGGGTCTGGCCCGCGAAAAAGCGCGGCCATCGGCCGCGCCCGTGTTTCAAACCCTTTATTTTAGGTCAACCGCCTCGGTGCCTGAGAGATCAGCGCCAGTGGGGGCGGTCTTCGCGGGCTTTGTGCTGGTGCCCGCGTGGGCGCTCTGAGGTCACGCGGTAGCTCGGGTGCCGCACCTCTGGGCGGGGTGCGCGCCAGTGCAGGTCCACGTATGTGTAAATGGGGGGCTGCGTGCGGTAAGCCGTGGCCGGCAAATACACCACTTGGGGTGCAGTGTTGATGACGGTGGTGCGCTGCAAGGGTGGGAGGGCTTCGCTGCGCAAACCCTGAACCGATGGACTGATCTGAAGGCTGATGGTGGGGCCGGGGTCTTGCGGCAGTTGCACGTTGTAGCGTTTGCCGGCGTATTCGTAGACCACGTCGTAGCCGACCAGTCGGTTTTCATAGGCCGTCTGGGTGCTGCAGGTGGTTGTGTTCTGCACGTAGGCTTGGCCTGTGCCCTCAATGCGGTCGCCGACCATGGCGCCACCCACGATGCCGATCATGGTGGCCAAAGCCCGGCCTGAGCCATCGCCTACGGCATTGCCCATGGCGCCGCCAGCGATAGCGCCCATCAAAGCCCCCCCGCCGGAGGAGGATTGCACCACCACGGGCGTGGGCGTGCAGGTCTGGCGCGGCACGGCCACTTGTTGGTAAACCGCGCTGCGCGAGAGCACTTGGCCGACTTCTTGCGCGTTGGCCACCAGGGGTGTCCAGGCCGCGGCGCCCAGCAGGGCGGTGGTGATGACAAGCTGTTTCATGGCCGGCTTCCAAGTTGTTGAAGGTGAGCCCAGTGTATGCAGTCCCATGTCAACAAGGGATGAGCTTCTTGTAAAGTTGGGTAACAGTGCGGCCGTTGTGATCAAGCTGGCCATTGGTTGGGCGTGAAGCCGACGGTGACTTGGCCCGAAGGCCAAGCAATGACTGGCCGTTTGATGGTGCTGGCTTGGGCCAGCATGACAGCTTTGGCACTGTCGCGGTCGGTCACGGCCGCTTGCACGGCCGCATCGAGCTTGCGCCAGGTGGTGCCTTTGCGATTGAGCAGGGTTTCCCAGCCCACCGCTGTCAGCCAGACGTCCACTTGTGCTTCGGGCACGCCTTGTTTTTTGAAATCGTGAAAGCTCGCGTGCAAGCCGTTGTCGGCCAACCAGGTTCGGGCTTTTTTGACGGTGTCGCAATTGGGAATGCCGTAAACAATGAGGTCCATGGGGCTTTGATGAAGTGGAAAGTGACGAGACTGCGCGACAATTGCCGCCCATGAATACTCTACAGGAATGGCTCGACTGGTGCGAGCAACTTCACCCCGTGGCCATTGACATGGGGCTGGACCGTGTGAAAACCGTGGCCGACCGCATGGCGCTGCGTTTTGACTGCCCGGTGATCACCGTGGCCGGCACCAATGGCAAGGGCTCTACCTGCGCCATGTTGGAGGCTGTGTTGCTGCAAGCGGGCTACCGTACAGGCGTTTACACCTCACCGCACCTGGTGCATTTCGAGGAGCGCTGCCGCCTGCACGGCGAATCGGCCTCGTCCGAAGTCTTTGCCCAGGCGTTTGCCGCTGTGGAGGCTGTGCGAGGCGATGTCAGCCTGACGTATTTTGAATTCAGCACCCTGGCCATCTTGCACCTGATGGCCCACGCCGAGTTGGACGTGGCCATTTTGGAGGTGGGTATGGGGGGCCGCTTGGACGCCGTCAACATCATTGATGCAGACTGCGCCGTGATCACCAGCATCGACATCGACCACACCGCCATTTTGGGCAAAGACCGCGAAAGCATTGGTTTGGAGAAGGCCGGCATCATGAGGGCCGGGCGTCCGGTGATTGTGAGCGACCCGGTTCCGCCGCAAAGCGTGTTGGACCATGCCGCCGCCGTGGGGGCTGAACTTTGGCAGTTTGGCCGGGACTTTAATTTTTCGGGTGACCCGCAGCAGTGGGCTTGGGCGGGGCGTGACCGCCGCTACAGTGGCATGGCCTATCCAGCTTTGCGTGGAGCGAACCAACTGATCAACGCCTCCGGCGTGCTGGCCGCGCTGGAAGCCTTGCGCCAGCGCATCCCCATCACGGCCCAAGCCGTTCGCAATGGACTGGCCATGGTGGAGTTGCCTGGGCGCTTTCAGATCGTGCCAGGGGAGCCAGTTTTGGTGCTGGATGTGGCACACAACCCCCATTCGGTGGCCGCATTGGCGGCCAACTTGGACGCCATGGGGTTTTATCCCACGACCCACGCTGTATTTGGGGCCATGGCGGACAAGGACTTGCTCCCCATGCTGAAAAAGGTCAATCCGATGATCGACCGTTGGTATTTCACCGATTTACCCGTGCCCCGCGCCGCCAAAGCGGCCGATTTGGAACAAGTCTGGCTGACGCAAAATACCCGCGCCGATGCCGCTGGCAGCGTGCATGCTGACCCCATGCAGGCCTTGCAAGCGGCCATCGGGGCGGCAGACCCGGCTGATAGAATCGTCGTCTTTGGCTCCTTCTATACCGTGGGCGGTGTTTTGCAAGACGGCATTCCGCGTCTTCAAGCCAAACACCTCAAGCCCTGAGCACTGCCATGGCGTTTTTTAAGTTCCGTTTTCCTGGTCAAGATGCCGCGTCTTCGGCCTCGGCCGAGATGGCTGCCTCGGGCCCCGGTGAAAGCATCGAAGTTGTTCGCAGGCGTGCCCGACACCGTTTGATGGGTGCCGTGGTGCTGGTGCTGGTGGCTGTTGTTGGCTTTCCTTTGTTGTTCGACACCCAGCCGCGCCCCGTTGCGGTGGACACTCCCATTCTGATTCCTGATCGTCAAAAAGTGGGGCCATTGAGCGCCGCCGAGCCGGCTGAGCGTCTGGCCCCGGCCAAGCCCTTGCTGCCCGACGCCCGGCCTTTGCCTGCGCAGGCGGGGTTGGAGCCGAATGAAACTTTGATTCAGCCTCCGCCCGTGCTTGCAGAAACCGTGACCAAACCGGCAAAGCCAGCACCTCTACCCGACCTCAAACCCGCCGCAAGCAAATCCGACAAGTCCGAGGCCAGCGCAGCCGCAGCACAGGCCAAGACCCGGGCCAAGGCCAATGAAGATGGCAGCAAAGCCCGCGCCTTGCTCGAAGGCAAGTCACCTTCGTCCTCTAAGCCAGCCAGCAACGAGCGGCTCGTCGTTCAGGTCGGTGCCTTCACCGATCCTGCCAAAGTGCGCGAAGTGCGTCGCAAGTTGGAGCAAGCGGGCTTGGTCACGTTCACCCAAGTCATTGATGGCAAGGACGGCAAGTCCACCACACGCATTCGCGTGGGCCCTTTCAGCAGCCGTGAAGACGCAGAAAAAGCGGCGGCGCGCATTCGAAAACTCAGCTTTTCACCGGCTGTCTTGAGGCTCTGACGTGCAACTGTCCATCACCGACTGGGTCTTGCTGGGGGTTTTGCTGGCCTCCTTGCTGGTGGGACTCTGGCGCGGCTTGGTCTACGAAGTGCTGTCGCTGGCGGGCTGGGTTGGGGCTTTTATTCTGGCCCAGTGGCTCGCGGCAGATGTGGTGGCCTTCTTGCCTTTCCTGAAAGAAGCGGCGGCTCAGGTGAAGTACGCCCTGGCTTTCGCTTTGGTCTTTGTGGCGACATTGTTTGCAGCCGGTTTGCTGTCTTGGCTGGTCAAGAAATTGGTGGAAACCGTGGGTTTGCGCCCAGTCGACCGGGCCTTGGGCGGCATTTTTGGTTTGGCACGGGGCGTGGTTTTGTTGCTGGCCCTCACCGTGGTTTTGCAGCTCATGGGCTTGACGTCCGAAGCTTGGTGGCAAAACGCCACAGGCCCTGGCTGGTTGGACATGACGCTCAAGGGCCTGAAGCCTCTGTTGCCGCAAGAGTTGGTGGATTATTTACCCCGATGACATCGGGGTGGTTCGATTTTTTGAACGGATAAAAGCATATGTGTGGAATTGTCGGCGTTGTCAACAGCGCTCCGGTCAACCAGTTGATTTATGACGCCTTGTTGCTTTTGCAGCACCGTGGTCAAGATGCGGCTGGCATCGTCACTCAACTCGACCGCAAATTTTTCATGCACAAAGCCAAGGGCATGGTGCGTGACGTGTTTCGCACCCGCAACATGCGCAGCTTGCCCGGCAACTGCGGCTTGGGCCAGGTGCGCTACCCCACAGCGGGGAATGCCTTCAGCGAAGAAGAGGCTCAGCCTTTTTACGTGAACGCCCCCTTTGGCCTGGTGCTGGTGCACAACGGCAACCTGACCAACGCGCACGCGCTGAAGGCCGAGTTGTTCTTGAATGACCACCGGCACATCAACACCGAAAGCGACTCTGAAGTTTTGCTCAACGTGTTGGCCCACGAGCTGGAAAAAACCACGCGAGGCTTGCCGCTCAAGCCTGTCGATGTGTTTGAGGCCGTGCGTGGCGTGAACCGCCGTGTCAAGGGCTCTTATGCAGTGATCGCTTTGATTGCAGGCCACGGCCTGATCGCTTTTCGGGACCCGCATGGCATTCGCCCCTTGTGCATGGGGCGCAGCGAAGACGGCTCCATCATGCTGGCCAGCGAGTCGGTGGCGCTCGATGGCACGGCCCACCAATTCGAGCGCGACGTGGCCCCAGGCGAGGCTATTTTTATCGACCTTGAAGGGCAACTGCACGCGCAAGCGTGCAGCGACAAGGCGCAGCTGAGTCCCTGTATTTTCGAATACGTGTATCTGGCCCGGCCCGACTCCACCATGGATGGCATCTCGGTCTACCAAGCCCGCTTGAACCTGGGTGAATCATTGGCCAAGCGGGTCATTTCCACAGTGCCACCGAGTGACATCGACGTGGTGATCCCCATCCCTGAATCCAGCCGCCCCAGCGCCACCCAACTGGCCCACTTGTTGGGCCTTCCCTACCGCGAAGGTTTTGTGAAAAACCGTTACGTGGGCCGCACCTTCATCATGCCCGGCCAAGCCGTGCGCAAAAAATCGGTGCGCCAAAAGCTCAACACCATCGTCAGCGAGTTCAAGGGCCGCAATGTGTTGTTGGTCGATGACTCCATCGTGCGCGGCACCACCAGCCGAGAGATCGTGCAAATGGCGCGAGACGCGGGCGCTCGCAAGGTCTATATGGCCAGCGCTGCGCCACCAGTGCGTTATCCCAACGTGTACGGCATCGACATGCCGACCAAGGACGAACTGGTGGCCCATGGCCGCAGCATCGAAGAAATCCGCGACATCATTGGCTGCGACGCCCTGATCTACCAAGACGTGGATGCCATGAAGACCGCGGTAGCCCAGGCCCGAGTCAACGCCGCAGGGACGCTGTCCAATTTTGATGCCTCGTGCTTTGACGGCGTGTATGTCACCGGCGACATTTCGACCGATGACATCACGCGTTTGAACGAGACCCGACTCCAGGTGGAAGAGGGCGATGACGACAATTCGCGTTTGGCTTTGCCCAACGCCAGCGTGTGAGCCTCAACATGACCGAACCCTCCCGATTTGACGATTTGCACATCGAAACCCTGGCCGTGCGGGCCGCGGTGGAGCGCAGCCAATACGGCGAAAACTCCGAAGCCCTGTACCTGACCAGTGGTTACGTGCAGCCTACAGCCGAGTCTGCCGCCCGACGTTTCGCAGGCGAAGAAGAAGGCTTCACCTATGGCCGCTACGGCAACCCTACAGTGAGCAGCATGGAAATGCGCTTGGCGGCCTTGGAGGGCACAGAAGCCGCCATGGGGACATCCTCGGGCATGTCTGCCATCTTGATGCTGTGCATGGGCCTCCTGAAGGCGGGCGACCATGTGGTGTGCTCGCGCTCCATGTTTGGCTCGACCATCAAATTGATCGGCACCGACTTGGCCAAGTTCGGTGTCGAGTCCAGCTTTGTATCGCAAACCGACTTGAAAGAGTGGCAAGCTGCCATTCGCCCCAGCACCCGATTGCTGTTGGCCGAAACACCCACCAACCCCCTCACCGAGGTGTGTGACATCCAGGCGCTGGCCGACATCGCCCACAACGCAGGCGCTTTGTTTGCGCTGGACAACTGCTTTGCCACGCCCGCTTTGCAAAGACCCGCACTGATGGGGGCTGACATCATCACGCACTCGGGCACCAAGTATTTGGACGGACAAGGTCGCGTGATGGCGGGCGCGCTGTGCGCCCCGCAGCAGATGATCACCGAGAAGTTTTTACCCGTGCTCAAAAGCGGCGGCATGACACTGGCGCCTTTCAATGCTTGGGTCGTGCTCAAAGGCCTTGAGACGTTAGACCTGCGCATGCGGGCCCAATCTGCCCGTGCGCAAAATTTGGCCGAATGGCTGGAAAAGCACCCCGCGGTGGCCCGCGTGCATTACCCCGGTTTGGCCAGCCATCCGCAGCACGACTTGGCCATGCGCCAGATGTCGGGCTTGGGTGGTGCGGTGCTGTCTTTTGACGTGAAGGCCGATGGCCCTGAACAAGCACGGCAACGGGCCTTTCACGTTTTGGACCACATGCAAATGCTCTCCCTGTCCACCAACTTGGGTGACACCAAAACTTTGGTGGCGCACCCCGCCAGCACCTCGCACGGGCGTCTGACCGAAGCACAGCGCCAAGCCGCAGGCATTGGCCAAGGCCTGATCCGCGTGGCGGTTGGTTTGGAGTACCCCCAAGATATTCAAAAAGACCTGTCTCGCGGTCTCGACACCCTTTGATATGACCAACACCCTTCCAAGCACGCCTGCACTGACCCGCACCCGCTTCGCCCCGTCGCCCACGGGTTTCATTCACCTGGGCAACATCCGTTCGGCTTTGTACCCTTGGGCCTTTGCCCGCGCCACAGGTGGCGACTTCATCTTGCGCATCGAAGACACCGACCTGGACCGCTCCACCCAAGCGTCTGTCGATGTCATCATCGAAGGCATGGCTTGGCTGGAACTCAACCACGACGAAGGCCCTTTCTACCAAATGCAACGCATGGACCGCTACAAGGCGGTGTTGGCCGAGCTGATTGCCGCAGGCCATGTTTACCCCTGCTACATGAGCATGGAAGCCTTGGACGCGCTGCGAGAGCGCCAAATGGCCAACAAGGAAAAGCCCCGTTACGACGGCACTTGGCGGCCCGAGCCAGGCAAAACTTTGCCGGCCATCCCTGATGGCGTGCGGCCGGTGCTGCGTTTTAAAAATCCCATCGGTGGTGTGGTCGCTTGGGACGACAAGGTCAAAGGCCGCATCGAAATCAGCAACGACGAACTCGACGACTTGGTCATCGCCCGACCCGATGGCACACCCACCTACAACTTCTGTGTGGTGGTGGACGACATCGACATGCAAATCACCCACGTTATTCGGGGGGACGACCACGTCAACAACACCCCACGACAAATCAACATTTTTCAAGCCTTGGGCCATGCCGTGCCGGTCTATGCCCATTTGCCCACTGTGCTGAACGAGCAGGGCGAAAAAATGAGCAAGCGCAATGGTGCCAAAGCCGTCACCGCGTACCGCGATGAAGGCTACCTGCCCGATGCCATGGTCAATTACCTGGCACGTTTGGGCTGGAGCCATGGCGACGATGAAATTTTCAGCCGCGCTCAGTTTTTGGCGTGGTTCAACCTCGACCACCTCGGCCGCAGCGCTGCGCAGTTTGACGAAGCCAAACTCAAATGGGTCAATGCCCAGCACCTTAAGGCCTTGGAAGACACCGAATTGGCTGAGCGTGTCCAGCCCTTCCTCGCCAAACTGAGCGTGGTGGCCGATGAACGCTTGGCCAGCATTTGCGGTTTGTTCAAAGACCGTTGTGACACCTTGGTGGTGTTGGCCCAATGGATTTCGGCCTTCTATTTGGATGTGGTGCCCAACGCTGAAGAGAAAGCATTGCACGTCACCGAGGCCGTCAAACCCGCCTTGATGGTTTTGGCCGACAAGTTGGCAGATTGTGTTTGGGACAAGGCCGCGATTGCGGCCGCGATCAAGTCCACTTTGGGTGAAACCGGTCTGAAGATGCCCCAGTTGGCCATGCCTGTGCGGGTGTTGGTCATGGGCACGGCGCAGACGCCATCGCTTGATGCTGTGCTTTTTCTAAGCCGAAGAGAAAAAATCGTTGCGGCCTTGAAAAACGCATAAAAACCTGTCTATAATTCAAGTCTCGACACCAACGAGGCTTAACAAAAAGCAAACAGCGGTAACGCTGAATGTTCACAGTTAAACCAAAGGGGGTATAGCTCAGATGGGAGAGCGCTTGCATGGCATGCAAGAGGTCATCGGTTCGATCCCGTTTACCTCCACCAAGTGTTGAGAAAAAAAGATTCGCAAGAATCTGTCCAGGTTATGACCCTATCGTCTAGAGGCCTAGGACATCACCCTTTCACGGTGAGTACCGGGGTTCGAATCCCCGTAGGGTCGCCAAGTTTTGTAGCACTTGGTTGAGTTGCTAAGGCAACGCAACAAAAGATACAGCTACCAGGAGTGGTAGTTCAGTTGGTTAGAATACCGGCCTGTCACGCCGGGGGTCGCGGGTTCGAGTCCCGTCCACTCCGCCAAAACGAAAAGCCTAAGTAGTTCTCTACTTAGGCTTTTTTCATGCTTCAATCATCTTCGCATGATTTCGACAGTGCAAGTCGAGCCCCACACGGGGCTGGACTTGCATGGCGCACTTGCAGTAAGCTTCAAGGTTTTTCAGCTAACCCATTGTCAGTCATGGAAAGTGTGCTCCCCTCCATACCAGCCAAGCGCTACTTCACCATTGGTGAGGTGGGCGAGTTGTGCGGCGTCAAGCCCCACGTCTTGCGCTATTGGGAGCAAGAATTCACACAGTTGCGTCCGGTCAAGCGTCGGGGAAACCGCCGTTATTACCAGCGCCACGAGGTCATGATGATCCGCCGAATTCGCGGTTTGCTCTACGACCAAGGTTTCACCATCAGCGGTGCCCGCAACAAGCTTCTTGAACTGACGCAAGCCGACAGGCAACTGATGCGTGCTTCCGGTTTGTCGGACTACGAATTAGATGGCGAAACCAGCGACATAGAGATCGACGCCCAGTTCGCCCATGATGAGGCGCTCGCCAGCGACGATGTCGAATATGCGGTTACACAAGAGCCTGAATCTAAGCTGTCTATTCGTGAGTCTCTTTTGCAAATACGGGCCCTGTTAAGCGCCTGAAATCTTGAATATTCAGGCTATAATTCAAAGCTTGTCGGCGTGTAGCGCAGCCTGGTAGCGCACTTGCATGGGGTGCAAGGG
>OBPM01000158.1_pt1 | contig 9859 bp, 8 predicted proteins | sample 1493981 | NCBI WGS metagenome assembly OBPM01 (sample SAMEA3275485, study PRJEB22092) | marine metagenome | reverse complement strand
GCCTTCAGCAATTGGAAGAGTGGAACGAACTTCTGTACGGTTATCAGCCCCCATCGGCTGAACAATTTGTAAATGGCGAAGCGGCGCTTGCCGGACTCACTGGCGATCTTCCTGAAACGAAGCCAGTCATGATGGCTGCTGCAGATGTCGACGTACCCCAAGCCGTTGCCGAGCCTGAGGTTGCGCGGGAAGAGGTCATTGAAGTCCAAAAGCAGGCAGCTCCTAAGCTTGCCGCGCCGAGAATTGCCGTCAATGACTCGCCAATCTTTGCCGCCCCTACAAAGCGTGCTGCGGCCAAAGTAGAGGCGCCTAAGGTTGAGCAGACCCGAACCGAGCGTTTGGCGCGGATGGACGAAAAGCTTTTGTCGGACGACCTGCTGCGCGATATCTCGGCGAAAGCTGCTAAAGAACGCCGCCGTTAATGACCCCGCAGACGGCCCGCACCACGACCCGGAAAAGCGGCGTTGGTACGCCCCCGTTTGCAGCGCACGGTTTTTGGCGGCTGCTGGTTCTGCTTGCCGCTTTCGGTGTGTTTGTCATGTTGCTCATCGGGCGCTTGGCGACACTCGCCTTGTTTGAAAGCTCGCGGGCTTATGGCGCAACCAGCACGGAATATGTGCCCGAGCGCGGCGATATTGTAGACCGCAATGGCATTCCGCTGGCGCGCAGTATTTATGGCTACGCTATTTGGGTGAAGCCTTCGGATTTGCTGGGCGACCGCAAGCAATTGGCCAACCAGCTGGCAGCGATTTTCCCTGACACGCCAGCTGCAGAATTTTATGCCAAGTTGACGTCGGACAAGGCCGGTTATCTGCGCAAACGCGCCCTGCCTGAACAAGTCAAACAGGTCCATGATCTTGGCGAAATCGCCATTGAATTCCCGCGCGAGGCAACGCGCCTATATCCGCAGCATGACATGGCAGCGCACGTTCTCGGTTTCGTAAACCGCGATGGCCGCGGTGCGATGGGGATGGAGCGGGTCATGAACGATTACCTGCGCGATCCTGCCAAGCGGTCGACTCCATTGAACCTTGCTTTGGACGTACGCGTTCAGGCGGCGCTTGAAAGCGAGCTTGCTTCGGGCATGTCAGCCACAGGTGCAAAAGGCGCGGCCGGTGTTATCTTGGACGTTGCGACCGGTGAGGTTATCGCCATGGCAACATTGCCGTCGTTCAATCCCAACCGCCCTTCATTTGCGAATATTCCGGACCTTGGACAAACGATTGAGGATGGGCGTTATCCCATCACACGTCAGACCAATAACGTCACCAACCGCGTATATGAATTGGGTTCAACCTTTAAGCCTTTGACAGTGGCAGCCGCGTTGGACGCAGGAACCGTGCGCGATTTGTCGATTCGCTATGACGCGACCAAGCCACTTCAGATTGGCCGCTTCAAAATCCGCGATTCGCATTCCTCTGGCCGCTGGCTGAACACGCCTGAGGCGCTGATCCACAGTTCGAATATTGTTACCGCGCAGATCGCCGATAATTTGGGCGCGGCACGAATGGACGCCATGTTGCGGACGATGCATTTCAACGCCCGTCCAGATATCGAACTCGCGGAAAAGGCGATGCCGCTTTATCCCAAGACCTGGGGCCGCCTTACCAACATGACAGTGGGCTATGGACATGGCATATCGGTTACGCCTTTGCATCTGGCCAGCGCTTATGCCGCGATGGTGAACGGTGGCATCTATCGCCCCGCAACGATGTTCAAGACCAAGGTGAATGCCAAAATCCCCGGAAAGCGTGTATTCACCGCCGCGACCAGCGCGCGTATGCGGCAATTGATGCGCATGATCGTTGTCGATGGCACTGGCAAGCAAGCGGACGCTTTGGGTTACCGCGTTGGCGGGAAAACTGGTTCTGCCGAAAAGCCCGGCGTGGGCGGTTATAGCCGCAATCTCGTGGTTGCGACCTTTGCTGCTGCGTTCCCCATGGACAATCCACGCTATGTGGTTTTGGCGATGCTCGATGAGCCTAAGGGCACCGAAGCGTCAAGTTTCCAGCGGACCGCAGGCTATACCGCTGCGCCAGTTGTGCAAAAAACCATTACACGCGTAGGTCCATTGATGGGAATTATACCTGACATGAAACGCGATGTTGATGTATCGGAACTGATGCCTTTATTGTGGAAGGCGAAGGGAGAGCAATAGTGAAGCTCGGGCAATTGGTAAGCGGTGCCGATCAGGCATTTGCCGACAGAACAGTGACCGGCTTTGCCATCGACCATCGGAAGATTGCGCCCGGAACAGTTTTTGGCGCATTTGAGGGCGCCAGTTTCAATGGCGAAGATTTCATCGACGCTGCGATTGCAGCGGGTGCTGTGGCTATCGTCGCGCGTCCCGAGGCAAAAGTCGTCGGCGCAGTGCATATCGCTGATGCCGAACCACGGCGTGCGTTTGCGCGACTTGCCGCTGTATATTTCCGTCCCTTTCCCGGGCAGATTGCCGCGGTCACCGGCACAAATGGCAAGACATCGACGGCCGAACTCACGCGCCAGCTTTGGCGCATGGCGGGGCATAATGCCGCGTCGATAGGCACCTTGGGTATTACGACAGCGTCCGACCAGACAACGACCGGTTTAACAACGCCAGACATCGTGACGTTCCTTGCGAACATGTCCGGTCTGGCCCGCGAAGGCATAAGCCATGCGATATTTGAGGCGTCCAGCCATGGCCTGTCGCAATATCGCAGCGAAGGGGTGCAGGTTTCGGTAGCTGCGTTCACCAACTTAAGCCGCGATCATCTTGATTATCACGGCACGATGGAAAGCTATTTCGACGCGAAGATGCGCTTGTTCGACGAGGTGGTCGACGAGAATGGCTGCGCCGTGATCTGGGCGGATGATATTTGGTCGGACCAAGTTATCGCACGTGCGCGCAAGCGCGAGCTGCGGATGATTACCGTGGGCGAAAAGGGTAAAGGCATTCAACTCGTTTCGCGCGAAGCGACGCAACTTGGTCAGACGCTTGAGCTGCGGATTCAGGGCGACGTTTACAAAGTGAAGCTGCCGCTCATCGGAGCCTATCAAGCCGCCAACGCGCTTGTCGCAGCGGGTGTCGTCATGGCGAGTGGCGGTGACGTTGAAAGCCTGCTGTCGCATCTTGCGCGGTTGCAGCCCGTACGTGGTCGCCTTGAGCGCGCCGTCATCACCAAAAGCGGCGCGCCCGTTTATGTTGATTATGCCCATACGCCCGACGGTCTGCGCGCGGCCATCGCGGCATTGCGCCCGCATACAAAGGGCAAGCTGATAACGGTATTCGGCGCGGGCGGTGATCGTGACACCGGCAAGCGTCCGGAAATGGGCGCGGTTGCAGTCGCCGACTCCGACATTGTTATCGTGACGGACGATAATCCGCGCAGCGAAGACCCGTCGCTCATTCGCGCGGACATCATGGCAAGCGCGCCCGGCGCGCATGAAATTGGCGACCGGCGCTATGCCATTGCCTTTGCCATCGAACATGCCGAACCCGATGATATCGTCCTGATCGCCGGCAAGGGGCACGAACAAGGGCAGATCATCATGGGCCGCGTTTTGCCATTTGACGATGTTGAAGTTGCGCGGGAATGCGCGGCATGACGCCCTTGTGGACCTTTGAAGAACTGCTGGCCGCGACAGGTGGGACGGCTGCCGGACATTTTGACGTTCATGGCGTTGCGTTTGACTCCCGCGAAATCGGGGCGGGGGATTTGTTCTTTGCGCTGAAGGGTGCGGAGACCGACGGGCATCGGTTCATTGAGACAGCATTTGCCAATGGTGCGGCGGGCGCGATCGTTTCGCATCCCGTGCCCTATCCGCATATTCTGGTCAGTGACACGATGCAGGCGCTTGAGGCACTTGGCCATGCGTCGCGCGCACGGACCAAGGCCAAGATTATCGGTGTGACGGGATCTGCAGGGAAAACCGGAACAAAAGAAGCGCTCTACGCTGCGCTCGACCGCTATTCACGCGGGCGCGCGCACCGTTCAGTCAAAAGCTACAACAACCATGTCGGCGTTCCGCTTAGCCTCGCGCGCATGCCAGCAGACTGCGATTTCGGTATTTTTGAAATGGGCATGAACCATGCCGGCGAAATGCGCGCGCTCAGCAAGATCGTCCGTCCCGACGTCGCGATTATCACCACGATTGCCCCGGCGCATATTGAATTTTTCAAGGACGAAAGCGGCATTGCGGATGCCAAGGCCGAGATTTTTGAAGGACTGGCCGAAGGTGGCACAGCGATCTTGCCCGCCGATAGTCCGCATTATGCGCGGCTTCGTGCAGCGGCGGAGCAATATACCGGCAACATCATGTCGTTTGGCTTTGGTGCGGACGCCGATGTCCGCGTGCTCGACCATATGAACGCACAAGGCGGCACGCTCATCACTGCGAAAGTAAGTGAGACAATGTTGTCTTTCACGCTGTCACAGCCCGGCGAGCATTGGATTGCCAACAGTATGGCCGTTTTGGCTGCGGTTTCTGCGGCAGGCGGCGATCTGGCTTCGGCGGGGCTCGCTATGGCGGAAATCGGCGGCCTTGCAGGACGCGGTGCGCGCCATGTCATTCGCATTGGCGATGGCACGGGCCACCTCATTGACGAAAGCTATAACGCCAACCCTGCATCGATGCTGGCGACGATTGGCCAGTTGGGACAAGCATCCGACGGCCGCCGGATCGCCATTTTGGGATCGATGAAGGAACTTGGTGTAAAAACTGCGCAATATCACAGCGCACTTGCCATATTGCTGGCTCGACTTCGCAACTTACAATGACGCAACCGCGCGGTCCGGCGCTGGACAGAATTTTTCGTTCACATTGTCGGACGGCTCTGTGCTCTCGCTCAATCTTCGGGCGACCAGCACCGCTGCAACGGCGGCGACCGCAACCGCTGCACCATCATGGACCGGCGCCGCGGTTGGAAACTCCGCATTTCTCGGCATTCCCGGACGACCCATTTTATATATGAACAACACCGGTTCGACCGTGAACTTCACCATCTCGTCGATTCTCATAACGCCCCCGCCCGGCGCTCCGGTTGTTACGGCATATGCCTTTGTTGCTGCAGATGCAGAGTCGACCGATGGCGCTGAACAGATTGTTTTCGGTACAAATGGAGGCGGCTGGATTGAACTCGACCGGGTAAATCCAATTACCGGCAACCAATACCCGACCTCGGCCGGTATTGGAACCAACACCTTCACAACGACCGGTGGCGGCCAAACGGGGAATGTCGGCGGGTTTATCGTCGGGACGAATAGCCCAACGCAGGTGACTGCGCGGATGACCGGTTCGGGTTTGCAGGGGATGATGTTTGCCGTGCGCTTTGCCTCGATACGGCTGACGAAGCAGATTACCGGCGCGCGCATTAATGCCGCGGATCAGTTTACCTTTCGCATCGCGGCCACGTCTTCCGGCAATGTGTTGGCAACCGGAACGACTACCGGGACAAGCAACGGCCCATTTACCGCCGCGGCTGTTTCACTCGCCTCTGGAATCCCGTTGACGCTCACCGAAGTTATGGCGGGCGGCAGCGTCAGCGCACTCACCCAGTACAGTAACCGGTTAACCTGTACGAACAGCTCCGGCAGTTCGACGCCATTGCCGAATAATCTCGCGACAACGTCCTACAATTTCGGCGCGCTGCAATTTGGCGATACCGTTCAGTGCACTTTTACCAATGCGGCCTTTCCACATCTAAGGCTGCGTAAGGCACTCCCCGCCAGTGGCCGAAGGTTCTCATCGGACCAGTTCACTGTACAGATCAATCAAGGCGCCACCGTCGTGAGTTCAGCCACAACAACGGGTGCGACCAATGTCGTGTCGGGCGGAGACACTGGACTTGTTCAATTGGTGGCCGGCACAAGCTATTCGCTCAGCGAAGTGATGTCCGGACCAGGCAGTCTTACCCAATACACCGCAACGCTGGCATGCACGAATGGCACGAACGGCATTACGACCGTTTTACCCACCGCAGTCCCGGGAAATATCACGCCCGTGCTCGGCGATGTGATTACGTGCACCATCACCAACACACAGCGCGCCGCCAATGCGACGTTGCTCCTAACCAAAACATCTGCGGTTTTGAGCGATGGTGTCAGTGTTTCGAACCCAAAGTCGGTGCCGGGCGCGCGCATTCGCTATACGATTACCGTTCAAAACACGGGCAATTTGGGGGTCGATGCCAACAGCATTATTATCGCGGATCCGTTCCCGCCAAATTTCACGCTCGATGCATCAACGCCTATGACGATGAATGTGGGGACAAGCGGTCTTTCCGCCTTTAATCAGGGAACAATGGTCACCTACTCAAGCCAGGTGAGCGGCGGAGCACCCTATACCGCGCCGCTTGGGACGGGTTATAACGCCGCGCTGACTGGCCTGCGGTTTCAGCCAACGGGCACGATGGCGGCTGCATCTGCGGCTGGACCATCTAGCTTTTCATTCAGTTTTACCGGCCAAGTTGACTGACCAACGGGCCTAAGCGGCCCAATCGCCATTTTTGGACATCCACACAGAAATCGCGGCAACAGCGGCTGTATCAGCCCGCAAGATGCGCGGACCCAATGATACCGGCCGTGCACAAGGATGCGCCCGGATTGCGGCATTTTCACTATCAGTAAATCCGCCCTCAGGGCCAATGAGGACTGCGCCCGGGCCGGAACGGATGGCGTCTGCAAAAGGCTCGCCACCGCGCTCATCGCAGAAATATAGGGTCCGGTCTGCCGGCCATTTCCCGAGCAGTACGTCAATACGCGAGAGCGGGTCGATTACGGGTAAGGCTGTCCGCTCGCATTGTTCGGCAGCTTCAATCATATGCGCCCGCAGCCGGTCGTCCTTCACCTTGTCGACAACACAACGTGCCGTCAGCACAGGCACAAATCGGGAAATACCAAGCTCGCAGGCTTTCTCGGCAATCCAGTCAAACCTATCCTTTTTGATGAGCGCCTGACAAATCCAGAGGTCTGGCGTAAATTCCCGATCACGTAATTTGGCGCCGATGGTCAGCACCACGTCGCGTTTGTGCGTTTCGGTGACCGTCGCAAGATATTCGCCCGACGCATCATCGAACAATTTGACCGGCGCACCCTCTTTCAAACGCATCACGCCAATGAGGTAATGGGCACTGTTGCCGCTGATGTTTAAAGTCGCGCCCTCGACCAACGGCTGTTCGACAAACAGCCGCGGCGTTGATTTTGGGGGCCAGGCGGGTGTTGCGGGCATGGCATGCGCATAAACACAAAACTCCATGCCGTCATCTGCCAACTTCCAGATGACGAACGGGATAAATTTTGGCAGGGCCTTCCTATGACCACGCATTTTGTGCCCGACAGCGAATATACCGGCATTATGAAATTGCTCCCGGCAAAGCTGCGCGGCTTTGCGCTGCTGGCACGTTTTGACCGGCCAATCGGCTGGTGGCTGCTATTCTGGCCGTGCGTGTTCGGCTTGGCGCTATCGGGCGGGCTGATTGCGCGTTGGGATTTGGCGCTGTGGATGTTGCTTGGCTCTATAGCGATGCGCGGCGCGGGCTGTGTGTATAACGACATCATTGATCGGGATTTGGACGCGCAAGTTGCGCGCACTGCAAACCGCCCGTTGGCAAGCGGTCTGATTTCACGCAAAGCGGCATGGGCTTGGTTAATGATGCTGGCGCTGGTCGGACTGACTGTTTTGTTGCAGCTGAACCTCAACGCCCAGCTTCTGGCGCTGGGAAGCCTTCTGCTTGTCGCGACATACCCATTTATGAAACGCATTACGTGGTGGCCGCAAATCTGGCTTGGGCTGGTATTTAGCTGGGGCGCGTTGGTTGGTTGGGTTGCGATTACTGGCCAAACTGATGCCGCTATGTTCTGGCTCTACGCCGGCACAATATTCTGGGTTGTGGGCTATGACACGATCTATGCAATGCAGGACCGCGAAGATGACGCACTTGTGGGGATTAAATCGAGCGCATTGCGCTTGGGCGGCAGCGTTCGGGCAGGGGTGGCTATATTCTATCTCCTTGCGCTTTCGGGCTGGGGCATGGCGATCTGGAGCGTTAGGCCCGAAAAGCAGGCTTTGGTTGCGCTTGTACCCGTCGCCTTCCATTTGGTTATGCAAGTGACTTCATTACGGGCCGATGGCAGCAATGCCCTTGGCCATTTTAGATCGAACCGGATGACGGGTTTACTCGCTGCGCTAGCTTTTTTGGTCGTTGGTGCGGCCGGACAATATTAGGGAGAAGAACATGGAACATCGTCGTATTGGTAAAAGTGCTGTTTACGTCTCAGATATCTGCATGGGGACGATGACATTCGGGTCGCAAACCGATGAAGCGCAGGCGCACCGGATACTCGACCGCTGCTTGGACGCCGGCATCAACTTTTTCGACACCGCCGAAGGCTATCCTGTGCCGCCGGACATCAAATGGGTCGGCCGGACAGAGGACATTGTCGGCCGCTGGATGAAGGGCAAAAACCGCGACGCCATTATCATGGCAACAAAGGTATCCGGCCCAAGCCACACTTGGTTCAAATCCCCCAAACGCGGCGGCATGACCGCGCTTGACCGTCACAACATCATTACTGCTGTCGAAGAAAGCCTGCGCCGGCTGCAGACTGATTATATTGATTTGTACCAGACCCACTGGCCCGACCACGGCACTGGCTATGATGAAACCATGGAGACGTTGGACGAGCTGGTCCGTGCCGGAAAAGTCCGCGTTCTGGGTTGTTCTAATGAAACGAGCTACGGCCTCATGAAGTCATTGGCGACTTCGGAACGCCTCGGCACGGCACGCTATCACAGCATCCAGAATAACTTCTCGATCAACAATCGCCGGTTTGAAGATGAACTGAAGCAAGTGTGCCGTCAGGAAGGCGTCTCACTGCTTCCTTATTCGCCATTGGGCGGCGGCGTATTGTCAGGCAAATATCTCGACGGCGCACGGCCAGAAGGCGCACGTTTCTCGCGCTATCTGGAAATGGCTGGGGCGCGTCAGGCCGAAATGGCGCAACGCTTTGCCGGGCCGCGGGCGCTTGAAAGCACGATGCGGATTGTCGAGATTGCGAAGGAAGCAGGCATGTCGCCAGTGACGCTTGCGACCGCTTGGTCAAAGCAACATGACTTTGTCGCGTCGACCATCGTCGGTGTCAGCACCGAGGATCAGTTGGACGATATCTTTGCCGCCATTGACCTCAAACTCAGCGCCGAAGTGATGACCGCTGTGCACAAGGTGACGAAAGAAATTTTATACCCAATGGGGTGAGCCAGTTCGTTGGGATCAACCCGTGATTTCGGACTGCTTGTAACCAAGGGCTTCACCCAGTGCCTGTAAGCGGCGCTGGACGCTGTTAGACTGAAGCCGCACGGCAGACCGGCTGAGGTGAAGGCGCAATATACTGCCATCGCCGTCAATCCGGCTGTCGGCCAGCGCGCCGCCCGTGCCGCCATCAAGCCGGTGCGCCAGACGAATGGCGAGGCCCCAGATAATGGCCTGAGCGAGCGCGCCTGGCTTAGCCAACGCAGTCAGCATTTCCGGCAGCGTTCGTTTGCCGGCATGCACCGTCCACAGGGCAGCAGCTATCACGGCGCGGTCATTTGCGTCCACGCCGGGCCAGCTGCCGTCCAGTGCCAGATCCAGCGCATGGTCAGCGCGATATTCGGGGTTTACGTTCCACACGCTGTCGGAAAGTAGGCAAGCCGGCCATCGCCATGCAATACCTGATTCCCGGTTGGAAATTCAACAAAAAAATGCCTTGTATGGTGCGCTGAGCACGCAAGGCGATTCACTCCAAAGGAACCATCATGAAACTCGGATTCATTGGCTCGGGCATCATGGGCGCGCCCATGGCGGGACATTTGCTGGCCGGTGGCCACAAGGTCTTTGCCTTTT
>OBPM01000157.1_pt1 | contig 9872 bp, 7 predicted proteins | sample 1493981 | NCBI WGS metagenome assembly OBPM01 (sample SAMEA3275485, study PRJEB22092) | marine metagenome | reverse complement strand
TCCGCGTGGGCAAAACCCTTGTGCACGCGGTAGCTGATGGCGCGGTCGTTGTACAAGGAGGCGAACACCTCTTTCATCTTGTGCAGCACGTCCTCGATGCCGACCACGTTCAGGAAGGTTTCTTGTTGGCCTGCGAACGACGCATCGGGCAAATCTTCGGCGGTGGCCGAAGAGCGCACCGCAAACGAAGCCTCAGGGTTGTCGCCCTGCAAACGCACAAAAGCTTCGCGAATCGCTTGCGCCAAGTCGGCCGGGAAAGGCTGGGCTTCGACCATGGCGCGAATTTCAGCACCCGCTGCGGCCAAGGCGCGCACGTCCTCGGTGTCCAAAGCGTCCAAACGCGCATTGATGCGCTCGGTCAGGCCCCCAAACGCCAAAAACTGACGAAAAGCGTGGGCGGTGGTGGCAAAACCCGTGGGCACGCGAACGCCAGAAGGCAACTGGGAAATCATTTCCCCCAAACTCGCGTTTTTGCCCCCAACCGACTCGACGTCGGTCATGCGCAATTGTTCAAAGGGAACAACCAAGGCGGTCTCATTGAAAAGTTCAGACATACAAAGCTCCAAAGTTAAAACCCGGCTCCAAGGCGCAAACCGGGGTTTTTGTTGTTCTTTGAATGGAACCCCGAATAGACAGCGATGGATAATCGACTGATTTTAGGGGTCTTGTTGACTCCGCCATTTGAAATTACCTCAACCATGTCAAAACGCACCGTTTTTTTCGTCTCAGACGGCACCGGCATCACCGCCGAAACTTTCGGCAACGCCATACTGGCCCAGTTCGACATGAAAACCCGGCATGTGCGACTGCCCTTCACCGACACCATCGACAAAGCACACCAAGCGGTTCGGCAAATCAACCACACTGGCGACACCGAGGGCAACAAACCGATCGTGTTCACCACCTTGGTGAACATGGATGTCCTCAAAGTGCTGCAAGAAAACTGCCAAGGCATGCTGCTGGACATGTTTGGCACCTTTGTGAACCCCCTGGAAAGCGAATTGGGCATCAAATCACACCACCGCATCGGCCGTTTCTCGGATGTGAGCAAAAGCCAGGAATACCACGACCGGATCGAAGCCATCAACTTCTCGCTGGCCCATGACGATGGCCAGTCCAACCGAGACCTGGAGTCGGCCGATGTGATTTTGGTAGGCGTCAGCCGCAGCGGCAAAACCCCAACCAGCTTGTACTTGGCCATGCAGCACGGATTGAAAGCCGCCAACTACCCTTTGATTCCAGAAGACTTTGACCGCAAACAGCTGCCCCCTGCCCTGGTGCCTCACCGGCAAAAGATTTTTGGATTGAGCATTCACCCCGATCGGCTGGCCGAAATACGCGCCGAGCGCCGGCCCAACTCCCGTTATGCCAGCCTTGAAAACTGCCGCATGGAAGTCTCCGAGGCAGAAGCCATGATGCGCCGGTCCAGCATTCGCTGGCTGTCCACCACCACCAAGTCGATTGAAGAGATTGCCACGACCATCTTGCAAGAGATCAAGCCAGAGCGGCTGATTTATTGACCCTGGCGTTCGGCCGCAAGGCCACAAAGCAGACCGCTGGAACCCCTCAAGCCAAAGTGGCCGCAATGCGCTCAGCACATTGCTGGGACTGCACCGCATCGCGGGCCTCCACCATGACGCGCACCAAGGGTTCGGTGCCACTGGCGCGAATCAACACCCTGCCTGACGCTCCCAGCTCAGCCTCAGCAGTCTCTTTGGCCTCCCACAAAGGTCGGTGGCCTTTCCAATCGAAGCCAGGGCTCAAACGGACATTGATCAGGGTTTGGGGAAACAGCACAACGCCCTCCAACAGCTGGGCCATGGTTTGTCCACTGCCGACACAGGCTTGCAGCACCTGCAAGGCACTCACCAAACCGTCCCCAGTGGTGTGCTTGTCGAGCGCCAGCAAATGGCCAGAACCCTCACCGCCCAGCAGCCATCCTTTTGCGTGAAGAACTTCCAAGACATAGCGGTCACCCACTTTGGCCCGTTCGAATTGCACGCCCCGCTGCTTGAGCGCCAACTCAACCGCCAAATTGGTCATCAGTGTCCCTACCACGCCAGGCACGGCTTCGTCTCGGGCCAGTCGGTCAGCCACCATCAAATACAACAACTCATCGCCATTGAACAAGCGACCCGAAGCGTCTACGAACTGCAACCTGTCTGCATCGCCGTCGAGCGCAATGCCGTAATCAGCCCCATGGTCTTTCACGGTCTGAACCAAGGCTTGTGGGTGGGTTGCGCCGACCTCTTTGTTGATGTTGAGGCCATCGGGTGAGCAGCCGATGGCGATCACCTCGGCCCCCAATTCATGAAACACCTTGGGCGCAATTTGGTATGCGGCCCCGTGTGCGGCGTCCACCACGATTTTCAAACCCTTGAGGGTCAAATCGTTGGAGAACGTGCTTTTGCAAAATTCGATGTAACGGCCAGCGGCATCGTTGAGGCGACGGGTTTTGCCCAGCGCAGCGGAGTCCACCCAGACAGGCGCTTCGAGCAATGCGGCCTCCACTTGCGCCTCCCAAGCATCAGGCAGTTTCTTACCCTGCGCACTGAAAAACTTGATGCCATTGTCGGCAAAAGGATTGTGGCTGGCGCTGATCACCACCCCCAAAGAAGCGCGCTGCGCCCGGGTCAGATAGGCCACCGCTGGCGTTGGAATCGGGCCCAACAGCACCACGTCCACACCTGCCGAATTGAAACCAGACTCCAGCGCACTTTCGAGCATGTAACCCGAAATTCGGGTGTCTTTGCCAATCAGCACCACGGGGTGAGCTTCCTGAGCTTTCAACACCCGGCCCACCGCATGCGCCAATCGCAAAATGAAATCGGGCGTGATGGGGCTTTGGCCCACGGTGCCGCGAATGCCGTCTGTACCGAAATATTGTCTCGCCATGAATTCGTCCTTATTTTGATAACCAGAACGTCGATTTTAGCGGCCCAGCCTCCGCAAATTGCTGACAGGAACACTGATCCGACATCACCGCATCAAAGCTTTTCAGACTGCATAGCCAACCATACTTTGAGGGCATCTGCCGTGGGCTTGACATCGTGAACCCGCACCACAGAAGCCCCCCGATCAACGGCCAACAAAGCCGCAGCCACGCTGGCGGTGAGTCTGTGGCTTGGGTCCGGTGTTTGGCCGTTTTCGGCCAATAAAGCGCCCAAAGATGACTTGCGCGACCAACCCGACAGCAGGGGCCGCCCCAGTTGCAGCAGTTGTGCCTGTTGGGCCAACAACTGAAAATTTTGCGCGGCGGTTTTTCCAAACCCAATGCCTGGATCAAGCACCAAGCGTGCGGTAGACACCCCCAAATCTCGGAGTGTTTCAGTGCGAGCGTTCAAAAAATGGGCAACCTCGGCCACTGCCTGACCGCTCATGGGTGCCAACTGCATGGTTTGCGGGTCGCGATGCATGTGCATCAAACACACACCGCAAGAGGGGTGAGACGCCACCACACGCTCGGCACCGGGTTGGCGCAAAGCCCAGATGTCATTGACGATGTCCACCCCGAGATCCAGAGCCACCTGCATGACCTCGGGTTTGTAGGTGTCCACCGAGATTGGCACCTGCCAGCGTATAGCCTCTCGTAAAAAAGGCAGTAAACGGGCCAACTCATCGGCCAAGGGCACGGCCGTGGCACCCGGCCGGGTCGACTCGGCCCCAACATCCAAAATTCCCGCACCATCGCGCAGCATCTGCTCGGCATGGCGCAGGGCATCAGCGGGATCAACGTGCTGTCCGCCATCCGAAAACGAATCGGGGGTGAGGTTCACGATGCCCATGATCCAGGGTCGTGAAAGGTCCAATTCAAATCGGGTGGTCTGCCATTGCATCATGGGCCTCGTGGGTCAAAAAATACGAAGTCATCGTTGCCAAGAAAAACGGGGCCCGAAGGCCCCGCTGTCGTGTGATTCACGAAGGGAAAATCAAGCCGCAGTGGTCGCGGGCTCCGCTTGCACCACCGGGGTGTCGCCACCACCGCTGTTGCCACCGGACGGAGGGGTGCGGGGGGTCCAGTCTTTGGGAGGCAAGGGATCGCGTCCTGCCATGATGTCGTCGATCTGGTCTTTGTCGATGGTTTCCCACTCCAACAAAGCCTTGGCCATGGCGTGCATTTGGTCACTGTGCTCTTCGATCAAGCGACGTGCCAAACTGTACTGCTCATCAATGATGCGACGCACTTCCAAATCCACCTTTTGCATGGTGGACTCGCTCATGTTGGTGGTCTTGGTCACTGAACGGCCCAAGAACACTTCGCCTTCGTTTTCGGCATAAACCATTGGGCCCAACGCATCGGTCATGCCGTAACGCATCACCATGTCACGGGCTATCGACGTAGCACGCTCGAAGTCGTTGCTGGCGCCAGTTGTCATTTGGTGCATGAAGACCTCTTCGGCAATCCGACCACCGAACAGCATGCTGATCTGGTTGAGCATGAACTCTTTGTCGAAACTGTAGCGGTCTTTTTCAGGCAGGCTCATGGTCACACCCAAAGCGCGGCCACGAGGGATGATGGTGACCTTGTGCACGGGATCGCACTTGGGCAAGAGTTTGCCGATGAGGGCGTGACCTGCTTCGTGATAAGCCGTGTTGCGACGCTCTTCTTCAGGCATGACCATGCTCTTACGCTCTGGACCCATCAAGATTTTGTCTTTGGCCTTCTCGAAGTCCTGCATTTCCACCACACGGGCGTTGCGGCGCGCCGCCATCAAGGCGGCTTCGTTGCACAGGTTGGCCAAGTCGGCACCACTCATGCCAGGAGTACCACGAGCGATCACCGAAGGGCTCACATCTTGGCTGACTGGGATTTTGCGCATGTGCACATTGAGAATTTGCTCACGGCCGCGGATGTCGGGCAAGGTCACATAAACCTGGCGGTCGAAGCGGCCGGGGCGCAGCAAAGCGGCGTCGAGGATGTCAGGGCGGTTGGTCGCGGCCACGACGATAACGCCGAGATTGGTCTCGAAACCGTCCATTTCGACCAGCATTTGGTTGAGGGTTTGCTCGCGTTCATCATTGCCGCCACCAAGGCCCGCGCCACGCTGGCGACCAACGGCATCGATTTCATCGATGAAAATGATGCAAGGGGCATTTTTCTTGGCGTTTTCGAACATGTCACGCACACGAGATGCACCAACGCCCACAAACATTTCCACAAAATCAGAACCAGAAATGCTGAAGAAAGGAACTTTGGCTTCACCAGCGATGGATTTTGCCAGCAAGGTTTTACCCGTGCCAGGCGGCCCCACCAACAGCAAACCACGCGGAATGCGTCCGCCCAGTTTTTGGAAGCGCTGGGGGTCTTTCAAGAAGTCAACCACTTCCTTGACTTCTTCTTTGGCCTCGTCACAGCCCGCCACGTCAGCGAAAGTCACTTGGTTGTTGTTTTCGTCGAGCAAGCGCGCTTTGGATTTGCCAAAGCTGAACGCGCCGCCCTTGCCACCGCCTTGCATCTGGCGCATGAAATAAACCCAGACGCCAATCAAAAGCAGCATAGGGCCCCAGCTGACGAGCAAAGTCATCAGCAATGAACCCTCTTCGCGAGGCTTGACGTCGAACTTGACGCCACTGCTGATCAGATCACCCACCAGACCGCGGTCCAGGTAAGTAGCCGTCGTCTTGATGCGCCGGTCGTCCAAAGTCAAAGCCACAATTTCGGTGCCGCCGGGGCTCTCGGAAATGGTAGCGCTCTTGATGCGGTTGCTGCGAACCTCTTCCAAGAAGTCTGAATACCCCACGGCATTCGCACCAGCGACGCCACGGTTGTCAAACTGTTTGAACAAGGTGAAGAGCACCATGGCAATCACCATCCAAACGGCAATTTTAGAAAACCAAGGGTTATTCAAGACACTCTCCAATCGAAAAAAAAGACTATCACCATTCTAGGCCTGCGATCGATGACAACCCCATGGGGATGCTGTTTTAGCCCTCGAAAAGGCAGGAATTGCGGCATCAAACCGACATTTTTAGCCCTATGCCCACCAAAAAAGTCTCGGAAGACTTGTCTCGGGACGATTTCGGCTTGATCGGCTTGACGACCTGAAATGTCTCTTTGAACATTTTAACGATCTGGCTGTAGCCACTGCCGTGGAAGACCTTGACCACCAAAGCACCCTGGGGCTTCATGTGGTTTTGAACAAACTCCACGGCCAACTCGATCAAGTGCGCCACGCGCGCAGCATCGGTCGAATCAATGCCAGACAGATTGGGGGCCATGTCGGACACCACCACGTCAGCTTGGCGCCCCTGCAGGGCCGCCTCGAGAAGGGCCGCCACCTCGTTTTCCCGGAAATCCCCTTGGATAAACTGAACGCCCTCCACCGGGACCATGGGCAAAAGGTCCAGGGCAATGATGCAGCCATTGAGTTCACCCACGGCCGCCCCATCCGGTGACAAACGGCGGCGCAGGTACTGGCTCCAGGCACCGGGTGCCGAGCCCAAGTCCACCACCAGATCGCCCGGACGGATCAGGCCCAAGGTTTCGTCGATTTCCTTCAACTTGTATGCAGCCCGAGCCCGATAACCCTCTCTCAGGGCCAGTTTCACATAGGTGTCATTCACATGGTCGTTCAACCAGGCTTTATTGACTTTTTTACTTTTGGTTTTGACTTTCATTCTTCTGCGTCCTTGCGGGGGATAATACGGGGATGCCCCAAATACAACTCACACCTTCCGAGCGCAAAGTTTTTCGCGCCGATGCCCACCACCTTGATCCGGTCGTCATGATCGGCGGCGATGGCCTGACCCCTGCCGTCGTCAAGGAAACCGAAGCCGCCTTGAATGCGCATGGCCTGATCAAGATTCGCGTGCTGGGCGACGACCGCGCAGCCCGAGAAGCCATGTTCGCTCAACTGGCTGACCAACTCAACGCGGCGCCCATCCAGCACATCGGCAAATTGCTGATCCTCTGGCGTCCACAGCCCGAGAAGATCAAGGAAACCGACGAGGACCGCAAAGCGGGTCCACGGGACTTCAAAATCCTGAAATACAGCTCACGTGGCGGTCAACGCCCAGAGGTCAAAACTGTGCGCGTCTTGGGCAACCAGCGTTTGGCCGCTGGCGGTCAGATCAAGCGGGCCAAGCCGAAGCAAAAATCGATCAAAAAAGGCCGCCACGAGTAAATTGAACAATGGCTTGCTGCCGTTTGAAACCGAAGATTTTTTTCAAAGGCCGTGAATCAACGGCCTTTTTCACGCCTCAAACGTACGACACGCCCACAATTTCATACCGGCGTACGCCACCTGGGGCCTGCACTTCGGCCACATCGCCCTCTTCCTTGCCGATCAAGGCGCGGGCAATCGGGCTGCTGATGTTGATGAGGCCCAACTTCAAATCGGCTTCGTCCTCACCCACGATCTGGTAAGTCACGGGCTCACCCGAGCTCTCGTCCTCTAATTCGACGGTGGTACCGAACACCACGCGGCCACCCGCATCCACCGAAGCCGGATCGATGATCTGGGCGGCAGACAGCTTTCCTTCAATTTCCTGAATTCGGCCTTCGATGAAGCCTTGACGGTCTTTGGCAGCATCGTACTCGGCGTTTTCACTCAGGTCGCCTTGAGCGCGTGCTTCAGCGATGGCCTGGATCACGCCGGGACGTTCGACTGTTTTGAGACGGTGCAATTCGTCTTTGAGCTTTTCAGCCCCGCGTTTTGTGATCGGGATGGTTGACATGTTCTGTTCTCCAAAAGCAAACCGCCGAGCGATAAGACTCGGCGGTGAGTGTTGACATTATGCCTGCAGCTCAGCGCCAGGCATTTGGCCAGGGCCGTGGTTTCAATTGGCCAATTGCGCGTGCATTTCCTGGATCGAAATGACGTCCAATTGGTCCATGTACTTCATGCCCTCTACCGCCGCCTCTGCGCCGGCAATGGTCGTGAAAGTGGTCACGCGGTTGAGCAAGGCCGAAGTCCGGATGTGGCGCGAATCGGCAATCGCATTGCGCCGCTCTTCCACGGTGTTGATGACCAGAACGACTTCGTTGCTTTTGATCATGTCGACAATGTGCGGACGACCTTCAGTCACCTTGTTCACCGTTGCGCAAGCCACGCCCGCGTCCTGAATGGCCGCAGCCGTTCCCTTGGTGGCCACCAATTCAAAACCTTGGGCCACCAACTGACGAGCCACGTCAATGACGCGCGCCTTGTCGTTGTTCTTCACAGAAATGAAGACCTTGCCCGAAGGAGACCCATCGGCCTGAGTCGGCCTTGGCAACTTCGTGCCTGCACCCAACTGGCTCTTCACAAAGGCTTCGCCAAAGGTCTTGCCCACGCCCATGACTTCGCCCGTGGACTTCATCTCGGGGCCGAGGATGGTGTCGACGCCAGGGAACTTCACGAAGGGGAAGACGGCTTCTTTCACGCTGAAATACGGGGGTGTCACTTCTTTCGTGATGCCTTGCGACGCCAGAGACTGGCCGGCCATGCAACGCGCCGCCACCTTGGCCAACTGAATACCGGTAGCTTTGGAGACATAAGGCACAGTGCGTGAGGCGCGTGGGTTGACTTCCAGCACATAGATCACGTCTTGGCCATCCACATGCTGGATGGCGAACTGCACGTTCATCAAACCCACCACGTTCAAAGCACCGGCCATGGCGGCCGATTGGCGCTTGAGTTCGTTGACGGTTTCAGCCGACAACGAGTAAGGCGGCAAAGAGCAAGCAGAGTCACCGCTGTGCACACCCGCTTGTTCGATGTGTTCCATCACGCCACCGATGAAGGTCTTGCCTTCGGGGTCGCGCAGGCAGTCCACATCACACTCAATGGCGTCGTTCAGGAAACGATCTAGCAAAACAGGCGAGTCGTGCGACACCTTGACCGCTTCGCGCATGTAGCGCTCCAGGTCACGCTGCTCGTGCACGATTTCCATGGCGCGGCCACCGAGCACGTAGCTGGGGCGAACGACCAAGGGGTATCCCAAAGCAGCCGCTTTTTCCAAAGCTTCAGGCTCGGTACGCGCTGTGGCATTAGGCGGCTGGCGCAAACCGAGGTCTTGCAGTAATTTTTGGAAACGCTCACGGTCTTCGGCCGCGTCGATCATGTCGGGGCTGGTGCCGATGATGGGCACGCCTGCGGCTTCCAGGTCCAGCGCCAATTTCAAAGGTGTTTGACCGCCGTATTGAACGATGACGCCGGTTGGCTTTTCCTTGTCGACGATTTCAAGCACGTCTTCCAAAGTGACGGGTTCAAAGTACAAGCGATCCGAGGTGTCGTAGTCGGTCGACACGGTCTCGGGGTTGCAGTTGACCATGATGGTTTCGTAACCGTCTTCGCGCATGGCCAAGGCGGCGTGCACGCAGCAGTAGTCAAACTCGATGCCCTGGCCAATGCGGTTCGGACCGCCACCCAGCACCATGATTTTCTTGTTGGTCGTCGGTTCGGCTTCGCACTCGCCGTCTCCGTTGCCTTCATAGCAGGAGTACATGTAGGCGGTGTCGGTGGAGAACTCAGCGGCGCAGGTGTCCACGCGTTTGTAGACGGGGCGAATGTTCAGGGCATGACGACGGGCACGCACCACATGCTCGGTGGTCTTGAGCAACTTGGCCAAGCGACGATCCGAGAAGCCCTTCTTCTTCAGCGCACGCAACTCGTCTGCAGTGATGGCTTCGAGCGTCGTGGTTTCAAGCTCAAGTTCGATCTTGACGATCTCTTCGATCTGCACCAAGAACCAGGGATCGATCTTGGTCAAGGCAAACACCTCGTCCACGCTCAGGCCCATGGCGAAAGCATCGCCCACGTACCAAATGCGCTCAGGGCCTGGCTCACCCAATTCCTTCTCGAGCACTTCGCGGTCTTGGGTTTTTTCGTTCATACCGTCCACGCCGACTTCCAGACCGCGCAGGGCTTTCTGGAACGACTCTTGGAAGG
>OBPM01000156.1_pt1 | contig 9881 bp, 9 predicted proteins | sample 1493981 | NCBI WGS metagenome assembly OBPM01 (sample SAMEA3275485, study PRJEB22092) | marine metagenome | reverse complement strand
GCAGGCAGGCGCGCAAGAAGCTGTCGTTTTGGAGGGGTGCAAAAGAAGTGCTCATGCTCGCCATTGTCGCAGGCTGCCCCTCACTTTGGGAGCAAAGAGCACCTCGCGCCCCTGTGCTTGCGCATGGGGCTTGATACCATGCGAATTGATTCGAAGCTTGTAGCAATGGGAGGCATCCATGAGCCATGACGATCTTGAAGCTTTGGCACGGGCGCGTGCGCAATGGCACTGGCGCGGTCAGCATCGCCCGGCGTTTGCTGACGTCCCTGCGCCGGGACAGGTCTCGGTGTGGGATTTTCCGCGTCCACCTGAGCTCGTTCGCGATGCGCGCGAAATTGTGGTGCGTTGGGGCGAGATCGAGGTGGCACGCACCCGGGGCGCTTGGGCCGTCAGAGAGACTGCGCACCCGCCCACTTTTTACCTGCCACTGGCCGATGTGGCACCTGCACTTTTGCGCCCCGCAGGCGGGGGCTCATTTTGCGAATGGAAGGGGCCTGCGCGGTATTGGGATCTGGCGGATGGCATGCGTTGTTTGCCAAAGGTGGCATGGGGCTATCCGCAGCCCTTGGCTGGTGCCGAGCCGTTGGCTGATTGCATTGCTTTTTACGCCCATGATCTCGATTGCCGAGTGGACGGTGCCCAGGTGATCGCGCAGCCGGGTGGGTTCTATGGCGGATGGATCACGCCAGACCTGTCCGGACCCTTCAAGGGCGAGCCGGGCAGCAGCGCTTGGTAGCGGCCAGACATGGACCCTGGCTCAGCAGCTTGGCAAGCCCTTGGGTGGGGAGGCTTAAGAAGGGCTTGCATTCAGGGTTTGAAGGCCGCAACCATAATGGGGTTTTGACCGGCGACATCCGCCCCACCAGGCGTTGCGACTTTGACTTATGGCTGTATTGAGTTTGCTTTCTGTGGGTCATGCCTATTTGCCTGAGGAGTGGCTTTTTCAAGGCCTCGACTTTGAGCTTGTGCAGGGCGAGCATGTGGCGATCCAAGGCACGTCGGGTTGCGGCAAATCCACCTTGCTCAACATCATGGCGGGCCTGGAAGTGCCGACCAGCGGTGAGGTCTATTGGTCGGGCCAGCCGACTTCAGCTTGGACAGCCGAGCAGCGGCGGTCATGCCGCCAGTCAGAAATGGGCTTTGTCTTCCAAGCCTTTCATTTGTTGCCGCACCTCTCAGCCCTGCAAAACGTGATGGTGCCTTGTTTGTTGGGCGGGCAATCTGGCCAAGCCTGCGCGCGCGTAGCGCAAGCACTGCTGTGCGACCTGGGCCTGCAAAAACGCCTGGACGCCAAGCCGGCCAGTTTGTCGGGCGGTGAGCAACAACGTGTGGCCTTGGCCCGTGCCTTGGTGCACCACCCCAAAGTGGTGTTTGCCGACGAGCCCACAGGCAATCTGGACACGACGACGGCCGCCAGCACTTTGGGTTTGTTGATCGACTTGTGCGAGGCAAGGCAGACCAGTCTTGTCGTGGTCACCCACTCTGACGAAGCGGCGCGGTCCATGGGCAGGAGCTTGCGCCTGACACAAAAGGGCTTGGTTTGATGCACTTGAAGGGCCAGCAGCTTCTGTTTTTGTGGCTGCTCAAAGGGGCCTCTGTTCAAGCCTGGGCGCGGTGGTTGGTCGCACTGGTGATGGTGGCGGTTGGGGTGATGCTGGCGGTGGCCATTCACACCGTCAACCATTCTGCCCTGGCGTCTTTCGGGCAGGCCTTGGACACGGTCAATGGACAGGCTTCAGCCCAGTTGGTGGCGCCTTTAGGGGACATTGACGATCGACAAATTGATGACTGGGATCGCCGCCGAGCGGGCTTGGGCATACGCACTGTGAGCCCGGTGTTGGTGGTGCAGACCGACCGCTTGACTGTGCTGGGCCTTGATTATTTCAAGGCCGCTGTGGTGTCTGCTTCTTTGCTGCCCAGTGTGGCGGACAGCACCACAGACTTGTTCAACGCCAAGGCCTTGTTTTTATCCGCGGCCGCCTTCAAAGCCTTGAATGTTCGGGTGGGCGAGCGCCTTGTGTTGCGGCATGGGGCCGAGTCGGTTGCCTTGGTGGTGGCCGGTGAAGTGCCTGGCGCGGCGTCTCAGATCATTGGCGTGATGGACATTGGCAGCGCGCAATGGGCCTTCAATCGGCTGGGTGTGGTGTCGCGCTTGGACCTTCGGCTGGAAGAATGGCAAACCCCCGAAGGCCTGCGAGCCGCATTGCAAGCGCAGTCCGAAACGCTTCAGGTGGTGGCCACACAAGACCGCGACCGTCGCATGTCCTTGCTCTCACGGGCCTACCGTGTCAATTTGAGCGTGCTGGCCATGGTGGCTTTGTTGACGGGCGGATTTTTGGTCTCCACAGCGGTCAATTTGTCGATTGTTCGTCAGCGTTCAGAGTTGGCCTTGTTGGGGGTGTTGGGTGCGAGCGAGGCTTGGCTTCGCCGGTTTGTCTGGGCGCAGGGCGGTTTGATTGGCACTTTGGGCGGCCTGTTGGGGGTGGGCATGGGCCTTTTGCTGGCGGCAGCGTTGATGCACTGGTTTGGGGGTGACTTGGGCGGCAATTACTTTGCCAACAGCCAGCCACCGATGGTGATCGACTGGTCGGCCATGGCCGTGTTCGCTCTGGCGGCGATGCTGATGGGGCTGGGGTCGGCCTGGCTGCCTTTGTTGCAGATCAATTGGCGTCAACCCATGGCGGTGTTGCGTGCTGGCCAAGCTGAAACGCTGGTGTTCAAGCCACCCACCCTGAAATGGAGCGGCTTGGCCGTGAGCATTTCCATAGGCTTGCTGCTGCTGCCCTCTTTGGACGAATTGCCTTGGGCTGCGTATGCGTCGATTGCCGCCTTGCTTGGCGCTGGGCTGCTGGCCATACCCTGGGTGTTGGCCAAGCTTTGGGGTGGGCTTGCGCGCGCGACAGTGCATGCGCGCGTGCCTGCTGTTTGGCGCTTGGCTGTGTGGCGATTGGCGCAAGCGCCATCAGCGGCTACGCCTTTGATCACCGGAACGGTCGCGGCGTTCTCCTTGACGGTAGCGATGATGGTGATGGTCAGCAGCTTTCGCACTTCGGTTTCAGATTGGCTTTACACGGTGTTGCCCGCCGACATCTACACCAGCAGCCAATCCATGGCGGATCAACCCGGCTTCAAAGCCTCGGTGCAATCGGCGATCGCTGCACTGCCAGAAGTTCAGAGGGTGGAAACCAGCCGCCAAAGAAGTCTGCGTTTGTCGTATGACCGGCCTGAGGTGGTCTTGATTGCCAAGCCTTTGAATTGGCAAGACCCCATGCAGTCTGTTGCCTTGGTGGGGCTGGCCAAGTTGCCACCCAAAGATGCCAAGGACAGCTTGGTGGTGTTTGGCTCTGAGGCGATGGCTGATTTGTATGGCTGGCGCGCAGGCCAAGAAGCCTTGTTGCCGTTGAATGCGCAAGGCCAGCAAACGGTGTGGGTGGGTGGCTTGTTCCGCGATTACGGTCGACAACACGGCACGGTGGTGATGGCCACGGCCGACTATGAGCGACTTACCGGTGACCGTTCGCGCTCCGGTGTTTCGGTCTGGTTGACCAAGGGCGCAGACCCCGCCAAAGTCATGGCGCGCATTCAAGCCCAATTGCCTGAGTTGGCGCACCTGAAGTGGATCAGTGCCAGCGATGTGCGTCAGCTTTCGCTCCAAATTTTCGACCGCAGTTTTGCGATGACTTACGCACTCGAAGCGGCCGCCTTGTTTGTGGCATTGTTCTCGGTTGCTGCTGGGGTGACGGGGCAGCTGATTTTGCGACGACGTGAGTTTGGTTTGCTGGCGCATTTGGGCATGTCCGAGCCTGACCGTTGGCGCTTGGTGTCTTTGGAGGTGGGCATGTTGTTGTTGGTCGCGGTCGTGTGGGCCAGTTTGTTGGGAGGGTTGATGAGCCAGATCTTGATTCACAAAGTCAACCCGGAGTCTTTTCACTGGACCATGAACACCCATTTCGACATGGGGCAATGGGCCCTGATCAGTGTTTTGTTGTTGTTGATCGGCGTGCTGACTGCGCGATGGGCGGCACGTCAAGGCCTTGATCCTCAGCGTTTGGCCCAAAGCCTGCGCGCGGATTGGTAAACCCCATGACACCTCGCCGTCACGTCATCAAAACGGCTGCCTTGATGTTGGCAGGTCTTACGCCTTGGCCGTCCAGCTTCGCGGCCACTGAGCCGGCGTTCTATCCAGCGGTCAAGCCACGGCGTTTGGTGTTTCCAAGGGACCACGGCGCGCATCCCGCTTACCGCACCGAGTGGTGGTATCTCACCGGGTGGCTGGGGCAAGGGCCTTCGGCGATCGGGTTTCAGCTGACTTTTTTTCGCAGCCGAACCCAGCATGCCGTCGACAACCCCAGCCGTTTGGCACCCACCCAGTTGTTGTTTGCGCATGCGGCAATGTCGGTGGCGAAGCAGGATGTTTTTCTGCATGCCAATCGTGCCGGGCGCCTCAGCGGCACATCCTTGCGTGCTGAAACGGCAGACACCGACTTGCAGTTTGAAGACTGGCACTTGCGCCGTGTGCAACGCGCAGCTGCAGAAGTCTACGAGGGACATTTTTCAGGTGAGGGCTTTGCCCTGTCGTTTGAAGCCAGCACCCAACAAGCCGCCATTTTGCGTGGGCAAGAAGGTTTGTCGCAAAAAGGTCCTGAGGCCTTGCAAGCGAGCCACTATTACAGCCGCGCGCCTTTGCGCGTCAATGCCCAAATGCAATTGGGCCAGCAATCACAAAAGCTTGAGGGCAAAGCGTGGCTAGACCACGAGTGGTCCAGCCAATTGTTGATGCCGGGAGCGGTGGGTTGGGACTGGTTGGGCATCAATTTGCTCGATGGCGGAACCTTGATGGCTTTTCAAATCCGCAACCAAAAATCAGAGCCAATCTACGCGCATGTCGACGCGCGCGATCGCGAGGGTCTGTCCACCCAGGCCTGGGATGGGTTGAAGTGGCAGGCCCGTGGCAGCTGGCGCTCCAAGGCATTGATCGATTACCCCATACCTATGGATTTGGTGGTGGGTGGCCAAAGCTTCCGTCTGGTGCCGCTGATGCTGGCGCAAGAGGTGGATGCCCGCGCCAGCACGGGTGGTTTTTACTGGGAAGGGGCCGTCAGTTTGATGCAGGCTGACCGCTTGCTGGGCCATGGCTATTTGGAGCTGACCGGCTATGGCGCGCCTTTGCGCATTTGAAGGCCCGTTGTGCCGCAGCCCTGGGTGTTGGGGCAAGTTCGACGATGCGGTTTGTCGGAACTTTGTGCTGTCCATTTTGTGGCTTGCTGTGTCGTATCCATGGTCATAGATCGATAAAGTCCATGCCGGCGCAGCCGCGCCCTCTATTTCTGGCAGGCGAGCTGCGAGAATGTTGCACATACTTGTTCTGCGTGTTCAAGCCGATTGAACCCTGCTGATCCAAATCTTGCCTTCGTGCGCCGTGCGTGTGCACTTCATGTTCAAAAATGCCTTCAATGCAGCCCATTTCAGAAAACAAAGACAGCAGCCATTCACCACTGAATCCATGGCGACTCAGCGTTGCGCCGATGATGGACTGGACCGATCGGCATTGCCGTTTTTTTCACCGCCTGCTGACCCGCCACACCTTGCTTTACACAGAGATGGTGACCACCGGGGCTTTGCGCCACGGCAGTGTGCAGCGGCATTTGCGTTTCAATGCGGAAGAGCACCCTGTGGCTTTGCAATTGGGCGGCAGCGATGCTGCTGACTTGGCCCACGCAGCCAAGCTGGGGCAGGAATGGGGCTACGACGAAATCAACCTGAATTGCGGCTGCCCCTCAGACCGTGTGCAGCGCGGCGCGTTTGGTGCTTGCCTGATGAACGAGCCACGCACCGTGGCCGACGGCGTGAAAGCCATGCTCGATGTGGTGGATGTGCCGGTGACGGTCAAGCACCGCATCGGCATTGACCGCATCGAGAGCTACGACTTTGTGCGCGACTTTGTGGGCACCGTGAGCGAGGCCGGTTGCAAGGTGTTCATCGTGCACGCCCGCAATGCTTGGCTCGATGGCCTGTCTCCGAAAGAAAACCGCGAAATTCCGCCGCTGCGTTACGAGCTGGCTTATCAGCTCAAAAAAGATTTTCCGGGGCTGTTGATCGCGGTGAACGGCGGCATCAAGACCAACGAAGAGATCGCGCAGCATTTGCAGCACGCCGACGGCGTGATGGTCGGGCGCGAGGCCTATTACAACCCTTGGCTTTTGGGCACTTGGGACGCCGCGTTTTTTGGCGATACCCACGAGGTCCCCAGCCGCGAAGCGGTGGAAGAGGCCATGGTGGCCTACATGGAGCGCGCCTTTGCCGAAGACGGCTGCCCTTGGTACGCGATCGCGCGTCACATGCTGGGCCTGTACCACGGGCAACGCGGTGGGCGTTTGTGGCGACAGGTCTGGAGCGACCACAAACTCAAGCCCTTGCCGCCGCGTGAAGTCTGGCAGCTGGCCCGCGCTGCGCTGGCGCGGGGTGCTGTGGTGACTGACTGAGCGAGCGACACGGGTAGCAATTTCATGCTCAGTGCTTCAGCTGGGCATGGCGTGCAGGGCAGACAAATAACTGGATCCTCGCGTCTCTGCAAAGATATCCAAAGTCAGCGTCAAAGCCGACTGCAAGACCAAGCCGATACCAATCCCGGCTGCCAGGTCGTGGCGCTGCCAAAAGGCCAGCAGGCCCAGCCCGAGGATCAGCAGCACCATTTCGACCCCCTTGTAGATCGAAAAGTTTTTCATGACCGTTTGCATGCGTGGAATTTCTTGGGCCTTCAGCGCCGCAGGTTCCCGCTGCAGCTGCGCGCTCAGGGTGGCGACCTGGTTGTCGGTGCGCAGGTAAATCGACACCCCCACCACCATTTGCATCAGCGCAATGACGACCAGCGGGTAGGCCATGGATTTCAGCCGATGACCGTTCATCCAAAGCCAGGCGCTCACGCCAATGGCCACCAGGCCCACGGTGATGAAGATCACGCTTTCTTGCTTTTCTGCGCTGAAGTAGTTGTTCAGTGGGTTGATCATGGCGTCGTTCTCAAGCGATGGGGCGGGTCAAAATCTTCACCACTTTCGTGGCCAGATTGCGCGGTGTGAAGCGCATGCTTTGCGCCATGGCCCAGTTCATGAAGCCCGGTATATAGACCCGCTGACCGCGTTGCATGGCGCGGTAACCCAAGGCGGCCACCTCTTTGGAAGTGGGCAGTTTCTTGCCTTTGATCAGGGCCGAGTTGCCCAGTTGGGCTTTGTCCTGAAAGCCCGAGGCGGTGGGGCCGGGGCACAGCGCGGTCACCGTCACGCCGGTGTCTTCCAGCTCACACGCCAAGGCTTCCGAGAAACTCAAGACAAATGCTTTGGTGGCGTAGTACACCGCCATGTAAGGCCCTGGCTGAAAAGCCGCCGTGGACGCCGTGTTCAAAATCTTGCCGCGCGTTGCGAGCAAATCCGGCAAGAACAGCTTGCTCAGCACCACCACCGTGTTCATGTTGAGTTGCATCATGGCCAGCTCGGACCTGAGCGCCGTGTCCTTGAACTCGCCAAAGGCACCGTACCCAGCGTTGTTGACCAAGGCACTCAAAACGATGCCGCGCGCCTGAATGTCGGCGTGCAACTGCACGGCACCCGCGTCGGTTTCCAGGTCCGCACCGATGACCGTGACCTGAACCTTGAATTGCTGCTGCAAATCGTCGGCCAGGGCCTGCATCTTGGCCACGCTGCGAGCGGCCAGCACCAGCTGGTAGCCGTCTTGCGCAAAGTGATGGGCCAAGGCTTGGCCGATGCCTGAAGAAGCCCCGGTGATGAGGGCTGTTTTGTGGGGTGTTGGGTGTTTGTGCATGGCGAACTTCCTTGTTTCGTGTGTCAAAGAAAGCATTGGAAACCCGGTACCTTGGTGCCATGTCAAGCGATTTTTTGTCAAAGGCCATTGAATTTCGCTTGACCCGGTCCCTTGGTGCCGGGTTTAGGATGGGTGCCAACATGATGAAAACACTGACCACCGCCCATGATTTCAAGGCCTTGCAGACCACCAGCGTCTTGTGCAAATCTGCTGGCGTGACCCGCGGCCAATTGCGCTTGTATGAGGATGCGGGCTTGATTGCGCCCCAAAGCCGAACCGAAGCCGGTTATCGCCAATATGGCAGCGACACGCTGGACCGGCTCAAGGCCATTCGGCACCTGAAGGATTTGGGCTTCACCCTGGCCGAGATCGCGCTTTTGCTCAGCGAACGCGACCACGGCACGCTGGATGCGCCCGCCTTGGAGCGACTGGCGGGTGCTGTGGTGGTCAAAATCGATGAACGCATGGCTGCACTGCAAGTCATTCGGGCTTACGTGGCCCCGGTTGCTGTGGGTGACATGGGCGTGTTGCAGGATGAAGATTGCAACTTTGTTCTGTCATTCCTGAGCGCTTTGTCAGGCGGCCCCGCCCAAAAGCGCGCTTGAGTCTTGGGATCGCTTACTGGGCGGCCTGCAGGCCGTTCGTGAAGTGAGCTGACATGCGTTTGGCGGCCTGCTCGGGCTGGCGCTGGGTCAGGGCTTGCACAATGGCCCGGTGCTCGGCCAGGGATTGTTCAATCCGGCCTTCCTTGAACAAGGAGCTGTGGCGGTTGAGCTTCATCACCTTGCGCAGGTCGGCCACCATCTGGTCGCGCCAGCGGTTGTCGGCCAATTCCAGCAGCAGCATGTGAAAAGCTTCGTTGATCTCGAAGAACCGGTCGCGGTCGCCCACGGCCTCTTCCAGGTCCTGGTGCAAGGACTCGATTTGCGCCATTTGTTCAGTGCTGGCGTTTTGTGCCACCACGCGGGCTGCGTCCGATTCCATCAAGGCCAGCAGGTGGTACACATCGCGCAGGTCTTTGTCACTGACCTCGGTCACATAAGCGCCTCGGCGCACCTTCATGGTCACCAAGCCCTCAGCAGCCAAAACCTTCAGCGCCTCACGCAAGGGGGTGCGGCTGATGCCCAGCGCCTCAGCGATGCGCAACTCGTCGATCCAGCTGCCGGGCTCCAGTTCGCGCGCAAAGATGCGCTGCCGCATCAGTTCGGCAACTTCTTCGTACAGGGCGCGGGGGGCAAGAGACAGGGCGGACATGAGGCGTGGCGTGCCGGGGAAACCGGTTTTTGAGGCGTTGACAGAAATTTTTTCAGATGCCGAATTGTAAGCCGGTTAAAATATTCTGCATCAATAATTATGAATCACGGTACTTGTCAGCCGGTAGGCAGCTCCAGGCTGCCACAATCCGGCTCAGCCATTTTTGTCCCGAAAGCACAGCGCCATGACGTCCAAATCCTTTGAATTCAATGCTTCCAATTTGGAAGCCTGGCAAAAAGCAGCGGTCAAGTCCGCCCCCGGTGGCGATGTGAACGCCCTGAACTGGAAGACACCCGACGGCATCGTCGTCAAGCCTTTGTACACCGCTGAAGACACGGCCAACTTGCCTTACGCCAACACGCTGCCGGGCTTTGAGCCTTTCTTGCGCGGCCCGCAGGCCACCATGTACGCCGTGCGCCCCTGGACGATCCGCCAATACGCCGGTTTCTCCACCGCCGAAGAATCCAACGCCTTCTACCGCAAGGCCTTGGCTGCGGGCGGGCAGGGCGTGTCGGTGGCCTTTGACCTGGCCACGCACCGTGGTTACGACTCCGACCACCCCCGCGTGACGGGCGACGTGGGCAAAGCCGGTGTGGCGATTGACTCGGTCGAGGACATGAAGATCCTGTTTGACCAGATCCCGCTGGACAAGGTCAGCGTGTCCATGACCATGAACGGTGCGGTGCTGCCTGTGCTGGCAGGCTACGTGGTGGCCGCCGAAGAGCAGGGCGTTAGCCAAGACAAACTGTCCGGAACCATTCAGAACGACATTCTGAAAGAGTTCATGGTGCGCAACACCTACATCTACCCGC
>OBPM01000154.1_pt1 | contig 9895 bp, 9 predicted proteins | sample 1493981 | NCBI WGS metagenome assembly OBPM01 (sample SAMEA3275485, study PRJEB22092) | marine metagenome | reverse complement strand
GTGCGCGACCCGCAGTACCTGCGCCACGACACCAAAAAAGCCGTCGAGGCGGCCGCTCGCAACGGAGTGACCACCTATTGCATGAGCTTGGACCCCCGCGCCGACCAATACGTCAGCCGCATTTTTGGCGAACGCCATTACCTGGTGGTCGACAAGGTCGAGCGCCTGCCCGAAAAACTCCCCGTCCTGTATGCTGGACTGACCCGTTGAACAGGACCCCGACATGAGCATCATCCAAAGCCGCACCAAAACCTACAGCGGCATCGACCATGAAGAGCACCACGGCATGACCATGACCGGCCGCATCATCCGCGACGCTTGGGTGTTTGGTTTGTTGCCCGAAGGCGATGGTTTTGCTGGCAAACACGCGGGCGATTTGCAAAACCTGTTTGAAGCGGTGCACGCCGCGTGGGCTCCCTATGGCCAGCTGCCCAGTCGATTGCCCGCTGAGATGGCCGAGCGGCATGGACGCATCCATGCCGAGGCCCTGCAACGCGCCAAAGCCATGGGTTGGGACGCCGAGTTGGGCGACGACGACTGAGCGGGTGTTCAAGCGGGGCCCTGGCCCCGTGCTGCGCTCAACGCCCTGTTTGGCTCGATCCCCATTGGTCCATCAGGCGCTGGTCGCTGGCGCTTTCGGCTTCGACGCTGTCCCTGGGCAGCTGGCGCAGGCAGTCGGCCAGCGCTTGCGGGTCCAGTGGATCGGTCGGGGTGGGCGTGGCCACCACTTGGGGCGATTTGCCGTCCCAAGCAAAGGGGTTGCGGAACACGGGCGGCTCGGGCAGGCAGTCGTCTCTGTAAATGGGCGGCCCGTCGTTGGCAAAAGGTGAAAACGAAATCGTCTTGTCAAAAATCAGCGGTTGGCCCGTGGGGGTGGGCGGCAGCGGCGGCATGTTTTGAATGGCTTGGCGGGCGAGCTGTTCGGCCTTGGCCGAGGTGGTCCACAGCGTTTGCACTTGCGTCAAGCGGCCATCGGGGGCGATCTCGATGCGAAAGCGCACCACGCCCTGGTCGGGGCCTTCAACAGCGGTGCCCATCATGCTGCGCACTTGCTGGCCCCAGCTGTAGCGGTAGCCCTTGCTGTTTTTGTTGGTGTAGTTCGCGGCAAAAGCCCATTCTCCGGCGGTGGGCGGCGGGGGCGCGGCCATGCTGGCGCGGGGGCGATCGGGTGAGGGCGGTGGGGCCGGGGTCGCTAAGGCTGTGTCGGGCTGGGGCGCTGTGATGGGTGCAGTGATGGATGTTGACGGAGGCGCTGATGGCGGGTCAGGCAGCGGCTGGCGCGGCGGCGGGATCAGTTCCAAAAAGACAATTTTTTCGGCTGTTTTGGGCGCTTGCGGTGGGCTGACGTGTTGGATGGGGTAGCCACTGGCCAGCAGCAATACGGCGGCGTGCAAAGCCAGTGTGAGCAACAGCGCGATGAAATTTTTGTCTCTGGACATGTGCGCCGAGGCTTTTGTGGGAGTTCTTGCTGCCGTTCAGCGACAATATTCGTTTTGACTGATATTACCCGACGAAGTGGAGACCCCCATGCGCTTTCGCACCCTTGCCCTTGCCGCCGCCACCGCTTGCAGCTTGCTGCTGGCCCCAGCGGCCCACGCCGACAACAAGGCCATGGCCACCGACGAGATGGAGGCGTATCTGGAGTTTGTGGACTACGGCGGCGGCGTGATTTTTGCTGAGCAAATTCCAAAAGACGAGTGGCCCAAGATGGTGGTGATCGATGCGCGTGACCCGGCGCAATTTGCCAAGGGGCACATTCCTGGCGCCGTCAACATGGACTGGCGTCAGGTGCTGGCCAAGCGCAACACCATCCCCAAAAACAAGCCTGTGTTGATTTATTGCAACACCGGGTCGCTGTCTGCTCAGGCCGGTTTTGCGTTGCGCGTCGCAGGGTGGGAGAACGTGCGCATCTTGCAAGGCGGCATGGCAGAGTGGCAGGCCAAAGGCGGCTTTGACGCGGCGGCCAAAGCCGCAGGGCCTGCCAAGCATTGAGGCCCTGGGTTTGCAGACTTGGCCTGTCTGTGCGTGTGGCTTGACTCAAAGCATGCCTCAGTGGGCCGAGGGCGCTAAAGTCATGTTCAGTTGCAGGCTTCTTGCGCCGGGCCCATCAGCGGCCCATCGGGCAAACTGCTGTTTTATTGAGTCGATACGGAAGTCAACATGAATCCAAACCAAATGCACATCGAATCAATTTTTGATCCGGCCACGTTCACCTTCAGCCACATCCTGGCCGACCTGAGCACCCGGCAGTGCGCCTTGATCGACAGCGTGCTGGACTACGACCCCAAGTCGGGCCGCACCCACACCGCCAGCGCCGACCAGTTGGTGGCGCGTGTGAAGGCGCTGGACCTGCGTGTGCAATGGATCTTGGAGACGCATGTGCATGCCGACCATTTGTCGGCCGCGCCCTATTTGCAAAAGCAGCTGGGCGGCCAATTGGCCATTGGTTCGCACATCACCTCGGTGCAAAACGTGTTTGGTAAGCTGTTCAATGCGGGAACCGAATTCGCCCGCGACGGCAGCCAGTTCGACCGCTTGCTGAGCGATGGCGAGACCTTTCAGATTGGCGCTTTGCAGGCCCAGGCCCTGCACACCCCTGGCCACACCCCGGCGTGCATGACCTATGTGGTCACAGATGCCAGTGTCGATCCTGCGCGGCAGGTGGCCTTTGTGGGCGACACCTTGTTCATGCCCGACTACGGCACGGCGCGCTGCGACTTCCCTGGGGGCAGTGCCAGCGTGTTGTTCCAGTCGATCCAGAAAGTGCTCAGCTTGCCGGACAACACCGAGCTGTTTTTGTGCCACGACTACCCGCCCGAGACCCGCCAGCCCCAGTGTGTGAGCACCGTGGCTGAGCAAAAAAAGGCCAATGTGCATGTGCACCAAGGCGTAAGCGAGGCCGAGTTTGTGGCCATGCGCGAAAAGCGCGATGCCACTTTGTCCATGCCCGTGCTGATCCTGCCTTCGGTACAAATCAACATGCGCGCTGGCCACATGCCACCGCCCGAAGACAACGGCCAGATTTACCTCAAAATTCCGGTCAATTTGCTCTGAGCAAAGCATGGACACGACAGTCCTGGCCGGTGCACTCGGCGTGTTGATCGGTCTGACCTTGGCGCTGACGGGTGCTGGGGGCGGCGTGCTGGCCATCCCCTTGTTGGTGTTTGGTTTGCATCTGCCGGTGCAACAGGCCGCACCGGTCGGATTGGTGGCGGTGGGGCTGGCGGCAGCTTTGGGCGCAGGTTTGGGTTTGCGGCAAGGCATCGTGCGCTACCGGGCGGCGGCTGTCATCGGTTTTGCCGGCATGTGTGTCGCCCCTTTGGGGGTCCTGGCCGCCCAACACCTGCCCAATCGTCCATTGCTGGCGGCCTTTGCCGGCGTACTGATTTACACCGCCTTGCGCATGCTTCGCACACCTGCGGTCGTGAACCTTGATGAGGCCCAGTTGCCATGCCGCGTAGAGGCGGGCCAATCGCGGCTGAGCTGGACGCGGCAATGTGCTCGCGCCTTGTTGGGCACCGGGCTGATGTCCGGCTTTTTGAGTGGCTTGTTGGGCGTGGGCGGCGGCTTTGTCATTGTGCCTGCGCTGACGCGTCACACCAACCTGAGTCTGCCCTCGGTACAGGCCACCTCCTTGGCGGTGATTGCCCTTGTGTCTATCAGCGGCGTCACCGCAGCGGCGCTGCATGGTGCCGTGCCGTGGGCTGTTGCCGTGCCGTTTTCGCTGGGTGCAGGGGCAGGGCTTTTGTCGGGGCGGCGTGTCGCCCAAAATCTCAACCCGACAGTTTTGCAATCGGCGTTTGCCGGGTTTGCCTTGTTGGTGGCGCTGCTCATGCTGGCGCGTGCCTTGGGCTGGCTGCCGACTTAGGCGCATCCCCGTGCAGGCCCGCTCGCCAGCACCGGGCTTGCCGCTGCATTTGGGGCTGGTTCTTTCACACGCTCTGAGTGCTGTGCACACGCAAGGGTCCAGATGGCGTCATGGTCCCTCGGCGGCAGGCGTTGGCCGGCCGCACAAAAGCGATGCGGGCATTTTCCTGGCGCTCAAAAGCCAAAGTTGAACGATTGAAACGATCTTTTGCTGCAGACATTAAGCTTTTTCTTAATTAACTGATTTGCAATATTGAATTGTCCTGAGCCGCAGACTTTCTTAAAGTGGAGTTCTTGTTCTTCAGGGAGGGCTCAACCCATGCTTCAAGCACTGATTTTTGATGTCGATGGCACCTTGGCCGACACCGAAATGGCCCATTTGGCGGCGTTCAACCACGCCTTTGCCGAGATGGGCTTGGACTGGCGCTGGGATGTGCCGCTGTACACCCGCTTGCTGGCGGTGTCGGGCGGCAAGGAGCGCATCAAGGCGTATTGGCAAACCCTGGAGACCCAGCCCAAGGACATCACGGGCGCGGGCATGCAAGAGACGATTGACCATTTGCACGAAATCAAAACAGCCGCTTACGAGCAAGCCGTGCAAGACGGTGCGGTGCAGATGCGCCCGGGGGTGCTGGCGCTGCTGTCGGCCGCCAGTGTGGCCGGGCTCAAGCTGGCCATCGCCACCACCACCTCGCCCGTCAACATCGCGGTTTTGCTGCGCCAAGCCATCGGCCCGGATTGGAAGCTGAATTTTGCGGTGATTGAGGACGCTTCGACCGCGCCGCGCAAAAAACCCGACCCGATGGTCTACCAGCAAACCCTGTCCCGCCTAGGGCTTGCGCCTGAGCATTGCCTGGCGTTTGAGGATTCCGAGAACGGCCTGCGTGCCGCCATGGCCGCAGGTTTGCCCACGGTCATCACCCCCAACAATTTCACCGCCGAACACGATTTCAAAGGCGCATTGCGCATTTGCCCCAACCTGCAGGGCGTGGGGCTGGCGCAGTTGCGTGAATGGCACCACACCGCTTTCAAGGCCCAGGCATGAACCCCGTGCGCATTGCCGAATTCCCGAATTTATAAAACTTCAGAGAGTGTTTGCCCCATGTCCTTGAGCCCCCGCACCACGCCCACCCTGACGCAGTACCTGATCGAAGAGCGTCGCCGTTTTCCCGATGCCAGTGGTGACTTCAATGCCTTGATTTTGGATGTGGCCATGGCCTGCAAAGCCATTGCCAAATCGGTCGCCTACGGCGCTTTGGCCGACATGTACGGCAACCACGCGGCCGATGCAGGCGGCAGCATCAACGTGCAAGGCGAGACCCAGAAAAAACTCGACGTGGTCAGCAACGAGTTGTTCATCCGCATGAACGAGTGGGGCGGCCACTTGGCGGGCATGGCTTCAGAAGAAATGGACTTGCCCTACGCCATTCCCAGCGAGTACCCCCATGGCAAATACCTGTTGGTGTTCGATCCGCTCGATGGCTCCTCCAACATCGATGTCAACGTTTCGGTGGGCAGCATCTTCAGTGTCTTGCGTGCGCCCGATGCTTTGGCCGAAGGTGGGCCTTTGACAGAAGCCGATTTTTTCCAGCCTGGCGCGCACCAAGTGGCCGCAGGCTATGCCTTGTATGGCCCGACCACCATGCTGGTGTTGTCGGTGGGCAATGGCGTGGCGGGCTTTACCTTGGACCCGGTGATGGGCGAGTTCATGCTCACCCACCCCGAGCTGCGCGTGCCCGAAGACACCCAAGAGTTCGCCATCAACGCCTCCAACAGCCGTTTTTGGGAAGCTCCAGTCAAGCGCTATGTGGACGAATGCCTGGCCGGAAAAACCGGGCCCCGTGGCAAGGACTTCAACATGCGCTGGATTGCTTCGATGGTGGCCGAGGCGCACCGCATCTTGATGCGCGGCGGCGTTTTCATGTACCCGCGAGACAGCAAAGATCCCACCAAAGCCGGTCGCCTGCGGCTGCTCTACGAAGCCAATCCGGTGGGATTCATCATGGAACAAGCGGGCGGTCGCGCCAGCACCGGCAGCCAAGCCATGCTGGACGTGCAGCCGACCAGCTTGCACCAGCGTATTGGCTTGGTGTTCGGCTCGAAAAACGAGGTTGAACGCATTGAGCGTTACCACGCCGAGCCACCCCAGCAGGACTCCTATGCCCCCTTGTTTGCCGAGCGCAGCTTGTTCCGCGATTGACACCCCAAGGCCATCAGCCCAGTCATTCGCGTTGAGCCCCTCTATTCAGAACTCAGGAGATTTTCATGTCAGAGAGACACCCCATCATCGCCATCACCGGCTCCAGCGGCGCGGGCACGTCCACCGTGACGCGTACGTTTTCCAACATCTTTCGCCGCGAAGGCGTGAAGGCGGCCATCATCGAGGGCGACAGCTTTCACCGCCATGATCGCAAGGAAATGAAGCTGCGCCAGGCCCAGGCTGAAAAAGAAGGCAACATGAACTTCAGCCACTTCGGTTCGGACAACAACCTGTTTGGCGAGATTGAAAACTTGTTTCGCGACTACAGCCAAACCGGGCAAGGCCAAGCGCGCAAATACCTGCACAACGCCGAAGAAGCCGCGCCCTTCAGCCAAGAGCCGGGCACCTTCACGCCCTGGGAGGCCTTGCCAGACGATACCGACATGCTGTTTTACGAGGGTCTGCACGGTGCAGTGGTCACGCCTGAGCACAACATTGCCCAATACCCCGACCTGCGGGTGGGGGTGGTGCCGGTCATCAACCTGGAGTGGATTCAAAAACTCTGGCGCGACAAGCACCAGCGTGGTTACAGCACCGAGGCGGTCACCGACACCATCTTGCGCCGCATGCCCGACTACGTGAATTACATCGTGCCCCAGTTTGAGCACACACATGTCAACTTCCAGCGCGTGCCCATGGTGGACACCTCCAACCCATTCATCTCGCGCGACATCCCGTCCGCAGACGAAAGCATGGTGGTGATCCGCTTTGCCAACCCCAAGGGCATTGATTTCCCATACCTGCTCAACATGATCAACGACTCCTGGATGAGCCGAGCCAATACCATCGTGGTGCCTGGTGGCAAGATGGAAATCGCCATGCAACTGATCTTCACGCCCTTCGTGTGGCGGATGATGGAGCGCCGCAAACGGGCGCTGGGACAAGCTTGAAAGAGGCCGCGACCATGCACACCCAGCACCCGACTCCTGAGACGGCCCAACGCATGGCGAACGCTGTGCGCATGCTGGCCGTTGACGCGGTGGAAGCCGCTAAATCTGGCCACCCCGGCGCACCCATGGGCATGGCTGACATCGCCGAAGTGCTCTGGCACAGGCACCTGAAACACAACCCGGCCAATCCGCAATGGGCCAACCGTGACCGCTTTGTGCTGTCCAACGGCCACGGCTCCATGCTGATCTATGCCTTGCTGCACCTGACCGGTTACGACTTGCTGCTGGACGAGCTGAAAAAGTTCCGCCAACTGCACAGCCAAACCCCGGGCCACCCCGAGGTCGACATCACCCCGGGCGTGGAAACCACCACTGGCCCTTTGGGCCAAGGCATCACCAATGCGGTGGGCATGGCGCTGGCAGAAAAATTGCTGGCGCAGGAGTTCAACCAAGAAGAAGACGGACAAGCCTTCACCATCGTAGACCACATGACCTATGTGTTTCTGGGCGATGGTTGCTTGATGGAGGGCATCAGCCACGAGGCCTGTTCGCTGGCGGGCACCTTGCGCTTGTCCAAACTCGTGGCACTGTACGACGACAACGGCATCTCCATCGATGGCCATGTGGAAGGCTGGTTCACCGACGACACGCCCAAGCGCTTTGAAGCCTATGGTTGGAACGTGATCGCCAAGGTGGACGGGCACGACCCGCAAGCGGTGAACGCCGCCATCGAGGCGGCCAAGGCGCAAGCCCACAGCCCCAACGGCAAACCCACGCTGATCTGCTGCCAAACCGTGATCGGCATGGGCTCGCCCAACAAGGCAGGTACCCATGACGTGCACGGGGCGGCACTGGGTGCGGCCGAAGTGGCCGCCACCCGCGAGGCACTGAACTGGCCGCATGCCCCCTTTGAAGTGCCTGCTGACGTCGCCGACCTTTGGAATGCCAAGGCCCAAGGTGAGCGAGCCGAAAGCCAATGGCGCGAGGCCTTTGCGCAGTACGCCCGCCGTTACCCGCAAGAGGCGGCCGAGTTCGAGCGCCGCATGCGTGGCGACTTGAGTGCCACTTACACCGAGGGTTTGCACAAAGCCTTGAGCACCATCGTGGCCAAACCGGACGCCGTGGCCACCCGCAAAGCCAGCCAAAATGCGCTGGACGTGTTGGCCCCCTTGCTGCCCGAGTTCTTCGGCGGCAGTGCCGACCTCACGGGCTCGAACCTGACCAACTTCAAGGACTGCACCAAGGCCGGCCGCGACACCTGGGGCAACCACTTGTCTTACGGTGTGCGCGAATTCGGCATGGCCGCCATCATGAACGGCATGGCGCTGCATGGCGGTTATTTGCCTTACGGCGGCACTTTCCTGACGTTCTCGGATTACTCGCGCAACGCCATCCGAATGGCGGCCTTGATGAAAAAGCGCGTCATCCATGTGTTCACGCACGACTCGATCGGTTTGGGCGAAGATGGCCCCACGCACCAAAGCGTGGAGCATGTGCCCAGCTTGCGCCTCATCCCGGGACTCGATGTGTGGCGTCCCGCCGATGGGCTGGAGACTGCAGTGGCCTGGGCTTGCGCCATTGAACGGCGCAATGGCCCCAGTGCCTTGGCCTTGTCTCGGCAAAATCTGCCCCAGCTGCTGACCGATGTGGCCGATGCCGCCAAGGTGCGCCAGGGCGGCTACATCCTGAGCGACATGCCAGGGGCCCAAGCCATCATCGTGGCCACAGGTTCTGAGACCTCTTTGGCCATGAAAGCACAGGCCGAACTGGCCACCCAAGGTGTGGCCACACGGGTGGTGTCCATGCCCTGCACCAACGTGTTTGACCGCCAAAGCGAGGCCTACCAAGACATGGTTTTGCCGCTGGGCTTGCCCACCGTGGCGGTCGAAGCCGCACACCCCGACTTCTGGCGCAAATATGTGGGCCGCACGGGTATGGTGATCGGCATCGCCAGCTTTGGCGAGTCGGCCCCAGCGCCCGCTTTGTATGCGCACTTCGGCATCACGACACAGCGCGTGTGCGACGCCGTGCGCATCCTGGTGCACCGCCACACCCACCGCCAGACCGAACCCCTACCCGCACACATCGTGCCTTCAGACCATTGACCCACCAACATGACGTCAGAAACACAAGCCTATTTTTTCGACCTGGACGGCACCCTGGTCGAAACCGCCCCTGAAATTGCCGATGCCGTGAACGACACCTTGCGCTATTTCGATTGGCCCGAAGTCTCGCAGCAACAAGTCAATGACTGGATTGGCCACGGCACCAAAGAGTTGCTGATTCAGGCGCTGGCCAGCGTCACGCACACCCCGGTGGCATCGGTGCGCACTGGCCCCGACTTGAAGGAGGCCTTGCCCATTTTTGACCGCCACTACCAAGCGCGCTGTGGCACCCGCAGTCACCTGTACCCGAAGGTGCGCGAAGTCTTGGCCGCTTTGCGTGCGCGCGGCTGCAAGCTGGCCGTGGTCACCAACAAGGAAGGCCGCTACACCGACACCGTGCTCAAAGTCCACGGCCTGCAAGCGGCCTTTGATGTGGTGGTCAGTGGCGACAGCTTCCCGGTCAAAAAGCCCAACCCCCATAGCGTGGTCGATTGCTTGACACGTTGGGGCCTCAAGGCCTCGCAAGCCCTGTTTGTGGGCGACTCTTCCATCGATGCGGCCACGGCCCGCAACGCCGGTGTGCCGGTGTGGTTGCTGCCCTATGGGTACAACATGGGCGAGTCGGTGCACAGCTGCGCGCCCGACCGGGTGATCGATGATTTTTCAGCGCTTTTGTAAAGCGAGTGCTTTCTTTTTAAACCTTTTCAGAAAGTCGACCCATGACCACCAAAATTGGCATCAACGGATTTGGCCGCATCGGCCGCATGGTGTTT
>OBPM01000153.1_pt1 | contig 9923 bp, 10 predicted proteins | sample 1493981 | NCBI WGS metagenome assembly OBPM01 (sample SAMEA3275485, study PRJEB22092) | marine metagenome | reverse complement strand
GAAGAGATTTTGGCTCCGGCGGTAGGGATCGAACCTACGACCAATTGATTAACAGTCAACTGCTCTACCGCTGAGCTACGCCGGAACACGAGGGGGTCTATAGCAAGGGGTTTCGGGGGCGTAAAGGGGGGGCGTGAAGAAAAATGACGTCGCGGTTAAATCAATTCGAAAACCGTCTCACTGGTCAGTGCGCCTTGGGGGCGAATAAGGTTTCTTTCATGCAGATCAATAAGATGCGCAAGGATGTTGCGGCTTGCGGCTGGCAAGAGCGCAGGCGGGGTCTGGGTGTAGATTGCTTGGGCAAGTGCCGCTGCGGTATTGGGGGCTTGGGCAAGGCTTTCCAGGACTGCGCGCTCGCGGGCTTGGCGGTGGGCGATCAGCTCGGCCAGCCTCGCGGCGGGGTCGCTAACGGGGGCGCCATGGCCGGGCAGAAACACCTGCCAGCCTTGGGTTTGCAGCTTGGCAAGCGAGGCCATATAGGCCCTCATATCGCCGCTGGGTGGCGAGACCAGCGAGGTCGACCAGCCCATCACATGATCGCCGCTGAACAGCGTTTGGCCAAGGGCAAAGCTGAGATGCCCCGAGAGATGGCCGGGCGTGGCGATGACGGTTATGTTTAGTCCGGCAAGGTGCAGCGTTTGGCCGTCGCGGATGCGTTGATCGGGCACAAAGCTGTGATCCAGCCCTTCGCCCGCCTCATCCAGCCCCAAGGCGGCAAGACGCTGCATCATGTCAGAGCGTCCTTCCCAGACTGCGCCCGCTGCAAGCATCGGCGCGCCGCTGATTTTGGCAAGGCGGGGGGCAAGTGCGCTGTGGTCCAGATGCGCATGGGTGATCAGAATCGCCACAAGTCGCGTTTCGCCAATCTGGTGCAGAATCGCCTCAAGATGGGGATCAAGATCGGGGCCGGGGTCGATCAGCACCGCGCCCTCTGGCCCATCCAGCAGATAGCTATTGGTCCCAGTGCCCGTCATCGCCGAGGCATTGGCGGCGCGCAGGCAGGTGATCTGCGGGCTGATCTTGGTGATTTGGCTTTTGCGCTGCATGCGGACTTTCCTTGCGGCTGGGCTGGCGCTAGTGTTGCGCGCATGCATCCGCGCCTCAAGTCCCTTCTTCCGCGAAGCCTGTTTGGTCGGGCTGTTCTGATTCTGGTTCTGCCAGTGATCGTGGTGCAGGTGACAGTTTCGATTGCCTTTATCCAGCGTCACTTTGAAGCGGTGACCGAGCAGATGACCTCGGGGGTCGCCATCGAGATCAGCGCGCTGCTGGACCGCGTTGCCAAGGCGCCGGATATGACCACCGCACAGGCGGCGATTGCGCAACTGGCGTCGGATTTGCAGCTTCAGGTCAGCCTGCCCGCCGAGGCGGTGCCCGCAGCCGACAGCCGCGGGTTTCTGGATTATTCGGGCAGGCGGGTGATCTTGACCCTGCGCGCGCGGCTGGGTGGGGTTTTTGCCGTGGATCTGACCTCAAACTCGGCCTTGGTGCAGGCCTATTTCGATACCAAATGGGGCCCCGTGCGGGTGTCCTTGGCGCGGACGCGGGTTTCGGCGACCAATCCGCATCAGCTTTTGGTCTGGATGGTGTTCACCTCGGGGTTGATGACCTTTATCGCCTATATTTTCTTGCGCAATCAGCTGACGCCGATCACGCGTCTTGCACTTGCAGCCGAGGCCTTTGGTAAGGGGCAGACCCTCCCCTATAGCCCGCGCGGGGCGACCGAAGTGCGTGCAGCGGGGGTGGCGTTTTTGAACATGCGCGCCCGGATCGAGCGGCAGATCGAGACCCGCACGCTGATGCTGTCGGGTGTCAGCCATGATCTGCGCACGCCTTTGACGCGGTTAAAGCTGGGGCTGTCGTTCCTGCCCGAAGACGAGGAAACCCGCGCCCTGCAACAAGATGTGCAGGATATGGAGCGGTTGGTCAGCGAGTTTCTGGCCTTTGCGCGCGGCGATGCGATGGAAGAGACCGAATTGGTCGATCCTGCAACGCTGGTGCAGCGCTTGGTCGAGAATGCGCGGCGGATGCAGCAGCCGGTCGATCTGGGGCAGGTGCAGTCACCCGGCGCGATGAAGCTGCGGCCGCAAGCGGTGACGCGGGCGCTAGAGAATCTGCTAGGCAATGCAGTGCGCTATGGCAAGCGCGCTGAGGTGAGTGTGATCTTCACCGATCGCTCGCTGCGGTTTGTGGTGGAAGATGACGGGCCGGGGATTGCGGCAGATCGACGCGAGCTGGCGCTGGAACCTTTTGAGCGTTTGGATGCCGCGCGCGACCCTAATAAGGGCGGCGGTGTCGGCTTAGGTCTGTCGATTGCCGCCGATATCGCGCGCAGCCATGGCGGCGAATTGCGCCTGAGCAAAAGCGAGGCTTTGGGCGGGCTGCGGGCCGAACTTTCTCTGGCGCGATGACAAATGTGATCGCTTGGGCGGTTGCATCCCCCCGCTGACCGCGCCATTGTCAGAAAACTTCGCGACAAGCTGCCCTTGCACCCTCTGGCGCGCGCAACTAAGACTCTGGAAACCATCCAGCGTTAATACCACTTTCACGGACCAAAGAGGCAAGTTTTATGCGCGATCCTGTTGAACACTACATGAACACCCTCGTGCCTATGGTGGTTGAACAGACCAGCCGCGGCGAGCGGGCCTATGATATTTTCAGCCGCATGCTGAAAGAGCGGATCATTTTTCTGGCAGGCCCTGTGCATGACGGCATGTCGAGCCTGATCTGCGCCCAGCTTTTGTTCCTCGAGGCCGAGAATCCCTCGAAGGAAATCTCGATGTATATCAACAGCCCAGGCGGCGTTGTGACCTCGGGTCTGTCGATCTATGACACTATGCAATACATCCGCCCCAAGGTTTCGACGCTTGTGATCGGGCAGGCGGCCTCGATGGGGTCTTTGCTGCTGCAAGCGGGCGAAAAGGGCATGCGTTTTTCGCTGCCAAACAGCCGCGTCATGGTGCACCAACCTTCGGGCGGCTATCAGGGCCAAGCGACAGATATCATGATCCACGCGCGCGAAACCGAAAAGCTGAAGCGCCGTTTGAACGAGATTTATGTCAAACACACCGGCAATGATTATGACACGGTCGAGGCAGCCCTTGAGCGGGATAATTTCATGTCGGCCGAAGATGCCAAAGCTTGGGGTCTGATTGACGAGATTTTGGAAAACCGCACCAAAGTTGACGAAGTGAAATAAGGCTTTTGCCCCCGATGCAAATCGGGGGCGTTTTCGGATTGTAGAGGGGCGGGCCTTGGCCTAAACTTCCCAAAGATCGCCTCTTATAGGCGCAGGTCAGAGGATACCCATGGCGAATACCACCGGCAGCGACAGCAAAAACACGCTTTACTGTTCCTTCTGCGGCAAAAGCCAGCATGAGGTTCGGAAGCTGATCGCCGGTCCGACGGTTTTCATCTGCGATGAATGCGTCGAACTGTGCATGGATATCATCCGTGAAGAAACCAAGACAGCAGGGATGAAAACCACGGATGGCGTGCCGACACCGCGCGACATCTGCAAGGTGTTGGACGATTATGTGATCGGTCAGATGCATGCCAAGCGCGTGCTTTCAGTCGCGGTTCACAACCATTACAAGCGTCTGAACCACGCTAGCAAAACCGATATCGAACTGGCAAAATCCAACATCTTGCTGATTGGCCCGACCGGCTGCGGCAAGACTTTGCTTGCCCAAACGCTGGCGCGGATTTTGGATGTGCCCTTCACAATGGCAGATGCAACCACGCTGACCGAAGCGGGCTATGTGGGTGAAGACGTTGAAAACATTATCCTAAAGCTGTTGCAGGCTTCGGAATATAATGTTGAACGCGCCCAGCGCGGCATCGTCTATATCGACGAAGTTGATAAGATCACCCGCAAATCTGACAACCCCTCGATCACCCGCGATGTCTCGGGCGAGGGCGTGCAGCAAGCGCTGTTGAAGATCATGGAAGGCACGGTTGCTTCGGTGCCGCCTCAGGGCGGGCGCAAGCATCCGCAGCAAGAATTCCTGCAAGTGGACACCACCAATATTCTGTTCATCTGCGGTGGGGCTTTTGCTGGTCTGGAAAAGATCATCGCACAGCGCGGTAAGGGCTCGGCTATTGGTTTTGGCGCTGATGTCAAAGACCCAGAGGCGCGCGGTGCTGGCGAATTGTTCATGGAGCTGGAGCCGGAAGATCTGCTGAAGTTCGGCCTTATCCCCGAATTTGTCGGCCGTTTGCCAGTGATTGCGACCCTGACCGATTTGGACGAATCTGCGCTGATGATCATTCTGACCGAGCCGAAGAACGCTTTGGTCAAACAATATCAGCGCCTGTTCGAGATCGAGGGCACCAAGCTGACCTTTACCGCCGATGCGCTGACTGCGATTGCGAAACGGGCGATTGCGCGCAAAACCGGCGCGCGTGGCCTGCGCTCGATCATGGAAGATATCTTGTTGGACAGCATGTTCGAACTGCCGGGCATGGAAGGCGTCGAAGAGATCGTGGTTAATGAAGAATGCGTGAACAAAGGTGCAAAACCCTTGTTGGTGCTGACCGAAACCGAGAAGAAAAAACCCGCAACGGCAGGCTGACACCTGACGCCGCGAAAAACAACGGCGGGCCATTGGCTCGCCGTTTTGTTTTTTAAATTTAGGCTGCATTTGCAGCGGTTCTTTGCGCCAAAGTGCCAAGGCCACTGGACCTCTGCCGCAGTTTCGGCCATATCAAGGCAAATGATATCGGAGGCTCTGATGTATTTCCTCAAGCGACTGCTGACCTGGTGGAACAGCCAAACCCTTGGCACCCAGATCTATACCGCGCGCAAAGGCCAAAAGGTCGGCGAGGATGAGCAGGGCAATATCTATTACCAGACCGCAGACACCAAGCGTCGCTGGGTGATCTATAACGGCGAATCCGAGGCAAGCCGGGTCTCGCCCGATTGGCATGGCTGGCTGCATTTCACTTGGGATCAGCCGCCCACCAAAGCCCCGCTCAAGCATAAAGCTTGGGAAAAGCCGCATTCTGAAAATCTGACCGGCACCGCTGCGGCCTATGCGCCGGCTGGCTCGATCCGTGCCGCGGCTCCTGCGCGCCGGCAGGATTACGAGGCGTGGCAGCCCGAATAATGGCCGAGAATCGCGCAGAGATTTTGGCAGGAGCGGCTGTTCTGGCGGCGGCTATCGGATTTTTGGTCTATGCAAGCGGCGGGCGCGGTGCGGCCTCAGGCGGCACTTACGAGCTGCACGCCTCATTCCGCTCGGTTGAAGGCATCACGCCGGGTTCGGATGTGCGGCTCGCGGGGGTCAAGATCGGCAGCATCACCAAGCTGACGTTGAACCCGCAAAGCTTTTACGCCGATGCCACCATCGCAATAGATAAATCCATCCAACTGCCCGACGACTCGGCGATTTTGATTTCCTCGGAAGGTTTGCTGGGCGGCAATTTTGTCGAAATCCAGCCGGGCGGGTCGTCAGACAATCTTGTCGCTGGTGCGTCAATCGAAGACACTCAGGGCTCTGTCAGCCTGATCAGCCTGCTGATGAAATTTGTCTCTGGCGGCAAGTCAGACCCCGCCGCGCCATGACGCGACTTTTGGCGCTTTTGCTGCTGGTTGCCACGCCTGCCCTTGCGCAAGAGGTCGCAGATGCGGCGGCTGCCAAGCTGCGGGTGCTGGACAAGCTGACTGGAGAGGTCAGCGATCTGACGCTGGCGCAGGGGCAATCCAAGACCATCGGTCGTTTGACGGTGCGGATGGATGACTGCCGCTACTATCCTGAAAACCCCGCCCAAGAAGCCTTTGTGCATCTGACAATTCTGGATGCCGCATCGACCACGCCAGATTTTGACGGTTGGATGACCGCCTCAAGCCCCGCGCTTTCGGCGCTGGATCATCCGCGCTACGACGTTTGGCCCCTGCGCTGCGATGTCGCCGATCTGGTCTTGCCCGATGTGGAAACTGCCCCTGCGGATGGCAGCGGCGGATAACCTACGGGGTCAAAGCTGGCGGTTGCCGCCAGCGCCGCGCGCAGCTGGCGCTGATAGGCGGCGCGGCTGATCTCGGTTGCACCCAGCGAGGCCAGATGCGGCGTCAGAAACTGGGTGTCAAACAGCGTAAAGCCACCCGCCCGCAGCCGATGCACCAGATAGGCCAGCGCGGTTTTTGAGGCATTGGTGCGGCGCGAAAACATGCTTTCGCCAAAGAACGCAGCCCCCAGCGTGACGCCGTAAACCCCACCAATCAGCGCGTCGTCCTCCCAGACCTCAAGACTATGGGCGTGGCCCATGTGGTAAAGCGCTTGATAAAGCGCGGTAATCTCGGCGTTGATCCAGGTTTCGGGGCGGTCAGCGCAGGCGGCGACGGTCTGGGCAAAAGCGCTGTCGGTGCGGATCACCCAATCGCTGCGCTGAATATGGCGGGCAAGGCTGCGCGAGATGTGAAAGCTGTCTAACGCGAACACCCCACGCTGGCGCGGCTCGACCCAGCGAATGTCCGTCGAGGTGCTGCTTTCGGCCATGGGAAACACCCCCATCGCATAGGCGCGCAGCAAAATCTCGGGGGTGATGCTTTGTGTCATGGCTGCAAAAGGGCGCCCGAAGGCGCCCTGTGCAAGATCAACCGAACTGTTTTTCCAGCCATTTTTCCAGCCAGTGAATGTTGTAATCGCCCGATTGGATGTCAGGTTCAGCCAAAAGCGCATCAAACAGCGGCACGGTGGTCTCGACACCATCCACCACCAATTCGCCCAAAGCGCGGTGCAAACGCGCCAAAGCCTCGGGGCGGTCGCGGCCATGCACGATCAGCTTGCCAATCAAACTGTCGTAATAGGGCGGGATCGAATAGCCGGAATACAGCGCCGAATCCATCCGCACGCCATAGCCGCCGGGCGCATGGAACATCTTGACCTTGCCGGGGCAGGGCGAGAAGTTCGGCAGCTTTTCGGCGTTGATGCGCACCTCGATGGCGTGGCCGTTGATTTCCAGCTCGTCTTGCGTAAAGGACATCGGCAGGCCAGCGGCAACGCGGATCTGCTCGCGCACCAGATCGACTCCAAAGATCGCTTCGGTCACCGGATGTTCGACCTGCAAACGCGTGTTCATCTCGATGAAAAAGAACTCGCCGTCTTCATACAAGAACTCAACCGTGCCTGCGCCGATATAGTTGATTTTCGCCACAGCATCGGCGCAGACCTTGCCGATTTTGGCGCGCAGCGCAGGGGTGATCGCGGGGCCCGGAGCCTCCTCAAACACTTTCTGGTGGCGGCGCTGCAACGAGCAGTCGCGCTCGCCCAGATGCACCGCATTGCCTTTGCCATCGCCAAAGACCTGAATCTCGATGTGACGCGGCTTTTGCAGGTATTTCTCGATATAGACTTCGTCGTTGCCAAAAGCCGCTTTCGATTCCGCGCGGGCGGTGCGGAAGGCAACCTCCAGCTCTTCGGCGTTTTTGGCAACCTTCATGCCGCGCCCGCCACCGCCTGCGGTGGCCTTGATGATCACCGGAAAGCCAATGGCTGCGGCGACCCCAATTGCGGTTTCAAAGTCTGGCACGCCACCTTCCGAGCCGGGCACCACGGGAATGCCAAGCGCTTTGACGGTTTCCTTGGCGGTGATCTTATCGCCCATAATGCGGATATGTTCCGCCGTTGGGCCAATAAAGGTGATGCCGTGATCGTGCAAAGCCTGCGAAAACGCAGCGTTTTCCGACAAAAAGCCATAGCCCGGATGCACAGCCTGCGCGCCGGTAATCTCGCAAGCCGAGATGATCGCCGCCTTGTTCAGATAGCTGAGGGTCGAAGAGGCAGGGCCAATGCAAACGGATTCGTCGGCCATGCGCACATGCATTGCATCCGCGTCGGCAGTGGAATGCACGGCGACCGATTTGATCCCCATTTCCCGCGCGGCGCGGATCACGCGAAGGGCGATTTCGCCCCTATTGGCGATCAGGATTTTATCGAACATGCGCTTACTCGATGATCATCAGCGGTGCGCCGAATTCCACGGCGGTGCCATCGCCAACCAAAATCCGCTTTACCGTGCCAGCGCGCGGAGCAGGGATGTGGTTCATGGTTTTCATCGCTTCGATGATCAACACGGTCTGGCCTTCGGTCACGGCCATGCCAATGCTTGCAAAAGGCGTGGCGCCAGGCTCGGCGGCCATATAGCAGGTGCCAACCATAGGCGACGTCACCGCACCAGGATGCTGGGCAGGATCGTCATTTACAGCGGCCGCCGCGGCTGCGGGGGCTGCGGCTGCCGCTGCGTATTGCACGGGGGCTGCTTGCGCCATCTGCACCACGGTCGATTGCTTGACCACGCGCACATTCAGGCTGTCCGCCTCGCCGTATTCGCGCTTTACCGAAATCTCGGTCAGCTCATTTTTGTTCAACAGCTCTGCCAGAGCCGAGATAAACGCTACGTCTGCGTCGGAAGATTGTTTGCTCATGCCGTCCCCTGTTGGCGTCATTGCTCTCTCGCGGAAGGGGCCAACCTCCGCAATTTCTATCCTTCCTATACGTCAGGCTGGCGGCAGAAAAAAGGCCCAAGATTTCAGCAGCGGATTTTCAGGGTAATAAATCTGGCAAAAATCAAAATTTACCATTTGATAAAAAAATAAAGCTGTGCCAGCCTTTCTGAAATGAAAGATGCCAAGGGAGGCTTTGTCTTGTCTAACAGCCCTTTGACGGCAGGTGTTGCGGCCCAGCGTTTGGGTGCCGAGGCCTATGCCCAGAATTTTGCCGACCTTCAGCCGGTTTTGGCCCCGCACGAGGCGCGGGTGGCAGCTGATCGCTGCTATTTTTGTCATGACGCGCCTTGCATGACGGCCTGTCCGACCTCGATCGACATTCCGCTGTTCATTCGCCAAATCGCGACGGGCACCTCGGATGCGGCGGCTAAGACGATCTTTTCGCAAAACATTCTGGGGGGCATGTGCGCGCGGGTTTGCCCGACCGAACAGCTGTGCGAAGAGGTCTGCGTCCGCGAAGTGGCCGAAGGCAAGCCGGTGGAAATTGGTCGTCTGCAACGCTTTGCCACCGACGGGCTGATGGCAAAGGGCGTGCATCCCTTTGCCCGCGCGGCGCCTACGGGCAAGCGGGTTGCCGTGGTGGGGGCGGGGCCTGCGGGGCTTGCCTGCGCGCACCGTTTGGCGCTGCGCGGCCACGAGGTGGTGATTTTTGAGGCGCGTGAAAAGGCTGGCGGGCTGAATGAATACGGCATCGCCACCTATAAAACGGCAGATGATTTTGCCGCGCGTGAGGTGGCCTGGCTGCTGCAAATCGGGGGAATCACTGTGAGAACCGGCATGCGGCTGGGGCGCGACATCGAATTGGCGAATTTGCAGGCCGAGTTTGACGCGGTGTTTTTGGCGATAGGTTTGGGCGGCGTCAATGCGCTGCACGCTGTGGGCGAAGATCTGCAAGGTGTGCGTACTGCCGTCGATTTCATTGCCGAGTTGCGCCAGACTGCTGATAAATCCAGCCTTCCCATCGGTCGCGATGTGGTGGTGATTGGCGGGGGCATGACGGCAGTGGATGCGGCGGTACAATCCAAGCTTTTGGGCGCAAATTCGGTCACAATGGTCTATCGGCGCGGCAAAGATCGGATGAGCGCAAGCGCTTATGAGCAAGACCACGCCACGGCGGCTGGGGTGCGGATTATCTATGGCGCGGCGCCGGTACGGCTGATGGGTGAGGGCAACGTGCAGGCGGTAGAATTTGCCTACACCCATCAGGGAGCAAACGGCTTGGAGCTGGGCGAACGCTTTATTTTGCAAGCCGATCAAGTGTTTAAGGCGATTGGCCAGACTTTGACAGACAGCTTTATCGCCAAGGATGGCGCAAAACTGGTCAAGCGGGCCGGTCCGGTGTGGGCGGGCGGCGATTGTGCCACAGGGGGCGAAGATCTGACCGTGACGGCGGTGGCCGAGGGCCGCGACGCCGCCGAAG
>OBPM01000152.1_pt1 | contig 9963 bp, 7 predicted proteins | sample 1493981 | NCBI WGS metagenome assembly OBPM01 (sample SAMEA3275485, study PRJEB22092) | marine metagenome | reverse complement strand
CCGATGGCATTCGTGGTAAACATGCTTTCACGCTGGGTTAAGGCGAGATATAGCATCGACGAAATGATGAACTGGATTGGTCTATGAAGAACCGTTTGCTGCCCGCGACTTTAGCCATTGTTTTGGCGCTGTCGGTCCCTGCGACTGTGCTGGTCGCGCAAAGCGTTCAGCAGCAGCAAGCCGAGGCGGATCGCTTCAAAGAGCTGGAGGAATTCCTCGCTGTCTACCGCAAGGTGAAATCAAGCTACGTCGACAAGGTTGATGACAAGCAATTGATGGAAGGCGCGATTCAGGGGATGCTGGCCAGCCTCGATCCGCACAGCGGTTTCCTCGACAAAACCGACTTCAGCTCGTTGCAAACGCAGATTGATGGCGAATATGGCGGACTTGGCCTGTCGGTCACGCTTGAGGATGAAGCCGTTAAGGTCATCGCGCCAACCAAGGACACCCCAGCTGACAAGGCAGGGATTAAATCAGGCGACTTTATCACGCATTTGGACGGCAAGTTGATTCTTGGCGGAACGCTCGACGAGGCGGTCGAAGCGATGCGTGGTGCGCCTGGAACATCCATCAAGCTCACAATATTCCGTCCGGGCCGTGATGCACCGTTCGACGTGACGGTGACGCGCGCGGTCATTGATTTGAAACCTGTGCGGTGGGAAGTGAAAGACCGCATTGGCGTCATTTCGATCACCGGCTTCTCCGAGCAAACCGGAGCAGATGTTGTTTCTGCTGTGTCGAGCATCAAGAAATCGCTTGGCGGAAATCCTTTGGGCTACATCGTCGACCTGCGGTCCAACCCTGGCGGCATATTGGACGAAGCCGTTGCGGTTTCTGACGCATTTCTCTCCAGCGGCGAAATTGTCTCTGAACGTGGCCGTGACAAGCGCGACATCGAACGCTGGTGGGCGGAACGTGCCATTCCGGGTGATGTAACCGGCGGCGCACCAATCATCGTTTTGGTTGATGCGGGCTCTGCCTCAGCATCCGAGATTGTCGCTGGCGCATTGCAAGACCACCATCGCGGTCTCGTCATGGGTGAGCGCAGTTTCGGCAAGGGCTCCGTGCAGAATGTCCTGCCCTTGACGCGCGACACAGGCCTTCGCCTGACCGTTGCGCGCTACCATTTGCCATCGGGCCGGTCGGTACAGGAAGGCGGGATCAAGCCGGATATCCGCGTTCCGCAATTGTCCGATCCGGACTATAAAAAGCGCGTGTCGGTGCGTGAATCCGATTTGCGTCGTCACTTGGTCAATGAACTGAAAGACGACACAAAAGACCTTGAAGAAGACATCAAGGATGATCCCCGTTTCGCCATGACTGCGGAGCAGTTGAAGGCCAAAGGCATTGACGATTTCCAACTGCATTATGCGATGGAAACATTGCAGCGCCTTGGACCACGCACGATGAAGCTTGCCGAAAAGCCCGTAAAGGGCAAGGCGCAGAACTGAGTATAGTCAACCTATGACGTCGAAATTTGAAAAGGCCCATTGGCTCGCATTTCTGTTGCCTGCGGCGTTGCTCGCAGGGGCCTATGGCTCGCAATATATTGGTGGGCTTTTTCCTTGCGAAATGTGCTGGTGGCAGCGTTATCCCCATTTTGCAGCGGTGGTGATTGCGCTCATGGGCTTTGGTGTTAGCAACATTGCTTTCCGCAAGACGCTGGTTGCGCTCGCGGCGCTTGCCATTGCGACAAGCGGCCTCATCGCCGGATTTCATGCCGGCGTTGAATATGGCTGGTGGGAAGGGCTGACCGCCTGCACCGCGACGATATCGGGCAGCGGTGATGATTTGCTCAAGTCGATCATGAACGCGCCATTGGTTCGCTGTGATGTCGCGCCATGGTCTTTGTTCGGCATTTCGCTCGCCGGGTACAATTTCCTCTTGTCGTTGGGCGGTGCAATGGCCATCTTGGCAATGACATGGCGCAACAAGACACTCTGAAAACCGCATCGCAGCGTAAAGTGGCAATTGACCGCATGATTCGCGTGAATCAAGCGGGCGAGTTTGGTGCCAAACGGATTTACGCAGGGCAACTTGCCGTGATGGGCGACCGGACGCCGGCTGCGCGCAGCATTGCCCATATGGCCGAGCAAGAGGAACGCCACCTCAATGCCTTTGACAAGATGATGGCCGAACGCGGCGTGCGTCCTACGGCGCTGCACCCCATTTGGAACGCGGCAGGATTTGCGCTTGGCGCAGTGTCTGCGGCAATCAGTCCTGAGGCAGCGATGGCCTGCACCGTGGCTGTCGAAACCGAAATTGATCGCCATTATAGCGAGCAGCTTGAAGAAATCGGTGACAGTGATCCTGAATTGTCGGCGATGATTGCCGATTTTCAGGCGGACGAACTTGAGCACAAAGCGACGGCACTTGCCGAAGGCGCTGAGCGGGCCCCCGCTTATCCGCTGATGAGCGCGATTGTTCGTTTGGGCTGCCGCACCGCCATTGCGGTGTCGAAACATATTTGAGCTTCATCGCGCATTCAGCCTGCGACGTTCAAGCCATGGTATAGATTTTTGGAGAATATCCCGTGAACGCAATGGCCAGAATTACCGTCGCCTGTATCGCAGTCATGATTTCGGTCCAGGCGCCAGCGCAAGATGCGCCTGCTGCGCAGCCCGGTGACGAAAAAATCAACCAGCTGATCGTTTACGGCGACGATAAATGCCCCGAAAGCCAAGGCGATGAAATCGTCGTTTGCGCGCGCATGGGCGAAGCGGACCGTTACCGCATTCCTTCATCCTTGCGCGGTGACCCCAATGACCCGCGCAATCAGGCGATGTCCGAGCGGATCAAATCTTACGAATATGTTGGCGCAAGCGGCACGATGAGCTGTTCACCTTCGGGTGCTGGCGGCTTTACCGGCTGCGGGCTTCGCGAAATTGACCGCGCATATGCGGAAAAGGCGCAAGACCCCGGCATCACCTTTGGCCGCCTGATCGCCGCCGAACGTGCCAAGCGAATGGCAGGCATTGACGCTGAAGCAGCCGAAGTTGACGCACGCGTCACCGAATTTGAAAAGGGCCGTGCAGAACGCGAAGCGAAGCTGCAGGCCGAATTGGAGGCCAAGGAAGCGACAAGTGCCGAAGCCGAGCCGCTGCCTGAACCCAAATAAGCGAATTTAGCCCTTCGCTTTTTCCGAAGCGACCCAATCCTTAATCTGCTGCTCTAACACATCGAGCGGGACTGATCCCTGACCCAATACGGCGTCGTGGAATGCAGCAAGGTTGAATTTTGGACCAAGCTCCTTGGTTGCCATATTGCGCAATTCGCGGATTTTCAGTTCCCCCAATTTATACGCCAATGCTTGGCCAGGCCAGCTGATGTAGCGGTTCACCTCAGCTTCGATATTGGCGGCCGACAATGCGCTGTTGTCGGTCATGAAATCGATAGCCTGCTGCTTGCTCCAACCCTTGGCATGAATGCCCGTGTCGACGACAAGACGGCACGCGCGCCACATTTCATAGGACAGGCGACCCATATCTTTGGCGGGCGTATCATATAGGCCCATTTCGATGCCCAATCGTTCGGAATATAGGCCCCAGCCCTCGGTAAAGGCGGTGAAGAACGCGCCATATTTACGGAAGTCGGACAAAGGCAATTCTTGCTGCAACGCGATTTGGTTGTGATGCCCGGGGACCGCCTCATGCACTGACAAGGCCGGGATTTCCCAAAACGGCCGTTGGTTCAGTTTCGACGTGTTGACGAAATAGGTTCCGGAGATACCGATTTCTGGCGAGCCTTGGTTGTAATAAGCGGTCGTGGTTCCTTCGGCAGTCTCTGCCGGAATTTCCTTGATGCCATATGGAAGGCGAGGCAGGCGGCCAAACAGGCTCGGCATCTTGCCATCAATAATCTTGGTCACCCGTGCGACCTTCTCCATCAGCTCTTCAGGCGTCTTGGCGTAATATTGCGGGTCTGTCCGCAAATGTTGGATAAACGCTTCGCGGCTTGGGTAACCAGCCTTTGTTGCGACTTCGACCATCTCGGCGCGAATGCGCGTAACTTCGCTCAGGCCAATTTGGTGAATCTGCTCTGCGGTCAGGGAAGTCGTTGTTTCTTCGCGAATACGGAAAGCGTAATATTTGTCACCGCCGGGTTGCGCAGACACCCCGGGTGCTGTCGCGCAAGCTGGCTTGTAGCTGGCGGTGTACCATGCAAGCTGCTTGTTCAGCGCAGGATGAATGACGTTGCGGATTGTGGTGTCCGCAGCCTTTGCCAACGCCGCAAAGTCGGCTTCGGACACCGCGTCCGGGCGCTTTGCCGCATAAGGTTCGTAGAAGCGTGACTTGTTAATGTCAGAAGCGATCAGTCCACTAATGGTGCCTTCAAAACCCGTCAGCGTTACGCAGGGCTGGGTATATTTGCCCTTGATCGCGACATTGGCCACCGCGATGTTTTCGTCATTCACCCGTGCATATTGGGCAAGCCGCGCGTTGTAGCTTTCGTAATCCGCCTTGGTGCGAAAGGGCAGGTTTTGGGCCATGCCGGCAAGTTGCTGATGCCAGCTGGAATAGGTCGTGAAATTGATCGCGCGTTGCCCGAAACTGTTACCCTCGATGGTCGAATTTAGCGCGCGCCTTAATATGCCCGCCTCGACCTTCGATGCGGAATTCAGCGTATCGGCAGGGATGGCATTTAACCGCCACAGAAACTTCGCCGCATCTGCGGCCCGGCGGTCCTGCGCTGCCAAAGTGTAATCGCCAAGTTCCGATGCATAATCGTTCACGCCAAGCGCGCTTGCATAGACCGGCTGTTCCTTGAGCGAGGCCGCCCAAACGTCATCTACCAGTGCGGTTAAATCACCATTGGCATCGGCAAAAGCAGGGGCGGACAGCGCGAACAAAGATCCGGCGAGTAATAATTTGCGCATTGGGCGTCTCCGTGAAATATCAGTGCCAGGACTTAAGCAGGGGAGACGGCAAATGACCAGAATGTTCCGCAAAGCCGAGGCGGTGCCGAAATCGCAACTGATCGTGCGAGATCGTTTTGACCAACTGCTATCGCTCGGTGCCATGCTGCTATTGGTTGCTTTGACTGTCGCCGTTCTTAAAGGCCGCGGGGATTGGCCACAGATACCTGCATCTGTCTGGTTTCACCTTGTCACCATTGCCACGGCGCTTGTCCTGACCCCGATAATGTTACTGCGCCAACGTGGAGACAAGTGGCATAAGCAGATTGGCTATATATGGCTTGTCGCGATGTTTGTGACCGCTGCGATAAGCCTCGACATTCGCCTGATAAACCGGGGCAGCTTCAGCATCATCCATTTGCTGTCGGTCTGGACGATTATTCAGTGTACCCTCATTCTTTGGAGTGCGCGCCAACGGAATACGGCTCGTCACCGAAGCGCCGTGCGCGGCATGGTGCTCGGCGCGCTTTTGATTGCGGGCTTTTTCACTTTCCCGTTCAACCGCTTGCTTGGTCAGTGGCTCTTTAGCTAGCGGTAATTGTCGACGATCGCGAACATGGCGGTGATTTGATCGCGCTCGCCTTGGGTGAGTTCGGGCCGCCAAATATCGAAGATCAAAACCAGCCGGTCATAGGCGCTGTTGTTCCACGCTTCATGTTCGACGCTATCGTCAAAGGCGATGACCTTGCCTTCTTCCCATTTTATCGTGCTGTTGCCCACGCGAAAGCTGCAATCGGGCGGAACCACGAGCGGCAGATGGCAGATAAAACGGCTGTTCAACATACCGGTATGCGGCGGAATTTTTGCGCCCGACCGAAGCAGCGATAGCATGACGGAAGGCGCGCGTGGGCCAATGTGACATAGCGGCACATGGTCCATCACTGCGCCATAGATGTTGGGGCAACGCGCGATATGTTCGTCCACTGCGGCGCCATTTTGCCACAGGTGCAAGGTGCTCCAATCCGAATTTTCGAGCAAGCCATGATGGTCCTGTTGCGGCCGTGCGTTGGCGACTTTCATATATGGCTGGAACCCGTCATGCCGCGCAAGCAAAGCAAGCGCCTCGCGCTGCATTTCGGGGAATAAAGCCTCCAGCTTTGCCAACCAGTCCCATGCTTTTGTGTCGGCAAATTCGACATGCGTCATGTCGGGATAATAATGCGCCATCGGTTTTTGCGGAAACTGCCGATATTCGGCTGGACGCGGCGTATCGCCGAACATCATATCCAGCGACTGGCGAAAACGCGGATGTTGCTCTTCGCGTGGAAAGCCCGCTGCGCTCAGTCCATCCAGCAACGTATCCCGGAAAAGATCAGCCAGCCATGTGACGGCGGCGCTTGCGCGCTCAAGTTGCGGCTGAACGGCTGGGTCGGACGATGGCCGCGCCGCTGCAGTGCGAATGGCGGCGCTGTAATATGCATTGGCGGCGCGGCGGTCACCGGCTTCGCGCCGTCTGTCCGCTTTGGCAATCAGCGCGATGATGTCAAAACGGTCGGCAGTCAGCCGCGCATCAGCCTCCGCCTCGGACGGGAAACCGGCTGGGGTCTGGGGTTCTGCGGATGACATGACAAAGCATTAAGCCATTGCAGGGCGCTTTGGCAATGTCAGGCGCTACCTATCGGCCTCTTGCCTGCTGGTGCGGATGGTCCTGCCAAAGACAGCAACTGCAATTCCATATGCCAGAGGGTACGCGCCGTCGTAACCCCGCGACTATTCAGCGGCTTCGAGAACCTGATGGTCAGAAAGCGGCTGGCTTAAGCGAGTCAGCATTTCCTTCGGACATATCTGCCAGAATTCACCGCGTCTCCGGTCCCAATCTTCAAGCAATGAGTTGGACCATGCACTGTCGGTCGCTTGGGCATGCGCGGCAATGAGCGACTTGAGCTGGTCTTCCCAATAGGCGCTGTCGAGCCTTTGCCAAACGATGCTGTCGGGGTTGGCCATCGTTGCAAAATCGCCTTCGGTATCGAGCACAAATGCCATACCGCCCGTCATCCCTGCGCCAAAGTTGCTGCCAACCTTGCCTAGAATGACCGCTAGACCGCCCGTCATATATTCCAGACCGTTTGAGCCGCAGCCTTCGACAACGACATGCGCGCCCGAGTTGCGGACGGCAAAGCGCTCGCCCGCTTGGCCAGCGGCCAAAAGCCGTCCTGACGTCGCACCATACAGCACGGTGTTGCCGATGATGCTGTTCTGCTGACTGGTAAGCGGGCTGCTGACCGTTGGCCGCACGATGATGGTGCCGCCAGAAAGGCCTTTGCCGACATAGTCATTGGCGTCGCCGAACACTTCCAGGGTGATACCCTGACACAAGAATGCGCCAAGCGACTGTCCCGCCGAACCACGCAAGCGCACATGGACATGCCCTTCGGCAAGGCCCTTCATTCCGTACAAGCGGGTAATCTCAGAGCTCAGCCGCGTACCAACCGCGCGGTGCGTGTTGCGGACATTATACGTCAGCTGCATTTTCTCGCGCCGTTCGAACACCGGCTTTGCATCATGGATCATTTGCGCATCAAGGCTGTCGGGCACTTCGTTGCGGAATGTCGGGATGCTGAACCGGCGCGCGCTGTCGGGCGCATCGACTTTGGCAAGGATAGGGTTGAGATCGAGGTCGTCCAAATGCTCCGCGCCGCGGCTCACCTGCCGCAGCAGCTCGGTCCGGCCAATGACTTCATCAAGGCTGCGATAGCCAAGCTTGGCCAGAATCTCGCGCACTTCCTCGGCAATGAAGGTCATCAGGTTGATGACCTTTTCCGGGGTGCCCGTGAACTTCTTACGCAAGGCTTCGTCCTGAACACACACACCGACAGGGCAGGTGTTGGAATGGCATTGACGCACCATGATGCAACCCATCGCGACAAGGCTGAGCGTCCCAATGCCGAATTCTTCGGCGCCCAAGATCGCGGCAATCACGATATCGCGTCCGGTTTTCAAACCGCCATCGGTCCGCAACTTGATACGATGCCGCAAGCCATTGAGCGTCAGCACCTGATTGGCTTCGGACAGCCCCATTTCCCATGGGGTGCCCGCATATTTGATGCTGGTTTGCGGACTCGCGCCAGTGCCGCCCACATTGCCCGAAACGAGAATGACGTCGGCATGCGCTTTCGCCACGCCAGCGGCAATGGTGCCTATGCCTGCGGCACTGACGAGCTTTACGCACACCCGCGCACGCGGGTTGATTTGCTTCAGGTCGTAAATGAGCTGCGCAAGGTCTTCGATCGAGTAAATGTCATGGTGCGGCGGCGGTGAAATAAGCGTGACGCCGGGCGTTGAATGCCGCAGGCGCGCAATCATTTCGGTTACCTTGAAACCGGGCAGCTGCCCGCCTTCGCCGGGCTTTGCGCCTTGTGCGACCTTGATTTCAATTTCTTCGCACGCGCCAAGATATTCGGCAGTCACGCCAAAGCGGCCACTGGCAACTTGCTTGATGACGCTGTTGGCATTGTCGCCGTTTTCATAGGGCTTGAACCGCTTGCTGTCTTCGCCGCCTTCGCCCGATACGGCCTTTGCGCCGATCCGGTTCATGGCAATGGCCAGTGTCTCATGCGCTTCCGGAGACAAAGCGCCGAGCGACATGCCCGGCGTGACAAAGCGTTTGCGAATTTCCGTGATGGCCTCGACTTCATCAATCGCAACGGGTTCTTTCGCGAAATTGAACTCCAGCAAATCGCGCAAGTAAATCGGCGGCAGTTCTTTTACGCCTTGGGCAAATTGTGTGTAGGTCGAATAGCTGTCATTCGCGACAGAGCTTTGCAGAAGGTGCATCAGACCCGCCGAGTAAGCATGTTCCTCGCCGCCGTTGCGTTGCTTGTAAAATCCGCCAACGGGCAAGCGGGCAACCGCCGTGTCAAACGCCTCTTCGTGGCGATCACGCGCGTTCACATAAAGCGAATGATATCCTTCGCCCGAAATCTTGTTCGGCATTCCGGGGAAGAAGTCATTGACCAGGGCGCGTGACAGGCCAACCGCTTCGAAATTGTAGCCGCCACGATAGCTGGAGATGACTGCGATGCCCATTTTGGACATGATCTTCAGCAGCCCTTCATTGATGGCGGTGCGGTAATTCTCGACCGCTTCGGTCAGAGCAAGGCCGCCCAAAAGTCCGCGTGCATGGCGATCGCCAATCGCGGCTTCGGCCAGATATGCGTTTACAGTGGTAGCGCCGACCCCGATGAGGACCGCAAAATAATGCGTATCGAGACACTCGGCAGAGCGGACGTTGATCGACGAATAGCTCCGCAATCCATTGCGCACCAGATGCGTGTGCACAGCGGCCGCCGCGAGGATCATCGCAATGCCGACACGGTCGGCGCTAATGTTTTCGTCGGTCAGGAACAGCTCGGATTTGCCCATGCGCACCGCGGCGACGGCTTCTTCGCGGATACGCGTGATGGCTGCGCGCAGCCCCTCTTGTCCTTCGGATATGTCATAGGTGCAGTCAATTTCTGCGCCCGCTGCGCCAAAGGCAGACTTCAGCCGGCGCCAGTCATGCGTGGTGAGAACTGGGCTAGCCAAGACAAGCACGTCGGCGTTCTGGCTCTTCTCTTCCAATATGTTGGCAAGGTTCGAGAAACGCGTTTTAAGGCTCATCACGTGCCGCTCGCGCAGACTGTCGATGGGCGGGTTTGTCACCTGGCTGAAATTCTGGCGGAAGAATTGGCTGATGAGCCGCGGCTTATCGCTGATCACGGCAAGCGGTGTGTCATCGCCCATAGATCCAATGGCTTCCTTGCCATCTTCAATCATCGGCGCGAGGATCATTTCGACATCCTCCAACGTCATGCCAGCGGCAACTTGACGCTTTGTCAGTTCAGCGCGAGACCATGCCGGGGCCGCATCCTGCGCGACATCGGGCAAGTCATTAATCTGGCGGAAGCCCTGTACGAGCGCGCCATAATCCTGCTCCGCGGAGATCCGGTCTTTCAACTCGTGGTCGCGGTACAATTTGCCTTCATCGAGGTTGACCGCAATCATTTGGCCAGGGCCAAGGCGGCCCTTTTCCAATATCGTCGTTTCGGGAAGAACGACCATGCCGGTTT
>OBPM01000150.1_pt1 | contig 10067 bp, 5 predicted proteins | sample 1493981 | NCBI WGS metagenome assembly OBPM01 (sample SAMEA3275485, study PRJEB22092) | marine metagenome | reverse complement strand
GGCGAAGGGGCGTCTACAGGCTCTGCCTTGTTGGGGCTGTCAGCTGCAGCGCCACGAATCGGCGATGAATGGCCCAGCGTGGCAGACGGCTCGTGCACCGCCGCAGCGCTGGGGCCTGCCTGCGCTGGCTCCTCGCCCGGTAATCCTTTGGCCAGCGCTTGTTTGCGCTTGGACCAACGGCTGAAAAACGGCTCGGTCATTCTCAGCCTCCTGCCCGGGAATCAACACGCCCAGAATGGCCACCCCCACCGGGGCCTTTGCGTTTTTCCTGGGTACTGACCGATGCGGGCTGCCCAAAACGGTCCGTCAAGCCTTGAAAACTCTGAGGGCGTTGGCGTTTTTTGACCTCAGGCACATAAAAAGCCTCAGTGAACGCCTGCAGTTGCACCAACACATCGGGGGAGGCGGGAACGTTTTCTACGGTTTCTTGGGCATCTAACCAGCGCCCCGCGTCGTGATAACTCAGACTCAAGCCATGGGGTACGGCACGGGATGCCTCGCCCTCCACATCTTGCATGCGCCACATCACAAAAAAACTGGGGGTCGGCGACGTCTGGTTCAACCAATAGCCTTCGGCATCGTCGGTGAACAAGGCCAAGCGCCAGCCGGGATACATCCACAAGGCCTCATCGTCGGTTTGACGCAAACAGCGCGGCTGGTCACCAAAACCCAACTCGTGCGGCACCACATCGGCCAGTACCCAGCGGTGTGACTGCCAGCGGGCCATGGCACCTTGCACGGCTTCACGGCGCATGAGCACCGCCATTTCAGACAAAACATGAGCAGACATACAACTCTTCCGTGAATTAAGGGCGTTTGACAGTCACCGAATGGGGCCTTGGCTCAACCCAAGGCTGAAGGGTCCATCAACGGTAAACGCAAAGTGAAAACCGTGCGCAGGCCTGGCTCTGACTGAAAGGTCAGCCGTCCGCCGTGCGCCTCGACAATGGATCGGCTCAGCCACAGGCCCACCCCCATGCCCTGTGATTTGGAGGTTTTGAACAAACTGAACACATCGTCCCGGTGCTCGGCATCGATGCCTTTGCCATTGTCTTCAACTTCCAATTCCAAATGCTCATCAGACAAACGGCCACGCAATGTCAACTGCCGCGGCCCTCCAGGGCGCTCCAGCAAGACCTCAATGGCGTTGTTCAGCAGGTTCAAGATGACTTGCTGCAATTGTGTGGCGTCACCGCGCAGTCGCAAGCCCCTGTCAAATTCGGTGGTCAGCACAATGTTGGCATCTTCCATTTTGGTGCGCACCAGGTCGATCACTTCCTGCACCAGTAGGTCCAACTGAATCTCGGTGTATTCGCCTTTGCTCATGCGAAACAAGTTGCGTAATTTTCGAATGATGTCACCCGCCCGCTGGGTGTCGTTGACAATGGCATCGGCCACCTTGCTCAAAATGGCCATGTCAGGCGACACCTGGTCGCGCTGGGCATCAGCCAACTTGGACTGAATCAATTCAGCGTGCAGCAAGTTGGCGGTCAGTGGCTGGTTGAGTTCATGGGCAAAACTGGCGACCAAGGCCCCCATCCCCGCGCTTTTGTTGGACAAGGTCAACTGCCGAATGATCTCTTCTCGTTCGGTGAGCAGCACACCCAGATCTTCGGAGTGCTGAAGGGCCAAGGCGGCACGCTCTTGCTCACGGGCCAGTTGCTGCTCCACAAAAATTTTGACCCGATTGTCTTGGTCGATAAAAATTTGCATGAAGCCAACGCACAGCATGATCAGCGCGGCGAATTGCCCCACGAACACGACCACTTGATCCCAAGAAAAAGCATACAGGTCGGTCGCACCCACGCCAGCCCACAAGGCCAGGGTTTTGATGCCCAGCGTGCCCGACAACACCACACCCGCCCACATCACCGAAGCAGCGCCGTTTTTGTCGTGCGTCAAGGCAATGCGTCTGCCTGAGAAAAAATACTCCAAGCAATTGATTGTGTAGTACGCATAAAAAAGCAGCATGATGGTGCTCTCTGGCGAGCCTGAGAAATGCAAGCCATAGCTGACCATCAAAAAGGCCACATTTGCAGCACCCGAGGTCCACAACCAGCCAGTTGCGGCCGGGCCGTTCAGTGAACGCAAGGCCACTTGACGGCCCCAATTGCCTGCTGCCATCAAGAACTGACCGGCCACGACCACCACATCCAAAGACACCCACCCCCGACTGCCCAGCACGCACAGGCCCAGCGCACTGAAAATGCCAGAGGCACTCCACAAGACCACCACGGGGCTGCGAAAGCGCGCCAACCCATACCAGATGGCTGCATGCAGCATCAGGTACAAAAAAGCATCCATCCAGAAGATGGTTTGCACATTCAGATTCAAAACGGCCTCCTTGGCCAGTGATTGACTTGGCAGGCTGCGCCAAACGACATGCCTGCCCACCGCTGATTTCATTCAGCCTCTGATTATGCTTTCAATGAAACGGCGGATGCGCCCCAAAATTTGATAAAAGCCTTGCAAGCCCAATGCCCAGGGACTATTGCCCCCACCCACACAAAAGGCCTCGGGTCAGGCGCCGATCACCCGACAGGCGGCTGCGCGTTCGCCCAGCTCATGGGCAAGCGACCCGAAGGTCACCTCTGCGCCCGGGTCAGCCGAGGCCGTTGAGCGCACAGAACCTCATCCAACGCATGGCGCGCATGGCGGCAATGGTCACGCGGTCACGCGGTCATGGCTTGGGTGCCGTAACCGGCCACCGCGGCAAGCTCGCCCCCCGCCCGGATGGCCACGGCGCAGTACTTGAACTCGGGAATTTTCCCGAACGGGTCCAAGGCCGCGTTGGTCATCAAATTGGCCGCTGCTTCGTAATAAGCAAAGGGCACAAACACGGCCCCATGAGGCGTGCCGTCGTCACGCCGAACGTGCAAGGTGACTTGGCCACGGCGCGATTCGATCGTCAGGACATCGCCCGTGCTCAAACCCAATTGAGCCATGTCGCCACCACACATCGAGGCTGTGGCCATCGGTTCAATCGCATCAAGCACCGTGGCTCGGCGGGTCATGCTGCCCGTGTGCCAATGCTCCAACTGCCGTCCAGTGATGAGCACAAAGGGGTACTCGGCATCGGGCCGTTCGTTGGCGGGAATGATGTCGGCGGGCACCAGGTTCACACGACCGTCTTCGGTGGCGAATTGCTCCATGAACACCGTGGGGGCACCCGGATCTTCGGCGCTCAGGCAGGGGTAGGTGACACTGGACTCGCGCTGCAACCGGTCCCAGGTGATGCCTGAGATGGCGGTGTGCATGGCGCGGCGCATTTCGTCATAGACCTCGGCCACGCCGTCGAATTCGCCTTCGTAACCGCAAGCCAAGGGGCGACCGCGCCCTGTATCCAATTGCGGCGTTCCAGGCGTCTGGCGGGTGTGCGCACCAATGCGCTGGGCCATCTGCTGGATGATCCACAAATCGGGTTTGGCCTGACCGGGTGGGTCGATCGCTTGCTTGCCCAGTTGCACCATGCGGTCGGTGTTACTGACGGTGCCGTTCTTCTCAGGCCAAGCGGTCGCAGGCAACACCACATCGGCCAGCCAGGCGGTTTCGGTCATGAAAATGTCCTGCACCACCAAGTGATCGAGCGAGGCCAGCGCATGGCGGGCATGGTTCAAGTCGGGGTCGCTCATGGCAGGGTTCTCACCCATGATGTACATGCCGCGCACCTTGTGCGCATCCGTTTCAGGGGCCAAGATTTTGTGCATGATCTCGACCACCGTGTAGCCCGGCTGGGCGTCCAGTGGCATGTGCCAGAAGTCCTCAAACCAGGCGTGCGCGGCCCCATTGGTGACGCGTTGGTAGTTGGGGAACATCATCGGAATCAAACCGGCATCGGACGCGCCTTGCACGTTGTTTTGCCCACGCAGGGGATGCAAGCCCGAGCCGGGTTTGCCAATTTGTCCGGTCACCGTGACCAACGCGATCAAGCAGCGGGCGTTGTCGGTACCGTGGACGTGCTGGCTCACGCCCATGCCCCACAAAATCATGGCACCTTTGGCTTGGGCGAAAGCGCGTGCCACTTCTCGCAAAGTCTGCGCGGGCACACCACAAATGGGGGCCATCGCTTCGGGGCTGTAGCCTTTGACGTTTTCTTTCAAGGCTTCGTAATTGTTGGCCCGCTTGGCAATGAAGTCCTGATCGGCCAAGCCTTCTTCGATCACCACATGGATGAGCGCATTGAGCATGGCCACATCGGTGTCGGGCTTGAACTGCAATGTGCGCCAGGCGTGCTTGCCGATGTCGGTGACCCGTGGGTCGGCCAACACGATTTTGGCACCGCGCTTGGCGGCATTTTTCATCCAAGTGGCCGCCACTGGGTGGTTGGCCGTGGGGTTGGAGCCGATGACAAAGATCAGCTCTGAATGCTCGACGTCGTTGACTTGGTTGCTCACGGCACCCGAGCCCACGCCTTCGAGCAAGGCGGCCACGCTGGAAGCGTGGCACAAGCGCGTGCAATGGTCGACGTTGTTGGAGCCAAAACCTGTGCGCACCAATTTTTGGAACAAGTAGGCTTCTTCGTTGCTGCCCTTGGCTGAACCAAAGCCAGCCAACGCCTTGGGGCCAAACTGGTCACGCAGATTTTTCAGTTGGCCAGCGCCCAAGGCCAAGGCCTCTTCCCAGCTGGCTTCTCGGAACACCTCAGACCAGTCGGCACTGTCGCGGTTCAAGCGGTTGAGCAACTCTGGATCTTTGGTAACCCCGTCCTTGCGGATCAAGGGCATGGTCAAACGCTGGGGGTTGGCCGCATAGTCAAAGCCAAAACGCCCTTTGACGCACAAGCGGCTGTGGTTGGCAGGCCCGTCGCGGCCATCGACGCTCACGATCACGTTGTCCTTGACGTTGTAGGTCAGCAGACAGCCCACTCCGCAAAACGGACACACCGAATCCACCTTTTTGTCCACCACCTGCGTGCCCACTTGGGTTTTGGGCATCAAGGCCCCCGTGGGGCAAGCCTGAACGCACTCACCGCAGGCCACACAGGTGCTCTCGCCCATCGCGTCACCCAGGTCGAACACGATTTCGCTGTGCGCGCCGCGAGAGGCGTAACCGATGACGCCATTGACCTGCTCTTCGCGGCAGGCCCTGACGCAGCGGTTGCACTGGATGCACGCGTCCAAATTGACCGCCATGGCGGGGTGGGACACATCGGCTTGGGCTTGTGCACGGCGCAGTGCCTTCAGCTCAGGGCGCACCGTCACGGCCATGCGACTGGCCCAATCGCTCAACTCACCGTGTTGCCCTGCGTCTGTGGCGGCACCGCTGGCATCGTTCCATTTGTGCCCCACATCGGGCATGTCTGACAACAGCATCTCCAGCACCATCTTCTGGCTTTTGACAGCACGCTCACTTTGGGCCTGCACCTGCATGCCCTCGGTGGCACTGCGGCAGCAACTGGGCGCCAGTGTGCGCTCGCCTGCGATTTCAACCACGCAAGCGCGGCAATTGCCATCGGCGCGGTAGCCATCCTTGTAGCAAAGATGGGGGATGTCGATGCCGTGGCGCTTGGCGGCTTTGAGGATGGTTTCACCCTCATAGGCATGGATGGTTTGTGCGTCAAGTTTGAATTCGACGGTTTTGGGGGTCACTTCGGACAGCGAGGTCGGTGCGTTCACAGCGATGCTCCAATTTCCAGAGGAAAGTATTTTTGTATGCAGCGCACGGGGTTAGGCGCTGCTTGACCAAGACCACAAATGGACGCATCGGTCATGACCACATTGAGGTCTTCCAGGGTCGTGTTGTCCCATACCGGGACAGCCATCAAGGCCACCGCCTTGGCGGTTCCCACTCGGCAAGGGGTGCATTGACCGCAGCTTTCATGGGCAAAGAAACGCATCATGTTGAGGGCTGCGTCACGCGCTTTGTCTTGGTGGCCCAGCACGATGACCGCCGCCGACCCGATGAAACATCCGTAAGGCTGCAGGGTATCAAAATCGAGTGGAATGTCGCCCAAGCTGGCGGGCAAGATGCCGCCCGAGGCCCCCCCTGGCAAGTAGGCATAAAAGTCATGCCCATCGGCCATCCCGCCGCAGTATTCTTCGATCAATTCTTTGACCGTGATCCCTGCAGGGGCCAACTTGACACCGGGGTGTTTGACACGCCCGCTCACACTGAAACTGCGCAAGCCTTTGCGGCCGTTGCGACCAAAACCGCTGAACCACTGCGGTCCCTTCTGGAAGATGTCGCGTACCCAAAAAAGGGTTTCAAAATTGTGCTCCAAGGTAGGCCGACCGAACAGCCCCACTTGGGCGATGTAGGGGGGGCGCATGCGCGGCTCACCGCGCTTGCCCTCAATGCTCTCGATCATGGCGGACTCTTCGCCACAAATGTAGGCCCCCGCACCTCGACGCAACTCGATCAAGGGCAATGGACAAGGTGGGTTGGCTTGCAAGTTGGCCAATTCCGCTGCCAACAAAGCGCGGCAGCCGTGGTATTCGTCGCGCAAATAAATGTAGCAAGCATCAATGCCCACCACTTGCGCAGCCACCAGCAGGCCCTCCAAGAAACGGTGGGGGTCGCGTTCCAGATAAGTGCGGTCCTTGAAAGTGCCCGGCTCGCCTTCATCGATGTTCACGGCCATCAGTTTGGGCGCCATTTGGTCGCGCACGATGCGCCATTTGCGCCCGGCCGGAAAGCCTGCGCCGCCAAGGCCACGCAAGCCTGAATCCTCCATGGCTTGGAGAACGGCTTGTGGATCTTGCTGGCCTGAAGCCAAAGCCTTGGCCAAGGCATAACCCCCTTGCGCGAGGTAGGCTTGCAACCCCACATAGTCGGGCGACGGAGGCACCGCCTGCGTTGTCGGGGACACCGATTGCTCAGCCTGTGCAGAGGCGTCAAATTGGGCATGGTCTTGGGCACGCGGGTGACGGGTCTGACCGGCCTTGACGGCCTCCAGCACCGATGCGGTGGTGGCAAACAGCACCGGATGCTGGTGCACCACCACGGCTGGCGCTTGCTCACACCGACCTATACAAGGCGCAGCAATGACCCGCACATCGTCACGCCCCAAAATGGCCGGCAATTGGGTCAGCAGTGCCTGCGCACCGGCGAGTTCACAGCTGAGCCCGTCGCACACGCGAACAGTCAGCCCGGGTGCCGCGTCATCGCCCCGAATCACTTCGAAGTGGTGGTAAAAAGTCGCCACTTCATAGACCTCGGCCATCGGGATGTTCATCTCCTTGGCCAAAGCCACCATGTGGCGCTCATGCAAGCCCCCAAAGTGGTCATTGAGGAGGTGCAAATTTTCAATCAGCAAATCACGCCGGTGCGGCCCATGGCCCAGCAACACACGAAGCTCTTGTAATGCGGCATCGTCGGTCTGACGGCCTTTGAGTTTGCTTTTCATGCGAATGCGCTGACGCATGTCGTCCACGGAAGCGAAGGCGACTGTCGCGTCCGAAGGGTTGGCTGTTTTGGGTGATGTTGGCATGGCACTTCGATGGAAGACCTGCGTTCCCGCAGGAGAAAACTGAAATGAGAAACCCGACAACCGCAAGCGCTTGCGACTGCGTCCTTGGAAAATGCGCCGAGACCGGGTGATGCAAAAAGCACAAGGCGCGGGCACCTTGAGGCCTCACACGACCTCACACGGCCTGGCTCGGCCGTCGGGCTGCGCCCCTTGGCGCGTTGCATGGCCCCGCAAACACGATCTTCTGCTTATATCCTGGGAGCACAATTCTGACTCAGGAAAAAACACAAGTATCGCCCGAAAATCAGGCATTAACTCGGGGGAAAACGCTTTTTTGCATTCGGTTTAATATGCATCTTTCAGCCTATTAATAAGCAATTCAATGCATAAAGTTTCCATCAAGCCCGAATGGTCTATCCGTGACGACTCTGGGCAGGTCCTCGCGCACCGGGTGCTTGACTTGTTGGCCGATGTGCAGGCACACGGCAGTTTGTCGGGAGCTTGCAAGGTCACGGGCAGCTCTTACCGGCACGCCTGGAATCTGATTCGGCAAGGCGAATCGCAGCTCGGCATGCCCTTGCTCAACATGGAAAGGGGCAAGGGGTCCTCCTTGACGCCGGTGGCTGAAAAACTGGTCTGGGCAGGTCACCGCATCACCGCCCGGCTGACACCCATGCTGGAAACCTTGGCCTCAGAGTTGGAAACCGAGCTCGCCAAAATCATGACCGCCGAAAAAGACATCTTGAAGGTGCATGCCAGCCATGGCTTTGCAATCGAAAAATTGATCGAGCTCTTGGTCAAGCAAGGCCACAACGTGGAACGGCGTTATGTGGGCAGCCAAGAGTCCGCCGCCTCGCTTTATGAGGGCCACTGTGCGTTGGCCGGTTTTCACATTCCTTTGGGTGAGTTTGAAGACTTGGCTTTTCAGCATTACGCCAAGTGGCTGGACCCCCAAAAAAGCCAGATCATCCACGTGGCCACACGCCGCCAAGGCCTCATGGTCGCCCAAGGCAACCCCCTCGAAATTTATGGCATCAACGACCTCACCAAGCCGGGCGTGCGCTTCATCAACCGGCAACCCAGCTCGGGCACTTACTTCTTGCTGGAGTGTTTTCTGAAGAAGGCCGGCATCGATCCGGCCAAGCTCCATGGTTTCAACCAAAGCGAGTTCACACACGCTGCAGTGGCCGCCTTTGTGGCCAGCGGCATGGCCGACGTGGGTTTGGGGGTTGAAACCCCTTCACGGCGCTTCCATCTGGACTTCGTGCCCCTGGCCACCGAGCGCTACTTTCTTGTGTGCAACAAGGCGGACTTGGTGACACCCCATCTGCAAGCGGTGCTCCAAATCCTCCACAGCTCAGAATTCAAGCAATCGGTCAACGCGCTGGCCGGCTATTCAGCCGAGCATTGCGGCCAAGTGCAAACGTTGCAAGAAGCCTTTCCAGATTCTTTTGACCTTCGCGCCCCACCGGCCAAATGACCCACTGACCCGTCAAAGCAGGTCAATACGTTTCGAGGTGCAGACGGCCTTCTTTTTTGAGCGCCGCGCCCACGGCATCCCAATCGAGCCCGGCGTTTTGCGCGATGTCGCGCAAGGCCATGACCACGCCCTCTTCCATGCTTTTGAGGCCACAGACATAAAAGCAGGTGTTCGGGTCCTTGAGCTGCACGGCGATGTCCGCGGCGCGGTCGCGCAGCGCGTCTTGCACATAACGCTTGGGCTTGCCCACTTCGCGCGAGAACGCAAACTCGGTGTCGATGAAGTCTTTGGGCAGGTTGTTGAGCGGACCAAAGTACGGCAATTCAGCGGGTGTGCGGGCACCAAAGAACAGCATGAGCTTGCCACCTTCAAACTTGCCGCTGGCGCGCAAGCGGCGACGCCATTCGGTCATGGCCCGCATGGGGGCGCTGCCAGTACCCGTGCAGATCATGACGATGTTGCTCTTGGGATGGTTGGGCATGAGGAAGCTCGCGCCAAACGGCCCGATCACCTGCACCTTGTCGCCGACCAAGAGGTCGCACATGAAGTTGGAGGCTACGCCCCGCACAGCTTGACCGTCGTGGTCTTCGAGCACGCGCTTGATGGTGAGCGACACGTTGTTGTGCCCTGGCCGCTCGCCGTTGCGCGGGCTGGCAATCGAATACTGGCGTGCATGGTGCGGCTTGCCGTTGGCATCCAGCCCAGGCGGGATGATGCCGATCGACTGGCCTTCGAGCACAGGGAAGGGCAAGCTGCCGAAATCGAGCACGATGTGGTGCGTATCGTAGTCTTGCTGACCCTCTTGCAAACCCACCTCGGTGACGCGCAGGTTGCCGGTCACGCTGGCGGTGATGGTTTTGTCTTGTGCCTTGGGGCCATAGAGGTTGGTGAAGGCGTGGGCAGCCGACCAAGGGGGAATGGTCGCGCCAAACTGTGCCGAGTTGAAGCCCGACGCAGCGGCAGTGCTGACGGCTGAAGCCGAGGATGCTGCAGCCGCTTGAACGGCCGTTTGCGCTTCCTCTTGCGAAGCGTCTGCGACGCCGCCAGCAGCTGCCAAGTCTTCAGCGCTCAGTTCTGCAGGCAAGTCGTACCACTTGAGTTGTTCTTCGATGCTGTAGGCCTGAGCCTTGGGCACCATGCGCCAGTTGTCGATCGAGCCTGTGGGGCATGGCGAGATGC
>OBPM01000149.1_pt1 | contig 10163 bp, 8 predicted proteins | sample 1493981 | NCBI WGS metagenome assembly OBPM01 (sample SAMEA3275485, study PRJEB22092) | marine metagenome | reverse complement strand
GCTTGACGCTGATGGTTCAAGCGGCGGTTTTGGATGGTTTGGTGTTTGATGCGCCAGTGTGGCCCAGCCATTGATCACGGCAGCGCAGATTATCCGTGACAAACAGGATATCCCGGCCACATCGCTGACCTTTTTACAACCACGTTCGAAATGGCGACCGCAATTCCGCGCGCCCGATATTGATCAAGAGCGGCTGTGGGTTGTCGCCGTCCTGTGCCACCTGCGCGATGCGTTCCGTTCTGGCGATATCTGGCTTCCGCATTCGCGGCGTCATGCCGACATGAAGCAAGCCCTTGTGTCCATCGATGCCGCCCGCGCCATGGGGCTTTCAATGCCACTGGAACCAGAGATCTGGATGGCTGATCGAAAGCGCCGCTTGGAAGAGGGGCTGAAACGGCTGGCCAAGGCGGTGCGCTCCAAAACCTTGCCGAGTGGAGTCATTGAAGACGGCGTTTTGCGCGTGAGCCGTCTTGACGCCGATGTGCCGGAGGAGGCCGGTGATCTCGTCCTCGATCTTTACCGTCGTCTGCCGGAGACGCGGATCACCGATATTCTCACAGAGGTCGACAAAGACACCGGCTTCACCGAAGCCTTCACGCATCTGCACACCGGTGCCCCATGCCGTGACAAGATTGGCTTGCTGAACGTGCTCCTGGCGGAGGGTCTCAATCTAGGCCTGAGCAAAATGGCAAATGCCACCAACACTCATGACTTCATACAGCTTTCCCGTTTGTCACGGTGGCATGTCGAAAGCGAGGGAATGGCCCGCGCCCTGGCCATGGTGATTGATGCGCAGACCCACCTGCCAATGACCAAATTCTGGGGTGTAGGGAAAACGGCTTCCAGTGATGGGCAGTTTTTCCCAACGACGCGGCAGGGCGAGGCAATGAACCTCATCAACGCAAAATACGGCAACGAGCCGGGCATAAAGGCCTACACCCACGTCTCTGACCAGTATGCGCCATTCGCCACTCAGGTCATTCCCGCCACGGTGAGCGAGGCACCTTATATCCTCGACGGCTTGCTGATGAACGAGGCGGGACGGAAGATAAAAGAGCAGTATGCCGACACCGGCGGCTTCACCGATCTCGTCTTCGCCGCCACGTCCCTGCTCGGGTACCACTTCCATCCCCGCATTCGCGACCTGTCCTCCAAGAGGTTGCATGTGTTTGACCTCCGCGCTGTTCCCAAAGAGCTGAAAGGGTTAACCGGGGACAAAATTCGGGAAGCGAAGATCGTCGAAAACTGGCCGGATGTTTTGCGCTGTATCGCAACAATGCTGTCGGGCCGGATGCAGCCAAGTCACCTCCTCAAGAAATTGGCCGCGCGCCCGAGGCAACATGATCTGGCGTTGGCCTTGCGGGAGATCGGCCGGGTCGAACGCACATTGTTCATCATCGAATGGCTGCTCGACACCGACATGCAGCGCCGCGCCCATATCGGCTTGAACAAGGGAGAGGCACATCACGCCCTGAAAGGTGCTCTTCGGATCGGGCGTCAGGGAGAAATCCGCGACCGTACCACGGAAGGACAACACTTCCGCATCGCTGGCCTCAATCTGCTGACCGCCATCATCATTTATTGGAATTCCAAACAGCTCGGAAACGCTGTGGCAAGGCGACAGCGGGCAGGATTGGATTGCCCACCCGAACTCCTCGCCCACATATCGCCGCTTGGGTGGGCCCATATCATCCTAACAGGCGAATATCGTTGGCGGAAAATAGAAGCGCAAAATCCTTAAAGGGGTTTTCTGCACTCAGCCCCACTCGACCCCAGACGGCGCCTCGGCCAGACCGTCAGCAAAATTCTGCGCAATCGCACCAGGACCGATAATGCCCCAGCCTGTCGTTTTCATCCGAAAACCCTCTTGGTTAAATGTCACAGGGTCAGACCCTGCGGTGTGTCAGTGACCTAGCGGATGCGCTGGCCCGAAGTGTCAAAAAGCATGACATGCGCCGGATCGAACCGCGCCTCGATCCGTTGACCGGGTTGCAGACCGCGCCCGTCCTCGGTGGCCAGTGTCAGCATCTGCCCCCCCGATTGCCGCGCATAGGCGAAACTTTCATTGCCCAGATGTTCGACAATCTCGATGGTCAACTCCAGCCCCGCCGCGCCGCCGCGTTTGAAGGCTTCGGGGCGGATACCCACCGTCACTTCGCTGCCCTGTGCGGGCGGATTGGCCAGATGGCCCAGCGGGATCGACTGATTGCCAAACTCTGGCAGGCGCACCCGGTCCTGTTCCACCACTCCGGCCAGAAAGTTCATCTTGGGGCTGCCGATGAACCCCGCGACAAACAGATTGTTCGGATCATCATAGAGCGTCAGCGGCGCGCCGACCTGTTCCACAACGCCCGCCCGCATGACCACGATCTTGTCGGCCAAAGTCATCGCCTCGACCTGATCATGGGTGACGTAGATGATCGTCGTGGCCAGTTCCTTGTGCAGACGCGCCACTTCGATCCGCATATGCACGCGCAATTCGGCGTCCAGATTGGACAGCGGTTCGTCAAACAGGAACACATCGGGCTGGCGCACGATGGCCCGCCCGATGGCCACGCGCTGCCGCTGACCGCCCGACAGATCCTTGGGGCGGCGGTCCAGGAGCGGCCCCAGTTCCAGAATCCGCGCGGCCTCATTCACCGCACGCGCGATTTCATCCTTGGGCTTTTTGGCAAACCGCAGCGCAAAGCCCATGTTTTCGCGCACCGTCATATGGGGGTAAAGCGCATAGCTTTGGAACACCATGGCAATGCCACGCTGCGCCGGGTCGACGTCATTCATCCGATTGTCACCGATGAACAGATCGCCGCCAGAGATTTCCTCCAGCCCCGCAATCATCCGCAGCAAGGTGGATTTGCCGCAACCCGAAGGCCCGACAAAGACCACGAATTCGCCGGGCGAGATGTCCAGGTCGACGCCCTTGATCACCTCGGCAGCGCCATAGGATTTCCGCACATTGCGCAGTTTCAACCCGGTCATGCGATCCCCCTATTCGGCTGTCAGATGGATGGTCGTGGCATCCAGACGGTCACAGTGAACGCGCAGCTCTATCGGCCCCGCGCCCGTCGCCTGCACCCATAACCCGGTCGATCCTGCGCGCAGCGGCACCAGGGATGGCCCCAGCAGACGCGCGTTGCCCGACACGGTGATGGTCACGGGTTCAGGATAGAATGGCAGCTTGTGTCCAGCTTGATCCAGCATCCGCACCATCACCCGCACCGCATCATTGGCCCCGATCCGGTCCGCATCGGGCACCACTTGCAGCGTGGTGGGCACCGCATCGCAAACAAACTGCGTTTGCGCCACCTGCTTGCCGTCAACGAAGCCCTTGATCGTCGCAGGCTCCCAGGTCATGCCCCAGTGGCCCAGTTCTTCCTTGGTGAAATTGGTCTGATCCACGATCACCGGCGCATAGGGCAGATGCGGGAAACGGGCGCGGGCGGTGGCAATCCGCTTGGGCGCGAATTTGCCATAGGTCAGCTCGATCTCGTCGCAGTTGGTCAGCACGATCAACGGCAGCACACCGCCGATGTTGCGTTCACCACGCGCCCAGAAGGTCACGGGCGTCAGCACAACACCTTCGGCTGGATCGCCTTGGCTGGCATAGACCGAAGCCGCGAATTTCGGCTCGCGGAACATATCCATCACACCATGGTGGCACAGACGGTCGCCCGAGCCGAAATCCTTGTGGGTGTTGTAATCAAACGCGCACCAGCCGATGGCCCCGGCGATCTGCGGATCGCCATACATTGCGTTCAAAACCTCAAGATGGCGCAGCACATGTTCGGCCTGCCGCTGTTCCTGATCATGGCTTTTGGTCGGGTACATATGGCCGCCAAATTCGGTGATCATATAGGGCACCACGCGGTCCAGCCCGGTGACCTCTTGCTGCGGGCGCAGCGGCGTGCGCGGACGGTTGCCGCCCTGCTCTTCATTGCCAAGGATGAAGTCGTTCATCGTGTAGACGTCTTCCAGCAGCTCACTTTCGCTGATGTAACGCACTCCACCGGTGGGCCGCGTCGCATCCAGCGACCGCGCCACGCGGTTGGTTTCGGCATAGAAGTCATGGTCGTCCTGCGACTCGTTGATCCGCACGCCCCAGATGAAGATCGACGGATGGTTCCAGTCACGCCGGATCATCCGGCGGACGTTTTCCACCGATTCCGCTTTCCACTTGGCGCCGCCAATATGCTGCCAGCCGGGGATTTCCTCAAACACCAGCAGGCCGATTTCATCGCAGCGATCCAGAAAATAGCTGGACTGCGGATAATGCGAGGTGCGCACCGTGTTCAGCCGCAGTTCGTGTTTCAGAATCTCCGCATCGCGTTCCTGCGCCGCCTTGCCCAAAGCATATCCGACATAGGGAAAGGATTGATGCCGATTCAGCCCGCGCAATTTCAACGGCTTGCCGTTCAGCGCAAAGCCTTCGGCGGTGAAGGCCACATGGCGGAAGCCAAACCGGGTTGAGGTGGCATCATCGCCCTGCGGCGTCTGCAGCGACAGTTCCAGATGATAAAGCGCCGGGGTTTTCAGATCCCACAGCGCGATGTCCGAAAGCCCGTCCATCGCCAACCGCAGGCTGTCGCCCGTCACCGTAGCACTTGTGCTGGCCAAGGCCGCACCCGCCGCGTCGCGCAGGGTGGCGGTCAACGTGCCTGACAGTGCCAGCCCCTGCGGATTGTCCAACGCCACATCCACCGTCACCGACTTCTGCGCCGCCAGCACATCCGGGGTTTCGATCTTGTGCAGCCCGATGGACACCGGGGCCTTCACGGTCAGCCATGCCTCGCGGTAGAGGCCGGCATAGGTCAGGTAATCAATCACCCCGCCAAAGGGCGGAATATCGGAGTTCTCGCTGCCGTCGATTTCCACCGTCACCGTGTTGTCACCGGGCTGCAACCGCCCGGTCAGACGCGCCTCGAACGGGGTGTAGCCATCGGCATGGGTGATCAGTTCGACCCCGTTCAGCGACACCATGGCATTGGCCATCGCCCCGTCAAAACGCAACGACACTTCCTTGCCCGCCCAACCCGGATCGGCGGCAAAGGTCTTTTGATAGCTGAAGCGGCGCTGATAGGACTTTTCGTCAAAATACGAAAACGGCAGGTCCACGGCGTTGTGCGGCAGCCGCACGGTGTCGCGGCCTTCAAACAGCCAGTTGTCATTGAAGTCAGTGCGCAGACGCATGTTGGATCAACCTTATTTGACAGAACCTGTCAGCCCTTCGACAAAGCGACGCTGAAGCAGGAAGAAAACGATGATGGTGGGCAGGGTCGCCAGAACAGTGGCCACCATGACAACGCCGTAATCCGGGTAGTAGGACGAGGCGAGCGATGAGACGACCAAAGTAAGCGTCTTGTTTTCATTGGTTTGCAGCACGATCAGCGGCCACAGGTAATTGTTCCAGTTCGCCATGAAGACGATGATGATGGCGGCGGCATAGGTGGACCTCATCACCGGAAGGTAGATGTACAGGAAGATCTGCCATTCCTTCAGCCCGTCGATCTTGGCCGCATCGCGCAACTCATGCGGAAAGGCTTTGGTGGCTTGGCGGAAGTAGAAGATGATGAACACCGACGCGATGCTGGGCAGCAGAATGGCGGTGAAGGTGTTGATCAGCGTCAGCTTGGCCATCATCACGAACAGCGGCACCATGATCGCTGCAAACGGGATCGACAGCGTCAACAACAGCACCGCAAACACCCTCTCGCGGGTTTTCGAGGGAAACATCTCAAAAGCATAACCCGCCAGCGAGGAAATCGCCAAGGTCAGGACGGTGCCGACGATCGCCAGAAACGTCGAGTTCCAGAACACCTGCACCATATCCACCTGCGCAAATAGGTTGGTGATGTTGTCAAACAGGGCGCTGCCAAAGGTGATCTTGCCCTTGATGATGTCAGGGGCGGTGTTGGTGGTGCCGACCAGCATCCAGAAAAACGGAAAGATCGACACGAAAGCCGCCAGTGACAGCCCTGCGTATACCAGCCCGGACCGGGCCTGTGCAAAAACCCGGCTCATGCCTTGCGATCCTTTGCGACCAGAAATTGCAGGAAGGACAGCACGGCTACAAGAATGACGATCACGTAAGAGACCGTTGCGGCATAGCCAAGGCTGGGCATGAATTTGAAGGTCAGGTTGTAGATGTATAGCGACAGCGTCAGCGTCGAATCCGACGGCCCGCCGGTGGTGATGTTGTTGACCTCGTCAAACAATTGCAGCGTGCCAATCGTTGAGATGACCGTGGTGAACAGGATCACCGGCTTCAGCATCGGCAGCGTGATGTAGCGAAACCGCGCCCAGGCCGGCACGCCATCAATCCGCGCCGCCTCATAGATCGACTTGTCGATGTTCTGTATCGCGGCCAGATAAAAGATCATGTTGTAACCGGTCCAACGCCAGGTGATCGCCAGAATGATCACGGTGCGCGCCCAGAACGGATCGCCCAGCCATGAAATCGGCGCATCCATCAGATGCAGCATAATGGCCAGATCGTTGATGACGCCATCACTTGCGAACATCGACTTGAACAGGATGGAATAGGCCACCAGCGAGGTGACACAGGGCAAAAAGATCGCGGTGCGGAAAAAGCCGCGAAAGCGCAGTTTGGGGTTGTTCAGCGCCGCCGCGAACAGCAGGGCCAGCACGATCATGATGGGCACCTGCACCACCAGAAAGATGCCGGTGTTGGTCAGCGCCCGCAGAAACACCGGGTCTTGCGTCAACCGGATGATGTTGGTGAACCCGCCAAAGCTGTGGTTCATGCCGCGCCCGGTCTGAAAGCTCATCCACAGCGACCAGACGATCGGGTAGACCATGAACAGGCCCAACAGCACCAATGTTGGCGCGATGAACAGCCAGCCGTTGCGTTGCTCGGCGCGACCGATGCGCGATTTTGCCATTGCTCCCCCCAGAATGCGGCCAAGGATCACAGCGCCGCCCCTGCCCCGGCGGCGCTGTGGTCTTGCGATTGGACAACCGGGGCAGCGCTGCCCCGGTCAGCTTTGCTTACTGGATCTGCGCGCGCACCTGAGCGTCAATCGCGGCGATGGCATCGTCAACCGACCCACCTTCGGCCAGCGCGGGAAGTTGTGCGGCCACGGCAGCATCCACTTCGTTGGTGAAGATGCCGTAGTTCACAGCCGGAACCGCCGCCAGCCAGTCAGAGAAGCTTTGCCACACGGCCTGACCGCCAAAATAGGCATCGCTGGCCTTGTAAGCTTCGCCTTCCCGCGCAGCGAGATACGAGCCAAGTGCGCCCTGATCGACCAGAATTTTCTGGTAGAAATCGGCGTCCTTGCCCCAGACCTCGGCCAGGAAATCAACGGCTTCGTCCTTTTCAGCCGAAGATGACAGCACGTACCAGCTGGACCCGCCCAGGTTCGAGGCATGGGTCGCACCCTCTACCCCCGGCATTTTCGGCAGGGGCGCCACGCCCCATTGGCCGGACATGTTGGCGGCCTTGATGGTAGCGGTCATCCACACACCTGTGAAGACAGAGGCCACTTCGCCGCTGACGAAGCCGCCGGTGTATTCGGTCCAACCGGACACCGGTTTGTAGATTTCCTTGGCCTGCAACAGCTTGGCATAGGTCGACAGCGCCGCCTTGAACTTGGCATCGCCCGCAATCGCCGGTTGGCCATCGGGGGTAAAGTACCACGCACCCATGGATTGCAGCAGGATGCGAACTGCGCCCGCGTCGTTCAGATCAATCCCCAGCATCGGATGGCCGGTCTTTTCTTTGACGACCTTGGCGATTTCGATGAACTGATCCCAGTCGATGTCTTGCAGATCAGCAGCCGTATAGCCCGCTTCGGCCAGAATGTCGCTGCGGTAGAACAGGCCGGTCACGCCGGAATCGAAGGGCATCGAATAGGTGTTGCCGTCTACGGTGGCCAGCTCAACCTTGTAGGGGGCAAAGCCGCTGTAGTCGATCTTGCCATTCAGCGGCTCAAACGCGCCGGGGAAGGACAGCAGGTATTTCTGGGCGCCATAATCTTCGATCAGCACGATGTCCGGCAGGCCCTCGGTAGTGCCGGATGCCAATTGCGCCTGCAGCTTCTGTTCAAGGTCTGCCTTGGCGAAATCAACCAGATTGATCGTCATATCGGGGTGCGAAGCTGAATAACGGGCCGCCGCCTCTTTCATCGTCGCGCCGTTGAAATTCGGGTCCCAGCTCCAGACTGTGACTTCTCCTGCCAAGGCCGACGTCATCGCCAGCAGGCTGATGCCGGTGGCCAAGAAGACCGACTTTCGCGCGCGGATAAGCATTTGATTCATGTTTTCCTCCCATGACCGAGACTCATTTTCTGGTCTCGCAACTGGAGAGCTAGCGCGTTCCGATACGTCGCGCAAGTAAATTTAGTAAAATTTTACTTCACGCCCGACTTCCCCTTGCCGCGCGTGCTTGCCCGCAGGATCACACGCGACGACAGCAGGATGCATTTGGGCGTGCTGCGCCCCGACAACTGCTCAAACAGCAGATCCACCGCATTCTGCCCAATCTCTTCGGCAGGCAACCGCACGGTGGTCAACGGCGGATTAAGAAACTGCGCCACAGGAATGTCGTTAAAGCTGGCCACGGCAATATCACCCGGAATTTTCAGGCCGGATTCGTGAATGGCGCGATAGGCCCCCACCGCCATATTGTCGTTGCCTGTAATCAGGGCATCAGGCCGCGCGCCGCTTTGCAGCAGGTTCAGCGTCAACTCGTAACCGCTTTGTTCGGTGTTATCGCCAATGCGGCACAGGTCAGGCTCGTACCGACCCTTGGCGCGCATCCAATCCTGATAGGCGGGCAGACGACGATCAAAGATGTTGGTGGTGCTGCGGGAACTGGTAATATCCCAGCCGATGAACGCCATCCGCCGATAGCCCTGATCATCCAGGGCCTGCAACAGTTTGCGCATCGCCAGATCCAGATCGCTGCGAACACTGTCATGTTCATCACCAACCGGAGAGAAATCCGCAAACACGACATTGGGGTTATGCGACATGACCCAGTCGATTTCCGCACCGCTGTGCAGGCCGATGACAATCACCCCGGCTGCGGCTTTCAACAGCGCGGGGTCTGGCACGGAATCGGTGTGATAGACCTGCATCGCCTCAAGTTTCAGCTCATTGCAGCGGCTTTCGATGCCCAGCCGGATGCCGACATAATAGGGGTCCACCAACTCTTGGTCCGGGCGCAGAAAATGCACCAGCGCGATCTTTTGTCCAAGCCTTGTCTGGTCGGACTTGCGATTGCGGTTGCGGGGCGTGGCATAGTTCAGCGCCTCGGCCGTCTCGACGATGGACTTGCGGGTCTGGGCACTGACCGACAACGTGCTGTCAAAATTCAGCACGCGCGACACAGTGGCCGAAGACACCCCTACGGCGTCTGCAATTTGTTTGATGGTAACCATGGACAATCCGTTCGGCCGACCGGCGTGGCTGCGTGGGAATGCACGGTGGATGGCATGCAAGCGGGGTGCAGGCAATCCCGAAATGCACCCTGCCTGCGCTGATCCGGCCCAAGCCGCCCGGATGACGCCCGATTGACGACCTTCAAGCCGCCGCGACTATCCCCAAGCGCGTGGGCAACCCGCCGCCATGCCAGGACAGGTCACGCCATGCGTCATGGGGAAAGCATTTTGTGCATCGCGGCGGCCCCGTGCATGACACCGCGCAGTTCTGCCATGCCTTTCAGACGGCCAATCAGGGAATAGCCGGGATTGATCCGCGCCTTGCCAATATCATCGGCCAGCAGATGCCCATGATCGGGCCGCATCGGCAGATGCCAGTCGGCGCGACCTTCGGCCTTGCGGCGCTCTTGCTCTTGCATCAGCGCGATGACAACGGCGGGCATGTCCGTCGATCCGCCCAGATGATCCGCCTCGTGGAACGACCCATCCGGTTCACGGGTGACGTTGCGCAGATGCACAAAGTGGATACGCGGGGCGAATTCACGGACCATGGCCACCAGATCATTATCCGCCCGCACCCCGAACGACCCGGTGCAAAAGGTCAACCCATTGGCCTGGCAATCGGGAGACGCGAAAATCGCGCGGACATCGCATACTTCGTGCATGCAGATCCTCTAAAAGTGGCATGAACATGAGCTAACTGTCCCATCCCGGATGATCACATAGACCCTCGCCGTTCTGCGTTTTTCATGGCACGTTCGG
>OBPM01000148.1_pt1 | contig 10197 bp, 10 predicted proteins | sample 1493981 | NCBI WGS metagenome assembly OBPM01 (sample SAMEA3275485, study PRJEB22092) | marine metagenome | reverse complement strand
TGGTGCACCGCCTGCAGGCTGCGGGCCTCACCGAGATCGAGGTCACCAGTTTTGTGTCCCCGAAGTGGGTGCCGCAGATGGCCGACAACGCGGTCGTGATGGCGGGCATTGAGCGCCAAGCCGGTGTGCGCTACTCGGTGCTCACACCCAACATGGTGGGCTTTCAGGCGGCGGTGGCTTCGAAGCCCGACGAGATCGTGGTTTTTGGTGCCGCCAGCCAGGCCTTCAGCCAGAAAAACATCAACTGCTCCATCGAAGAAAGCATGGAACGCTTTGCGCCCGTGGTGCAAGCGGCGCTGGCGGCGGGCATTGCCGTGCGCGGGGCCATGAGCTGCACCGTGGGCTGCCCTTACGAAGGCGAAGTCTCACCGGTCAGCGTGGCCCACTTGGCAGGTCTGATGAAGCAGATCGGTGTGCAGCGTGTGGACGTGGCCGACACCATTGGCACGGGCACACCGCTCAAGGTGCAAAAAGCCATTGAAGCCACGCTGCAGCACTTCGACATCGCCCACATCTGTGGCCACTTTCACGACACCTATGGCCAGGCGCTGGCCAACACGCTGGCAGCGCTGCAAATGGGCGTGTGGAATTTCCAGTCGTCGGTGGCCGGTTTGGGCGGTTGCCCTTATGCCAAGGGCGCCACGGGCAATGTGGCCACCGAAGACGTGGTGTACATGCTGCACGGCATGGGCATTGAGACGGGCATTGACCTCGACAAACTGGTGGATGCGGGCGCTTTCATCAGCGACTTTTTGGGCCGCAAACCCAACTCGAACGTGGCCAAGGCCTTGTTGAACAAGCGGGCGGGTTGAGGGCGTTGCAGGCCATCTTTTGGCCCGCAGCTTAAAGCCTGGCAGTGGAACCAGACGGCGTTGTTGGTGAAGCGGTTGGCGCGGGTGTTGGTGCCGCTTCCAATCCCGCATCGGTCAGTGTGGCCGCCAGTGCCGCCGTGAGTTCGTCGAAGTGGGCCATCTGCACCACGCCCTCCAGGTTCAACATGCGCGGCGACTTGGGCTCGATCATCCAAGCCTTGTCGGCCAGGCGCAGCATCTCAATGTCGTTTTCGTTGTCGCCGACCGCCCAGATGTCTTCGAACCGGGGTTGAATGTCGGGGTGTCTGAATTGCCGCACCACATGCTGCTTGGAGATGGTGCTCTGCGTGGCCGCTGCTTGGGTATCGGAATCGGCCATGAACGCGCTGTTGATGCTGAGTTCACCTGTGCACACATCGCCTTGAAACTGCACCGTGTGCGCCAGCGCAAAATCGGCAAAGATGCGTTTCCTGAGGATTTCGGCGGCCACAAAGTAGCTGTCTGACACCACGCCCACCATGAAGCCTGCCCGTTTGAATGCCTTGACGCATTCGATCACGCCCGGCCGAATCGGCATGGCCTTGGCCACCGATTCAAACTTTTGACGGTGCACAAAGCGAAAAATCTGCGCAATGCTGGCGCTGCGCGTCAGCACATCGGGGTTGCTTCCGTCCAGGTGTTTGTTCAACTCGTCGACCTGACCGGTGGCTTGCGCCAACAAGGTGGCAAAGCGGCTGGTGGTCACGGTGCCGTCCATGTCCAGCAGCAGCAATTTTTGGCGATTTTTCTGGCGTGTGATGGCGTAATCCCACGATGCCGTAGCTTGGCGTTGGCTTTCGTACATGGCCGTAATTTGCTCCACATGCAAGCGCCCGGATTCCCTAGCGCGGCTGTAGATAACCCTTGAAATTTCATTTGCCATGGACGTCAGGTCCAGCAAGGGTTGGCTGTCGTGCTCCAAGTGGCCAATGTCCACTTCGGCCAACTTGGCGTTGGCACGCCAGGCATCGATCAACAGACCGACGTCCACGCCATAGCCGTCTTCGAAAGTGAGCTGTTGCAGCAGCGTTTTGCGGGCCCCAATGATGCCGCCCAAGGGTTGGCTGAAATGGGCAATTTCAGGGAAAAACACCTTCAGCATGGGCTTGGCCGTCAGCTCGGTCACACGCCCACCCCCTCGGCCAAAACGCGCTTTCACAAATTCGGCCTGACCCGCGATCAAAGGGCGTGCCAGGTCGCTGATGATGCCCTTGCGCAAGCCCTTCAGATCGCCGTCCAGGTAGACCACGATCTCGCTTTGCGCCAGCAATGCACCATCGGCCATGGAGGCCCCTTTGCCCAACAAGCTGCTGGTGACCACGCGGGCCCCGGCTTCGCGGGCCAGGGTCACGGTGTTGTCGGTAGAGCTGTCGTCAACCACGATCACCTCGGCGGTGGCCGAATCGCTGAGGGCGTAGCGCACCACATCGGCGATGCGCTTTTGCTCGTTCAGCGCCGGAATGATGACGCTGACACACGGCACCAACGGGGGGGCAAGCTGCGCCTTTGATGGCTGCGCTGTCGGCATTGCGGCAAGCGCCGTGCTGTCCGGTACTTGCCCGTCGGAGGTGCGTCTGCTTAGCCACTGCCAGATACGTTGCCAATAACGCATGGTTTTCACCTTTCGGTTGGTTGCGCTTAGTGTGTGGCCCATTGCGCTGTGGGCGTCAGGTGGGGCGAATCAGCAACTGACCCGAGGGGGCAGTGCGCGATGCAATTGGACATTCGAGTGCGCGCTCGCAAGTGGCGCGGGAACTGGGCAACGAGGTCACCTGCTTATTCACACATTTTACATTTGCGCAAATGCATGGGTCTTGTTGGGGGAAATGCTTTCGCCCAATGCACCTGTCTCGAAGGTGGCAGTCTCAGAGCGTTTTGGGGCCCGACACCTCCGCCAGGTCCCGGTTTCACATCATGGCGATGGGGGTCTGGGCTGCTTTTTCATCAACCTCAAGGCGGTTGATCAGCCCCGCAAGATTGCCTTCGAGTTGCAGCAAAGTGGCTTCGTCCATGCGCTGCAAGGCGTGGGGTAAAACGCCGGCAAAGGGGCCCGGTATTTTTTTGAGCAGCTTCAGTCCTTCGGGCAGGACATACAACTCCACCACGCGCCGATCGTGCACAGATTTTTCGCTGTGCAAAAGACCGCTTTTGATGAGTGATTTGACCAAGTTGCTGGTCGTCGATTGATGGATGTCCATCAAGTCGGCCAGTCGCGTCACGCCCAAGCCCGGGTGTTGGGCAACCAGGCTCAAGGCCCAAACTTGCGCGCCACCGATGCCCGATTGCTTTTCCATGGTCTGGAAATGCCGCCGTATGGTGCTGAAAATTAGCCGAAATTGGCGCAAAACCCGAGCGGCTTGGTCATCAAATGCGGCATTTTTTGAAAGGGCATCGCCTGTTTCAAGGGGGGGGGTCTGAGCGGAGAGTTGCGGCATGGTGGCGCGTTTTTGTGTGCGCGTAGCATACGCCAAACCCGCGCCCATGGTGCGCTGTTTGCGGCGAAAAAAAAGGGAGGCAAGCCTCCCTTAAGCCTTGTTCTGGCGTTGAAAAGGCATGCACATTATATTGGTGCAAATGGAAGTGGGCGGCGGTATAAACCCTAGGCGTCCCAAAAAGCCTTGTTTCGGGGTTGGGGCCGTGACCACAAGGCCTACTTGGCTGCGGGGCTAAGGGGTTGGCTGCACAATCCCTATTTATTTGATCCAATGGCCAAACCGATTCACCGCATGACCCTTCAGAAAAACCAGGTGTTGCCCGCAGGAACACAGCCCATGCCGGTCGCAACAGGGGCGACGGACAGATGAACCTGCGCGCTCAGGTGCTGGCCCAGCGGGCGGCGGACGTCCTTGCCGAGGCTTTGCCCCATGTGCCATCGCCTTGCATGTCGGTGTGTGTGATGCACCCGCAAGCGGCGGTGTGCGAAGGCTGTTTGCGCAGCCTGGAGGAAATCGGTGCTTGGAGCCGGATGCCCGATGAAGCCAAGCGTCAAGTTTGGCAGCGCATCCAACAGCAACTCTCTGAGGTGCCCGGTCACTGAACACGGGCACTCAGTGGCATCCTCGGGCAAGTCACTCAATCTGGGCTGCGCTTGACCACGATCAGCACGTTGCAGGGCGATTCTTCCACCAAGGATTTGGCGGTAGAGCCACTCCACCAGCGGCGCAGCAAGTTCTTCTCGTGTTGGTGACCCACCACAATCAAATCGGCCCCGGCACGGCTGGCAAACTCAGACAGTTCGCGGATCACCTCGCCTTGGAGCACTTCGCCTTGCACGGCAAAACCCATGGCTTGCAGGGTCTGCACCCCTTGGTTGAGCTGCTCTTTGAGCTGCGCCTCCAGCGGGGCATTGTTGGCCGATGTGTAGTAGCCCATTTCCATGGAGCCGACGTCTAAAGGGTTGGGCGCCACGGCCACCAAGGTCAGTCGGGGTTGACCCCAGTGGGCCAATTCTTTCAATTCCAGCAAGGCTTTTTGCCCGCTGTCCGAGCCGTCATAGGCCAAGATGATGTGCTTGTACATGGTCTCTCCTGGTCGGTTTGGGGTGCCTGCCCTCGGGATGGCAGGCCTGCGCAGATGCGCATTGGGACAAATGTATTTTAAGGAAAAGCGGCTTTTTTCAAGTCGGTGATGACCCTATAGACTGTGCAATATTGCGAACCGCAGCCATGACAAACCCCCATGAAAACCATTCATTTTTATTTTGATTTCATCTCGCCGTATGCCTGGCTGGGTTTTGACGCACTGCCGCAGGCGCTGCAAGGCATCAGCCACCGGGTGGTGCACAAGCCGGTGCTGTTTGCCGCCATGCTCAAACACCATGGGCAATTGGGCCCGGCCGAAATGCCCAGCAAACGGGATTGGACTTACCGACAGGTGCTGTGGCTGGCGCGCCAGCAAGGCACGGCCTTGCAGTTGCCTGCCATGCACCCCTTCAATCCGCTGGGTTTGCTGCGTTTGGCCATCGCATGCGGGGCGCAGGGGCAGCCTAGCCGCTATGTGTGCGAAAAAATATTCCGTCATGTTTGGTGTACGGGCCAGGACGCCGCAGACGCCGAGCGTTTGGCCGAGCTGGCCGCGAACTTGAACCCCGCGCAAGACGCGAGCGCGCCCAGCGTGAAGCAGGCCTTGCAGGCGCACAGCGCAGAAGCCATCGCATTGGGCGTGTTTGGGGTGCCCACTTGGGTGGTGGATGGCCGACTGTTTTGGGGGCAAGACGCTTTGCCCATGTTGCGCGCTTATTTGCAGGGCGATGCCTGGTTTGATGGCCCCGACTGGCAGGCGCCGGCGCAGTGCATGCCAGGTGGTCGGCGCTGAAGCATCACGCCACCGGGGGAGAGGCCTGCGCATCCTGGGCTTCCCAGCGGTTCATGAGCCCTGCGTAAATGGCCACGATGGCCATAAAGACCAGGACTGAGCCCTGCGCAGCCATCCAAAAATGAAAGGGTGCGCCCCAAACTTCAAAATTCAGATCGCGAGCAAAGAATGAGGGACCGAAACTCGCCGCCAGCCAAACGCTCAGCAACACCGCTTGCAGGCGACGTTGGCGTTTTTTCAGAGCGCGAGAGCGTGGGGTCGGTTCGGACATGACAGAGCTTAGGGACAAAATGCGGGCCCTCGGCCTCAGTGTTTACCCTTAATTCCCGCAAGCCTGTTGGGACTTACCCTTGTTTTGAGCCACTTCGGGTGCTGTCGCAATAATTCTGTAAGGAAGCACCGACACAGTGCGGCCTGTGCCGTCTTGAATCCTGCATTTGAGACAAGCAAAAACGTGGCGGTTGATTCCGCTGAAATCACATAAGCATCACATTAGGAGATGACTTTCATGGCAACTGATAGCAACGCAAAGGCCTACTGGTCGGCGACGCTGAGCCTGCTGACCAAAGTTTTGGTCGTTTGGTTCCTGTGCTCGTACGTCGCAGGCATCCTGCTCGCACCCGTACTCAACAGCATCCACCTGGGCGGTTACCCCCTGGGCTTCTGGTTTGCTCAACAAGGCTCGATTTACATCTTTATCGTTTTGATCTTCTGGTACGCCAAGAAGATGGGCGAGATTGACCGTCAATTCGGCATGCAAGAAGACTAAAAGGAAGACCCACATGGAACTCCAAACCACCATTTATCTGTTCGTGGGTTTGAGCTTTGCGCTCTACCTCGGCATCGCCTTCTGGGCACGCGCGGGCAGCACGTCCGAGTTTTACGTTGCGGGCGGCGGTGTCCACCCCATCACCAACGGTATGGCCACAGCCGCTGACTGGATGTCGGCTGCGTCCTTCATCTCCATGGCTGGCCTGATCTCCAACATGGGCTACGGCGGCTCCGTGTTCCTGATGGGCTGGACCGGCGGTTACGTGTTGCTGGCCATGTTGCTGGCGCCCTACCTGCGCAAGTTCGGCAAGTTCACCGTGCCCGAGTTCATTGGCGACCGCTTCTACTCGAAGTCAGCCCGTAACGTGGCCGTGTTGTGCTTGTTGATCGCTTCGCTGACTTACATCATTGGCCAAATGACCGGTGTGGGCGTGACCTTCGCGCGTTTCTTGGGCGTGACCAGCGAACAGGGCATCTACATTGGCATGGCCATTGTGTTTGCTTACGCGGTGTTCGGCGGCATGAAGGGCATCACCTACACCCAAGTGGCTCAGTACTGCGTGCTGATCGCGGCTTACTTGGTGCCTGCCATCTTCATCTCTTTGAACCTGACCGGCAACCCTTTCCCTCAGTTGGGCTTGGGTTCTAACTACGCTGGCACCGACATCTCCTTGCTGTCCAAGCTCGACCAAGTGGTGACCGACCTGGGCTTCAACCAGTACACCACCACCACAGCGGGTACGACGCTGAACATGTTCATGTACACCGTGTCCTTGATGATCGGTACCGCGGGCTTGCCCCACGTGATCGTTCGCTTCTTCACCGTGCCCAAAGTCGCTGACGCCCGTGCATCGGCTGGCTGGGCTTTGATCTTCATTGCGTTGCTGTACACCACCGCGCCTGCTGTGGGTGCCATGGCCAAGTTCAACCTGCACAAGACCGTGAACACGGCGGCTTCCACCGGTGGTGACTTGTTCGCCGCTGACGCCAGCTTGCAGTACGAAGCCCGTCCTGACTGGATGAAGCGTTGGGAAAAAACCGGTTTGCTGAAGTTCGAAGACAAGAACGGCGACGGCCGCATCCAGTACTACAACTCTGCCACCAAAAACGAAGCCGTGAAAGCCAAGGCCGACGCCGCTGGCTGGAAAGGCAACGAATTGACCGTGAACGCCGACATCATCGTGTTGGCCAACCCCGAAATCGCCTTGCTGCCCAACTGGGTGATCGCGTTGGTGGCTGCGGGTGGTTTGGCGGCCGCTTTGTCGACCGCTGCCGGTTTGCTCTTGGCCATTTCGTCGGCTGTGTCGCACGACCTGATCAAAGGTGCCATCAACCCTGGCATCAGTGAAAAAGGCGAACTCATGGCCGGTAAGATTGCCATGGCTGCGGCCATCTTCGTGGCGGGCTGGCTCGGCTTGAATCCACCGGGCTTCGCTGCCGGCACCGTGGCTTTGGCTTTCGGTATTGCCGCCTCCACCATCTTCCCTGCTTTGATGATGGGCATTTTCAGCAAGACCGTGTCTGACAAAGGCGCCATCGCCGGTATGTTGGCTGGTTTGGCTGTGACGTTGTTCTATGTGTTCGCACACAAAGGCATCTTCTTCATCAAAGGCACGGCTTACCTCGATCTGATCGGTGGCGCCAATGCATTCTTCACCATCACCCCTGAGGCCTTCGGCACCGTGGGCGCGATCGTGAACTTCGCAGTGGCCTATCTGGTCAGCAAGATGTCTGCCCCTGTGCCACAGCACATCCAAGAATTGGTGGAGTCGGTTCGCGTGCCTAAAGGCGCGGGTTCTGCCGCTGCTGGTCACTGAAATGACTTTTCGACAGGTGCCGTGAAAGCGGCGCCCGTTTGAAACAGCAAAGCCCCGTCAGGCGACTGGCGGGGCTTTTTTTATGGCATGGCTGCGATTGGGTGACAATCGTGGCCACACCGAAAGCACGTAAAACCATGACCAGCATTTTCATTTTCAATTGGATTTTTTTACTGGCCTTGTTTCCGATCGCCTTTTTCTGGCTGCGCCGGGCTTACCGCATTTTGGTCAAGCAAGACTTCAGTGAAGTCGCCCTGAAAAAAGGGATGCCCCCTGACAATGCCGAGAAATATGCGCCCTATGAGATGGCGATCAACATGATCGGCGGCACAGTGATGGTCGGGGTGCTGGTGGCGGTGCTGGGCTTTCAGGCCTTGGCGTCCGAGGACTGGATTGCCATTGCCGGCTCGACCCTGTGGATCAAGTTGCTGGCTTCGTTCGCTCTGAGTCGACAGGCGCACGGCTTGGGCCCCAGATTCAAAAACAAAGCCAAGCGCTCGGCATCTGGCGATGGGACGCGCGACTGAATTTGCGCAGTGAAGCCCATTGGTCGATGGCCATGTTTTGCAGCATCTGCACAAGACCCCCAAATTGCGCATGCGCTGGGCTGTGCAGCGCGCAATGACCGAGGACAGGAGGCAAGATGCGCCACAAAATAGGGATCGCCGATGTCGAGCCCAACTGGGGCAAGTCATGGGACTTTTTGATGCCCCGTAAAGCCGATATCACCACAGGCGCGGTCGTGGTCAACGCCCACATGGCCCAATTCTTTTGCGCCCAAGAACACCCATACACAGTGGGCCAGTTGCTGCAGGTGGTGGCATGAGCTGGCAGCGGCAAGCCGCTCTGAGCGTGGGGGCTGCACTGGCTTGTCTCTGCTTGGGCGTTGGCTTGGTGTGGTGGGCTTTGACGCCCGTGCAGGCCACACAACTGGGGGCATTGCTGGCGGGCGTCTGGCCTTTGGCTGGGCTGGCGTTGCTGCCCTTCGCGGGGTTGTCGGTGTGGTTTTGGCGCAGGCACGATCGCCAACACCAACAAAGCCTTGTCCGCTTGCTGGACAAGGTCAAACTGATCACCGTGGCCACGCAAAAGCAACTGATCAATGCCGATTCGCCAACCCCGGCCGTGCAGCGCCTGACCGAGGCCATCAATGCGCTGGCTTCTCAGCGCGACCACTGGCGAGACCACGTACAGGCCGAAGTGGCCCAGGCCAGTCAGAGCCTGCAACAAGAGCGCAACCGCCTGGCTGCGCTGATGTCGGAGTTGAACCAAAGCGTGGTGGTGTGCAACCTGGATGGTCGCATTGTGTTGCTCAACAACCGGGCGCGCCTGCAGTTTAAAAAGCTGGCGGGTGATTCGTCGGCTGCCGTGGGTGCACAGTGGGTGGGCATTGGCCGTTCGATTTACGCCGCGCTGGACCGCCATTTGTTGGCACACGCCTTGGAAAACATCCGCCAGCGCATGGCGCGCGGGGCCAGCCAGCCGTCTGCCCAGTTCCTGACCAGCACCGCCTCTGGCCAGTTGCTGCGCGTGCACATGGCCCCGGTGCGCGCGGGCGCAGACAAAGAGCTTGGGTCCGAGTCCGACAGCGCTGACATTCAAGGCTTTGTTTTGATGCTGGACAACGTGACCCACAGCTTCGAGGAAGAAACCCGCCGTGATCAGCTGTTGCTGGGCCTGACGGAGGGTTCGCGGGCTTCGCTGGCCCATGTGCAGGCCGCTGCTGAGAGGCTGGCTTTGGACGATCTGACGCCTGAGGTGCGCGCGCAGTCTTTGCGCTTGGTGCGCGAAGAAGCCGCCGCCATGGGCCAGCGCATCACCGATCTGGTGGCCCGCTCTACCGAAACGCTGAAAACCCGTTGGCCGATGGAAGACATGCTGGGCGCAGACTTGGTGCTGGCCGCGCAGCGGCACATCGCCACGCATTGCGGGCGCGACTCAGGCGACGTGGTGCTGGACACGGTGGACCCGCAGGTCTGGCTCAAGGTGGACAGCTGGGGTGTGCTGCAGGTGCTGGCCTATCTGGCCAGCCGTTTGTTTGACGAGTTTGCTGTGCGCTTTGTGCAGCTGCGGCTCGCGCAGGCTGCCGACAAAGTGCACTTGGACTTGGTCTGGTCCGGCCAGGCCATGAGCACTGAAACCGTGATGGGCTGGGAATTGGACCCCATGCACCAGGGGCAAGACCACAACCCCTTGACGGTGCGTGACGTGATGGACCGCCACGGCGGTGTGATGGGGTTCGAGCGCGAGCGCACGCGCCACCAGGCGTTCTTTCGGCTGGTTCTGCCCAGGGCCCAGGCACAAGACACCATCAATGCCGAGCATCTGCGAAGCCCAGACAGCCGCCCCGAGTACTACGACTTCGATCTGTTCCAGATGGCTGAGAGCCACCACAGTTTGGACGATCGACCGCTCAAAACCCTGATGTTCACCGTGTTCGACAC
>OBPM01000147.1_pt1 | contig 10202 bp, 9 predicted proteins | sample 1493981 | NCBI WGS metagenome assembly OBPM01 (sample SAMEA3275485, study PRJEB22092) | marine metagenome | reverse complement strand
TCGGCCACCACCGGGTTGCCGATGATGTCTTTGCCCAAGCCCATGGTCAGCATGGACTTGGCTTCGTTGTAGACCTGTGAGCCCAGAATCTCGCTCAGCTTGATCGACTGGCGCTTGGCGTTGGGCAACTCCAGCGCCATGAAGTTTTTGCCGGGAATGGTCTCGATCACCCGGATAGACACCAGACTGAGCGAGCGCGCCAAGTCTTTGGCCAGGTTCACCACCTGCGAGCCTTTGACGCCGGTAGCGGGCTCGATCTCGTAGCGGGTGATCACCGGCCCAGGGGCAGCAGCGACCACACGCACTTCGACGCCGAAATCCTTGAGCTTTTTCTCGATCAAGCGGCTGGTCATCTCCAGCGTCTCGGGCGACACGGTTTCTTGGCGAATCGACAAGCTGTCGAGCAATCCAACCTGGGGCAATTTGCTGTCAGGCAGTTCTGTGAACAAAGGTTTTTGGCGCTCCTTGACCACCCGATCGCTGCGCGGCACCTCCATCACCCCGGGCTCAATCACCCGAGGGGCGGTTTTGGCCACAGGCACGGGCACCGCCGGCAAATCCAGTTGACCCTCTGGCGGGTTGGTCAATTCGGCGTTCAGATCCCACTCGGGCTCGATCGCCAAAGGCGTCAAAGCCTGCTGCCGCTCACGCAAGGCTTGTTGCCCCAGCGCCATGTCTTCTTCAATTTCTCGTTTTTCATGCCGCGACTGGATCAGAGCATCGAGCCGGGCGCCAATGCTTTCAGCCACTTGGCCCCATGAAAACCGGAACACCATGGCCACACCGACCAAGGCCATCACAATCCCCAGCACTGCGGCACCGTTGAATCCCAGGCCATTCACGCCGGCCGAGCCCACCAAAAAACCCAACACCCCACCGCTGTGTCCCGGCAATGCAGACTCCAAACGGTGCAAACGCGACCACTCCAAGCCACTGCTGGCCACCATCAGCACCAGCAGCCCCAACCAAAAAACCCACAAACTGCGCTGCCACAAAGAGTCTTCCTGCGCTGGTTCATTCGGCGTACCACGCAGCCACCGCGCCAACGCCACCAGCCAAACCCGAATCCCTGCCGCCAAACACCACCAGACCGAATAACCCACCAAAAAATAAGCCAGATCGGCGACCCATGCGCCCCAGCGGCCCACCCAGTTGTGCACCGCTTCACCAGCCCCCGAAGTGGACCAAGCTGGGTCTTGCGGGTGATAGCTCCAGACGGCCAGCGTCAAAAGCAGCAGCAAACCCGCGCCCAACAACAGCAAAATTTCCTGTGCAAAACGAGACCACAGCGTCTGCGGCGCTTGTGCCACCTCAGCTGCTGCGCTGCCCCGGGTCAGTGTGTTCAGTGAATAGGTCATAAATGAGGCTCCAAGCTTACCCCATCAACATGGACAACTGACAAGAAAAAATCTCTGCCACGGCATGCCGAAAGACGACAAGCCCTGCCGCCTTGGCAAACCCTTCTTCCGCCATGCGTTTGCACGTTTCTTACAATCGGTGTTGACCGCTTGTCCATTCTTCATTGTCACTTCTCAGGAAGCCCTCTTTTATGTCGACCCCCACGCAACACGCCCAAGTCCTGATCCTCGGCTCTGGCCCTGCCGGTTACAGCGCCGCCGTTTACGCCGCACGTGCCAACCTCAAACCCGTCTTGATCACCGGCATGGCGCAAGGCGGCCAGCTCATGACCACCACCGAAGTGGACAACTGGCCAGCTGACGTGCACGGCGTGCAAGGCCCCGAGCTGATGCAGCGCTTTCAGGAGCATGCCGAGCGTTTCAACACCCAAATCATTTTTGACCACATCCACACTGTGAAGCTTGAGCAGCGCCCCTTCACCCTGATCGGCGACAGCGGCACCTACACCTGCGACAGCCTGATCATCGCCACCGGCGCTTCGGCCAAATACCTGGGCTTGCCATCTGAAACCGCCTTCATGGGCCGCGGCGTGAGCGGCTGCGCCACTTGTGATGGCTTTTTCTACCGCGACCAGCTGTGCTGCGTGGTCGGTGGTGGAAACACGGCTGTCGAGGAAGCCCTTTATCTGTCCAACATCGCCAGCAAGGTCTATTTGGTCCACCGCCGTGACAAGTTCAAGGCCGAACCCATCTTGGTGGACAAGCTGATGGAAAAAGTGGCGGCCGGCAAGATCGAACTCAAGACCTTCCAGACCCTGGAAGAGGTCTTGGGTGATGCATCGGGTGTGACCGGTGTGCGCCTGAAAAGCACCGTCGACGGCAGCTTGCACGACGTGGAACTCAAGGGCTGCTTCATCGCCATCGGCCACTCGCCCAACACCGACATTTTTCAGGGCCAGCTGACACTGGAAAACGGCTACATCGTGACCCAAAGCGGCTTGAAGGGCTTTGCCACGCAAACTTCAGTGCCCGGCGTGTTCGCTGCGGGCGACGTGCAAGACCATGTCTACCGCCAAGCCATCACCAGCGCAGGCACGGGCTGCATGGCCGCGCTCGATGCGCAGCGTTTTCTGGAACAGCACAACGGTTGAAGACGAAATGCCAGAGACGACGTTCAAGTTGCAGGCGCTGCGACAACGAACCTCGGCAAAGGCGTTGCGGGTGCCTGCCGGGGTGATGTGGCAAAGCGAAGCGCCTCTGAACCCCGGCGGGCACCCGTAACGCCTCACAATCAAGGCCAAAATGACCCTGCCTTGGTCACAAAAGACCAACCCAAGGGTTCAAGCCCCTGCTTTCTGGCTATAATTCAAGGCTTTGCTGGATCTGCCCGGATTGTCATTCGGGATCACAGAGACAGCGATCTGGGATACCGCCACCCATCTTGGCGAGGTGAGGCTGGAGCGCCAGGCCCCATGCAAGTCTGCATGAGACCCATCGGCACCGGCTGTTTTAAAAGTATCGGAGTGTCCACATGGCACGCGTTTGCGACGTAACGGGCAAAGGCCCAATGACGGGAAACAACGTTTCCCACGCCAACAACAAAACCAAGCGCCGGTTCCTGCCGAACCTGCAATACCGTCGTTTCTGGGTTGAAACAGAAAACCGTTGGGTGCGTCTGCGCGTCTCCAGCGCTGCTCTGCGCCTGATCGACAAAAACGGCATCGATGCCGTGCTCGCAGACCTGCGCGCACGCGGTCAAGCCTAAACCCAGAACATTAGGAGTCATCTACCATGGCAACCAAAGGCGGACGCGAAAAAATCAAGCTGGAATCCACAGCTGGCACTGGTCACTTCTACACGACCAGCAAAAACAAAAAAACCATGCCCGAGAAAATGTCGATCATGAAGTTCGACCCCAAAGCTCGCAAGCACGTTGAATACAAGGAAATCAAGCTGAAGTAATTCAGCCTGAGCCTCTCGCAAAAAACCCGCCTCTGGCGGGTTTTTTCATGGGCAAGAACTTGTGAAAAGACCTGCCTTGCATGGCAACACCGAACCCGAAGGCGTCGACCAACAAACACCTGTGCATTCCACGGGTTCGACGTCTTCGCGCAGGACGGGCCTTCACGGTCCGACATCCATATTTTCGCAAAGCGACATTTCAAACGACGTTGGTGCGCAAGAGATGTCGGACCTAAAGGTGCCGACCTACAAAGGCCCATCGATTCGGAAGGATCGGCCCCACAGATCACACACCTCAACACCGCCATCGAAACACCTTGACCCCAAAAGACAACAGGGCCCGAAGGCCCTGTCTGAATGGTCGCTGAAAAAAATCAGGCTGTCTGGCGTACTGCGCGCAACTTGACCGAGAAATCACGCAAAGCAGCAATGCCACTTTCTTCGGCGCGGCGGCACCAAGCTTGCAGATCAGCTGCCAGCTGCTCGCGTGAATGCGAGGTGTTCAGCCAAATTTGGCTGAGCTCTTCGCGCATTTGCACCATCTTGTCGAGCACCGGACTGGCCGCACGGGCTTGAGCAAGTTGGGCTTTCGCATCGGCAGGCACTTTGGCCGCATCGCGGTGCAGCCAGCGGTGGGCGGCTTGCAAGACATGGGCGTCCAATTTGAGCTTGTCGGCTTCTTGTTGCATCACGGCGCGCACATGGCGGGCGTACCCGGCCATCACTTCGTAGCGGTTGGCGATCAGGGCTTCCAGAGTCTTCTCGTCGGCCACGGGGCGAATGTCGCCATAAGCCAAACGGGGTGGCGTCTTTTTAACGGTCGCCATGCCCAAGGTCTCCAGAATACGGATGTAGAGCCAACCGATGTCGAACTCGTAAGGCTTGACCGACAGCTTGGCCGACGTGGGGTAAGTGTGGTGGTTGTTGTGCAACTCTTCACCACCGATCAGGATGCCCCAAGGCGAGATGTTGGTGCTGGCGTCGTGCGCCTCGAAGTTGCGGTAGCCCCAGAAATGGGCCGCACCGTTGATGATGCCTGCCGCCGTGATCGGGATCCAGGCCATTTGCACCGCCCAAACCGTCAAGCCCAAGAAGCCAAACAAGGCCACATCGATGATCAGCATCAGCGCCACGCCTTGCCAGGAAAAGCGGGTGTACAGGTTGCGCTCAATCCAGTCGTCAGGCGTGCCGTGACCAAAACGCTTGATGGTGTCCAAGTTCTTGGACTCCTTGCGGTACAACTCTGCGCCTGTGAACAACACGGTTTTGATGCCGTGCACATGCGGGCTGTGCGGGTCTTCGGCTTGCTCGCACTTGGCGTGGTGTTTGCGGTGAATGGCCGCCCACTCCTTGGTCACCTGGCCGGTGGTCAGCCACAGCCAGAAACGGAAGAAGTGTGAAGGAATCGCGTGCAGGTCCAAAGCGCGGTGCGCTTGGTGACGGTGCAGAAAAATGGTAACGCTGGCGATGGTGATGTGGGTCAAGCCCAAGGTGATCAACACCATTTGCCACCACGACAAGTCGAACAGGCCGTTGCCCATCCACTGAACCACTGCATCCAAAAAAGCCCAATCAGGCAACAACATGAGTTTGTCTTTCTACTGAGGCCTGATTCCAGGCAATTCGGTGATTTTAGGTTTTTCGTCCCAAAAAGGACAGCAATTTCGACTGAACGCGCATTGAAAATGCACCAATTGATTACTTTTTAACCCATGCGGCGGCAAAGAAGCCGTCCGTGGCATGGCGGTGAGGCCACAAGCGCAGGAATGTCCCTGCCGACGGGCCATCGCCAGAAGGCGCAGCAGAACACAAGCTGGCGGGGTCAGGCACCTTGAGCCGTTCCAACTCTTGGGCCACGTTGAGGGGAACAAAGTCGGGGTTGGCGGCGCTGAAGGCTTGCGCGATCAACTCGTTTTCTTCAGGCAACACGCTGCAGGTGGCATACACCAGACGCCCGCCCGACTTGACCATGCGCGAAGCACTTTGCAAGATGGCTTGTTGCTTCTCGGTCAACTCTTGAACAGCTTGTGGTTTTTGACGCCATTTCAAGTCAGGGTTGCGGCGCAAAGTGCCCAGACCCGAGCAAGGCGCATCGACCAGCACGCGGTCGATCTTGCCCGCCAAGCGCTTGACACGGTCATCGCGCTCATGGGCAATGGCCGCCGGATGAACATTGGACAGCCCACTGCGTGCCATGCGCGGCTTGAGCGCATCCAGGCGGTGGCCCGACACATCGAACGCGTACAAGCGGCCGGTGCTGCGCATGGCCGCGCCCAGCGCCAGCGTCTTGCCGCCTGCACCGGCGCAAAAATCCACCACCATCTCACCCCGGTGGGCGTCGACCAGCAGAGCCAAGAGCTGCGAGCCCTCGTCTTGCACTTCGATGGCGCCCCTTGTGAACGCATCGGTTTTTTGCAGCGCAGGCTTGCCTTGCAAGCGCAGGCCCCAAGGCGAATAAGGCGTGGGTTCGGCGGCAATGCCCGCTTGCGCCAGTTCTTTTTGAATCTCGCTGCGCTTGGCCTGGAAGGTGTTGACTCGCAAGTCCAAAGTGCCCGGTTGCTGCAGGTGTTCGGCCAGCGCCCAAAAGTCGTCGCCCAATTGGGCTTGCAATGCTTGCGCCATCCACTCGGGCAGGTTGTGGCGGTGCGGGGCCATCAGCGCGTCAGCGGGGATCGCATCGCAAGTGGCCAGCCACTGCTTTTCGGTGTCGTTCAAGGCTGCGGCCAAAAAGTCGCGGGGGCCGAAGAAACCCAAAATCGCCAGCTTGCGCTCTTTGGCGCCCGAGCCGGACCGGGCCAGTTGCTCAAACAACAGTTTCTTGCGCAACACGGCAAAAGCGGTTTCGGCCAAGGTGGCGCGCTCACGCGGCCCCAGAGCACGGTGTTCGCGGAAATAACGCGACACGACAGCGTCGGCGGGGTGTTCAAATTGGAGAACCAGCCTGACCAAATCGGCACAGGCGTCTAAAAGGGCTTTTGGATGCATAGGGGTGTATTGTCCCATCCCCAGCCCTTGTGACAGACCCACACTGCAGGAAAGACATGTCCGAAACACTGCCACCGATGATCGAAACGCCCAAAGGGCTTTACCAACACTACAAAGGCGGTCAGTACCGCGTGCTGGGCACCGTGCGCCACAGCGAAGACCTGCAGCCCATGACGCTGTACCAAGCGCTGTACGGCGAGCAAGGCCTGTGGGTCAGGCCTGCGGCCATGTTTGCCGACGTGGCCGAGTTCAATGGAAAAGTTCAGCCGCGCTTCACCCGGATCGGGGACTGACGAGGATCTGGTAGGTCGGTGGCTTTAGCCCCGACATGGGCTTCAGGCAAGCGATCCCTGTCGGGGCTAAAGCCACCGACCTACTTAGGCAGGCCACGCAGAAATTCAGCCACCGCCAGAGGGTAAGTGATGTGCTCTTGGGTGAGCACACGCGCTGCCAATGTGTCGGAAGTGTCGTCCGCTAACACCGGCACCACCGCCTGCGCCAGGATGCTGCCATGGTCAAGCTCGGCCGTGACCTGGTGCACCGTGGCCCCGGCAAAACGGCAACCGGCGTCGATGGCCCTCTGGTGCGTGTTCAGCCCCGGAAACGCGGGCAACAAAGACGGGTGGACGTTGAGCAAGCGCCCGGCGTAGTGCGCCACAAAGCCAGGGGTCAGGATGCGCATGAAGCCGGCCAACACCACCAACGCGGGCGCGTGCCGGTCGATCTCGGCCATCAAGGCGGCATCAAAGTCTTCTCGGCTGGCAAAGGCCTTGTGGTCCAGCACGCCAGTGGCAATGCCATGGTCCTGGGCGAAAGCCAGGCCTTGGGCATCGGCCCGGTTGCTCAGCACGGCGGCCACCCGGGCGTTCAGGCGCTCGGCCCAGCGGCCCTGCTCTGCGGCACGCACGATGGCGGCCATGTTGGAGCCCGAGCCCGAAATCAGAATGACGATGTTTCTCATGAAGGGCCGAATTATCCCTGCAGGCGAGCGCCAACCCGGCATTTGTCGCACCAAAGACAAGCCAAACCGGGTGGCGCGTGATAAAAAGCACGACCGTTTGATTTTGAGAGAAACCCCATGGATTTGGCATTCACCCCCGAAGAGCTCGCGTTCCGCGACGAGATTCGCACCTGGGTCAAGGACAACTTGCCCGCCGACATTTCACACAAAGTGCACAACGCCATGCGCCTGACCCGCGAGGACTTGCAGCGCTGGGCCAAAATTTTGGGCAAAAAAGGCTGGCTCGGTTGGGGCTGGCCCACACAGTTTGGTGGCCCCGGCTGGTCAGCCATCCAAAAACACCTGTTTGAAGAAGAATGCGCCTTGGCCGGTGCCCCGCGTGTGGTGCCTTTTGGCCCCGTGATGGTGGCCCCCGTCATCATGGCCTTTGGCAACGCCGAGCAGCAGCAGCGCTTTTTGCCCGGCATCGCCAGCGGCGAAGTCTGGTGGAGCCAGGGCTACAGCGAGCCGGGTTCTGGCTCGGACCTGGCCTCGCTCAAAACCCGCGCTGAGCGCGTGGGCGACAAATACATCGTCAATGGCCAGAAAACCTGGACCACACTGGGCCAATACGGCGAATGGATTTTCTGCCTGGTGCGCACCAGCACCGAAGGCAAACCCCAAACCGGCATCTCTTTCCTGTTGATCGACATGAAGTCGCCCGGCATCACCGTGCGCCCCATCAAGCTGTTGGATGGCGAATGCGAAGTCAACGAGGTCTGGTTTGACAACGTCGAAGTGCCAGCCGACAACTTGGTGGGCGAGGAAAACAAGGGCTGGAACTACGCCAAGCACCTGCTGGCCCACGAGCGCACCAACATCGCCGACGTGAACCGCGCCAAGCGCGAATTGGAGCGTTTGAAGCGCATCGCCAAAGCCGAAGGTGTGTACGACGACCTGCGCTTCCGCGACGAAATCGCCAAGCTCGAAGTCGACATCGTCGCACTCGAAATGCTGGTTTTGCGCGTATTGTCTGCTGAAAAATCGGGCAAGAACTCGCTCGACATTGCCGGCCTCTTGAAGATCAAAGGCAGCGAAATCCAGCAACGCTACACCGAGCTGATGATGCAAGCAGCTGGCCCCTTTGCCCTGCCCTTCATCTTCGAAGCCATGGACGCTGGCTGGCAAGGCGACTTCCCCGGCGGCACGCTGGCCAACGCCCCCCTGGCCGCCAACTACTTCAACATGCGCAAGACCACCATTTATGGCGGCAGCAACGAAGTGCAACGCAACATCGTCGCGCAAACCGTGCTCGGCTGAAGTACAAGCAGAACTGACAAGGATTTCAAAATGGATTTCGATTTTTCTGACGACCAAGAACAATTGCGCGACGCAGTGCGCAAATGGGTGGACAAGGGCTACGACTTTGAGCGTCGCCGCCGCATTGAAGCCGCAGGTGGTTTTGACCGCGCCGTGCACACCGAACTGGCCGAGCTGGGCCTCACAGGTTTGTATGTGAGCGAAGCGCAAGGTGGCATGGGCATGGGCCCGGTCGAAGGCATGGTGGTGATGGAAGAGCTGGGCCGTGGCATCGTCATGGAGCCGCTCACCCAAACCCTGATCTGCAGCGCCGTGCTCGAAGGCTATGGCCCCGACGCGCTCAAGAGCGCTTGGCTAGGGCGCATCGCCTCGGGCGAGGCCTTGGTGGTGTTGGCGCACCAGGAGCGCAAAGGCCGCTACAAATTGACCCAATGTGCCACGCAAGCGCAACAAGCCGCCGGTGTCTGGACCTTGAGCGGCACCAAAAACGTGGTGCCCGTGGGCGCACAGGCCGATGCCTACCTGGTGCCTGCCATGGTCGGCAATGCCATGGCGATGTTTTTGGTCGAGCGCAACGCAGCCGGTGTCAGCACTTCGGCTTATGTGACGCAAGACGGCGGCGCTGCCGCAGACGTGATCTTCAGCAACAGCCCAGCCCAATTGCTGACGCATGACGGCTTGACGGCGCTGGAACACGCCGCTGACATAGGTATTGCCAGCCTGTGCGCTGAAGCCGTGGGCGTGATGGACAAAACCCTGGCCATCACCACCGAGTACATGAACACTCGCAAGCAGTTCAATGTGGTGATCTCCAGCTTCCAGGCGCTGCGCCATCGCGTGGCCGACATGAAAATGCAATTGGAACTGGCCCGTTCCATGAGCTTTTACGCCACCCTCAAGCTGAATGCGCCGACCGATGAACGCCGCAGCGCCATGGCCCGTGCCAAATACCAGCTGGGCGTATCCATGCGTTTTGTAGGTCAACAAGCGGTGCAGCTGCACGGCGGCATTGGCGTGACGGACGAGTACATCGTGAGCCATTACTTCAAGAAGCTGACGCAACTTGAAATCACTTGGGGCGACACCCTGCACCAGCTGGGTGAAGTGTCTGAGCGCATGCAGGAGACTGCAGGCGTGTTCGCTTAATCCCAGACACCGAGAGCTGCACGTTTATTCAGCCGGTCGCACACGCCAAAACGTGGCAAAACGCGGCAGGCCTGAAGGCGTGCGATCTCGGTAGCGGTAACTGACCCAAGCCCCCACCGGTGGGGGCTTTTCTCTGTCTGCGTCGGTAAAGCCCGAGCCCAGGGCAAAGCTTTGGCCATCCGGCATTTGCACCAGCAGCGCGCCCAGTCGGCCCTGCAGTCGGCCTTTGCCCGGTAAATGGGCGATAACCTGGGCCTCCTCGTCCTGCACCGGTTTGAGCTTGCGAAGCGCATCGCTGCGGCCCTCCTGCCACTGGGCATCGGCCCGGTGCAGCACCAAGCCCTCTCCACCGGCATCCACCACCTGAGTGAATCGCTGCTTGAGCGCCGCCGCATCGGCGACACGGGACTGTGCGCTTGCTTGCACCCTGGACTCGGCTCCTTGAAATGGGGTCAACACCTGGCCCATCCGCGCCACCCCCTCGGTAAAGT
>OBPM01000146.1_pt1 | contig 10255 bp, 10 predicted proteins | sample 1493981 | NCBI WGS metagenome assembly OBPM01 (sample SAMEA3275485, study PRJEB22092) | marine metagenome | reverse complement strand
AGACGCAGGCGTGGTGATCTTTACCGATTCCACCTATCAGATCGCCATCGACAAATGTGAAGGCCTTAGTCGAAGCAACACCGATTTCAGGACCAGCATGTGTTGGCAGCAATAGATCCGCTTCACGCGCCATGCTCGATGTCGGGACGTTGACAACAACCGCGATGGTCTGCCCATTTTCCTTGCAATGGCGGAGCGCAGCCAGCGTATCTGCCGTCTCACCCGATTGCGAGATAAACAGCGCAAGGCCGCCTTCTTCCAACACGGGATCGCGATAACGGAATTCGGACGCGACATCGATGTCCACCGGCACGCGCGCAAAGGTCTCGAACCAATATTTGGCGACCATGCCAGCGTAATAAGATGTGCCGCAGGCCACGATGGTGATACGTTTCACGCCCGCAAGGTCGAAATCCATCTGCGGCAAGGCCACGGTCTGTTCAACAGGGCGGATATAGCTCGAGAGTGTCTGCGCGACCACGGTGGGCTGCTCAAAAATCTCTTTCTGCATATAATGCCGATAATTGCCCTTTTCGATTTGTGCTGCGGACACGCCGCTGGTGGTGATTTCACGCTCGACCGGATTATTGTCCTTATCGAAAATCTGCGCGCCTTCACGTGCAACTACAACCCAGTCGCCCTCTTCCAAATACGCAATCTGCTGCGTTAGCGGCGCAAGCGCCAGCGCGTCCGAACCCAAATAAGTTTCGCCGTCGCCATAACCCACGACCAAAGGCGAACCAAGGCGCGCGCCAATGAGGAAATCGGGAAATTCGCGAAACGCAATTGCCAGCGCAAACGCACCACGCAAGCGGGGCAACACGGCTTTAACGGCGTCCGCAGGGGAATGGCCGGCCTCGACCTGTTCAGACACCAAATGGGCCACGACTTCAGTGTCGGTTTCGCTTTCGAACGTCCGGCCGCGCGCGATGAGTTCGTCGCGGAGCTGCTTGAAATTCTCGATGATGCCATTGTGGACGAGCGCCACTTCGCCGGTCGCATGGGGATGCGCGTTACTCGTCGTCGGCGCGCCATGGGTCGCCCAACGTGTGTGCGCGATGCCGATATTGCCAGCGGCATCGTCGGTTTTCAGAACATTGACCAAGTTCGCAAGCTTGCCCTCTGCGCGGCGGCGAACGAGTTGGCCATCATGCACGGTGCAAACGCCAGCGGAGTCATAGCCCCGATATTCCATCCGCTTCAGCCCGTCGACCAGCCGGTCCGAAACAGCAGATTTGCCAACAATTCCGATAATTCCGCACATGAATTTATTGCTTTCGTTAGATGGTATAGGGGATTCGGATGCCTGGCATCTCTGCCGGAAAATCCTTTGTATTTCGTGTAATTAAAACGCGTCCACGTATCTGGGCCGTAGCGAGAATGATAGCATCAGGCGACTTTAGTCTTGGTCGTTCACGCCGCAACGCCGCCGCGCGGTGCGAGATTTCATCGTCGATTTCGTCGAGACCAAAGCGACCAAGAAATTGAAGGGCATCGCGTACCATCATGTCACTGCCTTTCGACAGAACCTCGATCCATGCGATGCGGCTGATCCACATGCGCGAACCGCTTGCCGCGATACGCGTCATTTCACGATGCGCCGGATCATGTTCCAGCAACGCATCGATCAAAATGTTGGCGTCCAAGCTGTAGCCGCTCATGCAGCATTCTTTTTATGCTTCGCCGCAGCTTTCTTGGTCAGCGCCAGATAGTGAGCTCGTTCCTTGTCGTCATACTCATCGAACATGTCCGGCGATTCAGCGCGCACTTCTTCATAATCATCGTCCCACGGACGCGTCCATTCGGCACGCCGTTTTCGGTCCCACTCAACCGGGTTGATTTCAACCCCGTGCCGCGCCCAGAGGCCGAACCCAGCCGCCAACCAATCTTTGGGCGTTTCCGCACGATACGCCTCAACAGCCTCGCGCAAAACCGCCGCGCGCGACTTGCCCTGCTCGGCAGCAAGTTGGTCAAGCCATTTGATGTCTTCATCAGGCAGATCAGCGAGGATTCGTGTCATTGATATGCTGATATCATATCATGATATCATGTCAATTCGTAGTTTGCAGGCCGAAGCAAACTCCGCCAGCATCACGCCATATGCCGCCAGCATCGTAGCAGGAGTCTGAAGCAATCAGTTTCCACCCGAACCAAAGCCCAATCGCCGCACTGAAGATAGCGATTCCAACCGCAGCGCATCCAAGTTGAAATCTGTGACTCACTTCTCCGCTTTCTTCTTCCGCATCGCATCGTGGAACCGGTCTGCCCAGCCCGGTTTTACCAGTTGCTCCGCGCGGACCATGCGGAGTTCGCCGTCAGCCACGTCGCGGGATACGGCGCTTCCTGCCGCGACAATTGCATCACGGCCGATTTTGACCGGTGCGATTAGCGCGCTATTGCTTCCGATAAACGCGCCTTCGCCAATCACAGTCTGATATTTGAAATAACCATCATAATTGCAGGTAATCGTACCAGCGCCGATATTCGCGCCCGCGCCAATAGTCGCGTCGCCCAAATAGGTCAGATGGTTGGCCTTTGCGCCCTTACCCAGATGCGCTTTTTTGGTTTCGACGAAATTGCCGATTTTGGCTTTTTCTTCCAGCACTGTGCCCGGCCGCAAACGAGCAAACGGTCCGATTTCGCAACCGCTGGCGATGGTCGTACCTTCGATATGGCTGTTTGCGCGGATTTTTACATTGTCGGCAATGCTGACGCCGGGTCCGAAAAACACGTTGGGTTCAATCAGCACGTCACGGCCAAGCTTGGTGTCCCATGCAAACCACACCGTCTCCGGCGCGATCAACGTCGCGCCGTCGTCCATCGCCTGCACGCGGCGGCGCTTTTGCCATTCGCCTTCCATTTCAGCCAATTGCGCGCGGCTATTGATACCAGCGACATCGAACGGATCGGTCGTGACAGCAACGCAGATACGGCCATCGGCGTTCGCAATGTTAACGATATCGGTGAGATAATATTCCTTCTGCGCATTGTCGTCCGTCACGCGGTCAAGCAATCCAAACAGGTCGCGCGACTTTACCGCCATGAGGCCTGAATTGGACAGCTTTACGGCTTTTTCAGCCTCGGTTGCGTCCTTCTGCTCGACCATTTTGACGATACGGCCATTTTGCACGATGACGCGACCATAGCCCGTGGGGTCTTCTGCCTCGAACGCAAGCACGACCACCGCTGGTGCATCGGCGGCGTTCAAGCGCTCGACCATCGCCTGCATGGTGCCGGTCGGCACGAACGGCACATCGCCGTAAAGAATGAGGACATCGCCATCAAAGCCAGCCAACGCGCCTTGTGCCTGCTGGACGGCATGGCCTGTCCCATGTTGCGGCTCCTGCACGGCGAGCTCGGCAGACCCTGCCAAGGCAGCCTCAAGCTGATCCTTGCCACTTCCGACCACAACAACCTTTTTGGTAGGGCTCAAGGCATCAACCGACGCCATCAAGTGCATCAGCATGGGGCGGCTGGCGATGGGATGCAGGACCTTGTGCAGGTCGGATTTCATGCGAGTGCCCTTGCCCGCGGCAAGGATGATGGCAGCTAATTCAGTCATGTGCATTGCCATGCCAGCAAATTGTTGCGGTTTCCAGAACTTGCGGCCAATTGGAACCGATATGACAAAATTTCCTTTCGACATCATCGGCTTCGACCTTGACGGCACTTTAGTAGACACCAGCGGTGATCTGACGGCGGCCGTCAATCATGTGCTTGAGAGCGTTGGCCGACAAACCCTATCGGCTGAAACGGTCAAACAGCATATTGGCGGCGGCGCAAAGCTGATGCTGCAACAGGGCTTGGAGGCAACAGGCGGCATTCCCGACGGCGATTTCAAGCCCCTCTATCGCCAGATGTTGGCCTATTACGAAGCGAATGTGTCGGTCCACAGCCGCCCGTTCGACGGCGCGCTGAAATTGCTCGATACGTTGGACGCGATGGGCGTCCGCTATGCAGTGGTAACAAACAAGTTCGAGAGTCTTGCGGTCAAGTTACTGACTGACCTGACGCTCGCGCATCGCATGGGCTGCATCTTGGGTGCGGACACTTTGGGCAAGGAAAATGCGAAGCCTTCGGGCGCGCCGATCTTTGAAATGGTCAAAAGATGCGGTGGTGGCCGTGCAGCCTATGTCGGCGATTCCATCTATGATGTCATGGCCGCAAAGAACGCCAGCGTACCAAGTGTTGCCGTGAGTTTTGGATTTTTACATGGTCCTGTAGAGGAGATGGGAGCCGATGCCATCGTCGACCATTTCGATGAACTGATCGGTAGTCTTGAACGGCTAGGTTCGAGATAGTTCACCAAATTTTCTAACGCTTGCGCCATTTGGTCCACAAATGACGCACTAGCATCAGTGGCGGCATACGCATCCAATGCGAGCGTGCGTAAAACAGCAAGCGCAAGAACGGACGCGTTCCCCTCCCCCATGCATCGCGCGCAGTGAGGCGGCGGATATAGAACCCATCCTGCCAATGCGTTGTCCGCCAATCGGCAGGGACTTCTGTCCCATATAGCTGGTGTGCCAATCGAGCAGCGCGATGCACCGCCGCCCCTAGGCCATGATACGCGGCGCGCGACCGGAGTTCAGCCCCAAAACCCTCATCGGCAAATTCGTCCAGCAGGCAATGAATGTCCCAAAGGTTGCGCAGTCCGCCATCCAATTCGCCATCGGCAAACAGATGCGCGGCGCTGTGGATCACCATGTCGGCATGCGAAAAGACATATAGACCATTGTCGAGCGCGACCGCGTTCGACAGCATCGACGTTGCATCAGGCTTCGGCTTCGCGGTTAGCGGTAGGATCGTATGATGCACGTCAATCATCCGGTCGCGGTCCTTATGGATCAGCGGCGGAAGTTCATGCATGTGATCGCGGTAATACGCATCATCATAGGGATCAGGTTTGACCCATTCCCAACCCGCCGCCAGCAATGCCGCCTCAACCTGCTGCAATTCATCGCGCGAAACCATGATGTCGAGGTCGCCAATATGCCGGCCTTCCGACGCCTTCATGCCAGCAGCGGCGTAAGCCGTGCCCTTCATGAGCACGACCTTCACTTTAATGTCGGCAAGCGCGCGGCGGGCGCAGTCCGCTTCCCACAAGGCCGAGCGCCTCTGATATTCTGCATTGATGCGCGCTTCATCGAGGATGCCGACTATCTCCGGCGGAACCGCGATGCCGTTTAACCGCCGCGCGACTGTTCCCAGCAGCTGCTCGGCGCGCGCAATGGAAACCAACGCATTCCAGATATCTGCGTCCCACGTCGCGCTCGTCTCGGGGCGGCGCAAAGCTTCGACAAGAATCATACCGTCGATTTTCACGCGAGTTCTTCCCAAAGCTGGCGCACCAATGTCAGCGCTTCGTCGCCATTGCGATAGTCAATAGCGCGCGCCGGAACGCCTTTTACAAAGCCTGTGAGCGCCCGAAATCCAGACTCTCCCAACGCAACATAGTTCGTCGACGCCTGAGTAAGCCGAGCGAATACCTCGCTTGGCGCGACAGGCCGTACTGCAGATTGAAATCCGAAACTCGGGAACAAAAGCAGCGCTGGGCGCGCGGCCAAGCTCATTGATTGCACCGCGTCGCGCGGCGGAACCAAATGACGGATATCGCCCTTGGGTGTGCCACGCATGAGTGGTCCAAAGCGGTCAGCAGCGACCTGCGCTTGCATGGCGTCGATCGCTTCATTTTTCAGGCTGATCAGGCGGGGAAATGGCGTTGCCTCCCCCGTCACCAGATCGAGAAGAACAAACTCGTCACCCATGAAGCGCCAGCCCATATGCCCGAGCATCGCGGACAAGGTTGACTTACCCGAACCCGATTCGCCAGTCATAATGAGCGCTTTGCCGTCCTTCTCCACCGCGCTCGCGTGCAGCAGCAAATGCCGCCGCCAGCCCAAGGCCATTTGCAAGTTCATTGCCATTTCTGCGGCAAGCAATGCCTGAGTGAGCGGAAGTGGCGCCGCATCGGGCAACATATAATCGCCGTTGATCGCGACCGACGGACGGATGTAGCGCCGCAAGGAGCTTACCGCTTCAAGCCTGACGGAATAATCAGTAATCGTTGGCGTAGGATAATCACGATACAGCTCAGCCAAGGTCCGGATCGGGGCCTTCCACACCGACCCAATGCGAAAACCAGCTGGCCCTACCTGAACGCGAAATTCATGCACGGATACGCTCCACAATCCCTAGTTCGGCCATTTCATCAAGACGGGCAGCGATAACAGCTTCAACCTCGGTATCATCGACTTCGAATGTGTCTGCTATGCGCCGAGCGATATCGGCGGCAGTCATAGGCGCGGTATCCATAGATGCCAAAATCTGCGGCACAGGGTCTGCAACGATGTGTGTTATACCCGACCGCCGGTGATAGATGACCGTCATGGCATCTAGCGGCTCAATGATGAGCTGCGCATTCTCGTCACGCAAATAGGTTGTCGGTAGAGCGGGCATATGGCCGCAATAAAGCAGCCAATCTTAATTTCGGGTTTAGCGCGCCATTTGCAGGGAAGCGTAGCAGGTAAAACCGCTTTGTCCGCTTTGTAGTCGGCGGATATAATTCACATAGGCCTGATTCTGGTCGTAACTCGTGCCCGGCAGGCTGCGGCCTTGCAGCGCTGCCTTGACCTGTTCACCGGTAAATTTCTGACCGTTGGTTGGAAACGATCCTGGCGTATCGCGCGGCACAAGCTTGCCATAGGCATCAATGTTCATTCCGGTGCCCTGTGGCCCGGGAACTGGAATTTCGCAGTTCAGCACCGATGCCGCCGATTGCGCAAGCGCCGGCCGTACTGACACGATCGCGGAGGCCGTGACCGCACCGAGCATGAGCGCGCGGCGGCGCGTTGCCACGCTGTTCAAGCCAGCATCAGGGGTCTTTTCAGCGTCTTCCATATTTTTGTCCTATCATATCGAATTCGTTTTTCCATCGGCGATGCTTGCACGGAAAAGCTGCGTCTATATGTGGGACAGTCTAGCCGCTAATAGCTAACAAGGGATTGCCGATCATCGGGCTGATATGGACGGGTTAATATATTGAACAGTTGGTTTTCTCCCCGCGTACTTTTTGCCTTTGGCCTTGCTTTTGTAGGCGCTGTTTTTGCCGGGCAGATGCTTGGTGCTGCCGAACGCATACTTGTCGTATTCGTTTCCATGCTGATCGCTTTGTTCGTTGTGGCCGAAGGGCATGATTATGATGAAGCCGTTATCGATACGCCTCGGGTGGACGAAGCGCGTGCTATAAATGCTGCCTCAATAACCTCGCACCCCCAGTTACAGGCGTTCATTGACGCATCGACCGATGCGATATTGATGGTTGAAAACGCCCGCGTTACGGCTGCGAATCTGGTCGCTCTACGCTTATTAGGTGGCAATATTGTCGGCCAAAATGTCCGGATGGCATTTCGGCATGCCGGAGCAATTGAGCGGCTGTCCGATCCCGAGGCAAATCACAGCGGCCACCCCATAAAACTCACTGGCATAGGGCAAAAGAACCAGATGTGGGACATGCGGATCCAGACAATGGGGCCAGGACAAAAAATTGTCCATTTGGCCGACCGCAGTGGCACGCAAGCTGCCGAAAAAATGCGTGTCGATTTCGTGGCCAACGCCAGCCACGAACTGTTGACGCCGCTCGCTGCTATTAAAGGATTCATCGAAACATTGGATGACCCCGCCGCTGGCGACGACCCCGCTACACGCGGTCGCTTTTTGGGCATCATGGCGAAAGAAACCGATCGCATGCAGGCCTTGGTGCGCGATCTGATGTCGCTCAGCCGCATCGAAGCCGAAAAATATGATCCGCCGCAAACGCCCGTTGATTTTGCCCAGATCGTCATGGAAACCGTCGACCAACTTCGCAACAGCCAGAAAGACCGCGGGGCAGATATCGCTGTCGACATCACCCCAGATTTGCCTTCTGTGATGGGTGATGCAGGCCAATTGCGCCAACTTGCCAACAACATTCTGAACAACGCCATGAAATATGGAAAAGACGGAACCCCAGTGCTCGTCTCAATCATTTCGTCGCGATCGGGCGCGATGCTGAACTTCGCGGTCGCGGATGAAGGCGACGGGATTGCACCCGAACATCTACCGCGCTTGACCGAACGATTTTATCGCGTGGATTCAGGCCGCAGCCGCCTGGTCGGCGGAACTGGTCTGGGGCTTAGTCTTGTAAAACATATTGTTGACCGGCACCGTGGGCATCTGGAAATCCGCAGCACTGTGGGAAAAGGAACAACGGTATCGATTTTACTTCCCGTTGCACCGAAGTGACCGTCACAATAATGTAACACAAGAGTCATTTATCAGCCATCTGCAGCGTCTAATGGCCCCGAGAGCGCAGTTCGATCTGTGCCGAATCCACTATGGGGACAGCAGTTATGATTAAGAAAATTTCACTTGTTGCCATCAGCGCGCTCGCGCTCACGGCATGTAATGACCAGGCCAGCACTGGTGGAGCCGCTGGTGGCTCGCGTCAGGAAATCCGCATTGTGGGTTCATCGACCGTATTCCCATTTGCAAAGGCAGCGTCTGAAGCATTCGCAAAGGCAGATGCATCGCGCAAATCACCCGTTCTGGAATCGACCGGCACCGGCGGCGGAATTGAACAATTCTGCAAAGGCGTAGGCGCAGAAACACCAGATATCGCAAATGCTTCGCGTCGTATGAAGAAAAGCGAATTCGAAAATTGCCAAAAGAACGGCGTTAAAGATATTGTTGAAGTTCAGGTCGGAATCGACGGTCTGGCGCTTGCGCAGTCGAACAAGGGCACCAAGTTCGTGTTGTCGACCACTGATGTCTACAAGGCGCTTGCAGCTAATCCGTTCGGCAAGCCACAGACTGCAAAGCTCTGGGCAGACGTTAACCCGTCACTGCCCAAACTGCCAATCTCGATATATGGCCCGCCAACGACATCCGGCACACGCGACTCATTCCATGAGCTGATCATGGAAGCCGGTTGCAAGTCCGATGCCGCAATGAAGGCGTTGAAGGACACCGACGAAGACAAGTATAAGGCAATTTGCACCGAAATCCGCACCGATGGCGCATTCAAGGAGCAAGGCGAAAACGACAACCTGATCGTTCAAAAGCTCGATTCCAACCCCAACATGGTTGGTATCTTCGGATACAGCTACATGGAAGAAAATGCATCAAAGGTGCACGGCATTGTGATGAACGGCGTCAGCCCGACAGTTGCGACCATTTCGGATGGTAGCTACCCCGGCGCGCGCAAGATGTTCATCTACGTCAAGAAAGCCCACATCGACAAAATTCCGGGCATCAAGGAATTTATTGCCGAGTTTCTTAAGGGCGGCGCAGTTGGCGGATATCTGACCAAATTGGGTATGATTGCATCCACCGATGCGGATTATAAAGCGGCGACTGAAGCTGCAAACAGCCTCAATGCCATGACGGGCGCAGATTTGAAATAAATCTGCAACAATCATCGCGTCTATGGGCCTGGATCGAATCTCTGTTTGATCCAGGCCCATCGCTATTTTGGGTTTTGTTTTTGGCGGAACTCCGCCAGTTTGAGTTCAAGGGGGCAACGTTAAGTTTATGACCGGAACGGCTTTGCTCTTCCTTGTCCTCGGTCTCGGCCTCATTGGCTGGATTTTTGGTCGTGCCCGGGCGTCGGGTTTCGTCCGCAAGGCAAAGGGCGGGCCTCGCGGTGCCGTGAACAGCCTACCTTATTATCATGGCTGGTTTGTTGCGATTTGCGCGGTTGCACCTGCATTGTTGTTCATGGTCATCTGGCAATCGGTTTCGCCATCGCTTGTTACCAACATGGTGCTGTCGGCGCCCATCGCCGCTGAATTGCCGCAAGACACGTTTGCCCGTGCCGCCATATTATCTGAAGCGCGCGCCATTGCGCAGGGTTTCCAAGCGACCGCATTTCAGGACATGAGCGACAAGCTTGTTCCTTTATACAAAGGTGCTTTGTCTTATTATAAATGGCTGGGCGTCGCCGCGACGTTGCTGTTGTTTTTTGCGGGCGGAGCTTATGCGTTTACGCGACTGAAGCCGGATTTTCGCGCGCGTAGTAAAGTAGAACGTGTCATCATGTTCGGGCTGCTGGTCGCGTCACTCATTGCGATTATCACCACGCTTGGAATATTTGCTTCGTTGGTATTCGAATCTTGGCGCTTCTTTTCGATGGTATCGCCATTTGAGTTTCTGTTTGGAACCGACTGGAACCCCAAATCGGTTGTCACTCCGGGTGAGGCGAATGGCTATGGCGCTA
>OBPM01000145.1_pt1 | contig 10275 bp, 11 predicted proteins | sample 1493981 | NCBI WGS metagenome assembly OBPM01 (sample SAMEA3275485, study PRJEB22092) | marine metagenome | reverse complement strand
GGTTTGCAGGCTTTCGCTCAAGTCAGTTCGTCCAAAGGGGTGAAAAAGTTACAGATACAAAAGGAAACAAATGGCATGCATTTTCCGTAACTTTTGAATCTTCCGGAGCGGATTACACCATGACAGCGATGAACAAGTGCCACACGGTACAGCTCAAAGCGGTCATCAACCCCACCTCAAACTTTCAGGAGCATTTCATGAACAAACAACACCTCATCACCATCGCTTTGGGTTCTGCCTTTGCCGCAGCCACCTTGCTGCCCGCACACGCTGCTGGCAACCCCTTTGCCGCCAAGACCCTGGACGCTGGCTACCAAGTGGCCCAAGCCGATACCAAGGCCAAGGACGGCAAGTGTGGTGAAGGCAAATGTGGCGCTGACAAGAAGACCACCAAGGCCAAGGATGGTAAGTGCGGCGAAGGCAAGTGCGGTGCTGACAAGAGCAAAGCCAAAGACGGCAAGTGCGGTGAAGGCAAGTGCGGCGGTGACAAGAAGAAGTAAGCCAGCAAGTCAGTCGGAGGGAGTTCAGTTTCTTGGTCTGCACACCCATCGGGGGTGCGCCAAGGGCTGACTGCCCTGCTTCCACCCCCCCCTTTCGAGCACCATGACCATGGATTCCTACACCCCTCCTACCAACGCGCTTGCCCCAAGGGCAGGTTTGGGTTTTCGACGCGAGTTGATCCCGGCTTTGCGCCAGGCAGTGCCTCAGAGCATCGACTTCTTCGAAGTGGCCCCGGAAAACTGGGCGGGCATGGGTGGCAAGGCTGGGCGTGATTTTCGCGCCTTCACCGAGCGCTATCCCTTTGTGTGCCATGGCTTGTCTTTGTCATTGGGAGGCCCTGGACCCCTGGACGAAATCCTGCTGCGCCGTACCCGTGATTTCATGCGCACGCACGGCATCACACTCTTCACCGAACACCTGTCCTGGTGCGCTGACGACAGCCACCTGTATGACTTGCTGCCGATTCCCATGACCGAAGAAGCGGTGCGCTACACCGCCGAGCGCATCGCCCGCGCACAAGACATTCTGGGCATGCGCATCGGCGTGGAAAACACGTCCACCTACATCGCACCGCCCGGTGCCGAAATGACCGAACCCGAATTTGTGCGCGCCGTGGTCGAGCAGGCCGATTGCCTGCTCCACCTGGATGTGAACAACATCTATGTCAACAGCCGTAACTTTGGCTTTGACCCGCACGCCTATCTGGCGCAGCTGCCTCTGGAGCGCACCTGCTATGTGCATGTGGCGGGCCACTACGTGGAAGACGATGGGTTGGTGATCGACACACACGGCAGCGATGTGATCGACCCGGTCTGGCAACTGTTGCAAGCCGCTTATGCGCGCATGGGTCACCCGGTGCCGACTTGCCTGGAGCGCGATTTCAATATCCCCGATTTGCAGACGCTCACGCAAGAGGTGGCGCACATCGCCCACTTGCAGCAGCAAGCGTTTGGCCAGTCCAAACCATCCCGCAGCGCGCAGCGCCAAAAGGTGGCGTGATGCTGGCGTTTCAAAAATTTCAGCGCGATCTGGCGCAGCACCTGCGCGACCCGCACCACACACGGCGACCTGCGGGTGTGCCTGCGCGGCGCATGACCGTTTACAACGAGCTGCTGTTCAACAACGTGTGCGGCTTTGTCGACAGTTGTTTTCCGGTTTGCCGACAGCTGTTGGGCGAGACCCGCTGGCGCAGGCTGTGCCGCACCTTTTACCGCGACTGGCCATCCCACACGCCCTGGTTTCGCGAGATCCCGCGGGAGTTTGTGCGATACCTCTCAGAGCACCACATCGCGCAGCCCTTGCCGGTCTGGCTGGCCGATCTGGCGCGTTATGAATGGGCCGAACTCGCCGTCGATGTGATGGACGCCCAGCCCCCCGCGCACGACCCCCAGGGCGACATGATGCAAGCGAGCGTGCTGATCAACCCGTCACGGGTGGATGTGGTCAGCCCTTGGCCAGTGCACCGCATCGGACCCGACTGGCAGCCACGCAAATCAGAACCCACATTTTTGGTGGTGTTTCGCGATGCACAGCTGGACGTGCAGTTTGCCGAGATCAATGCCGTCACGGCCCACGTACTCAGTTTGCTGGACCAAGGCCTGAGCGGCCAACAAGCCTTTGCGCAACTGGCTGCCGACATGAACCACCCCGACCCACAAGCCTTGATGGGCTTCGGTCAACAACTCCTCATCAGCCTGCGCGAGCAAGGCGTCTTACTGGGAACACGCACATGAAAAACACTTTGAACCTAGCCCGTCAGGGCATCGGCGCACTCGATCTGCTCGGCCTGTGGGTGGGCTTGCTCAGCCTGCGGCTGATTTTGGCTTGGGAATATGGCGAAGCCGGGTTCGAGAAGCTGCACGGCAGCAACTGGTTTGCCGACATCCAAGACCAATTTCCTTGGCCTTTTCATTTGATCCCTGCCGACCTCAACTGGGCCTTGGCCACGGGCTTTGAGGTCGTGGGGGCCATCGCCCTCGTCATCGGTTTGGGGACGCGCTTTTTCTCGGCATCGCTCATCGTGCTCACCGTCGTGGCCATGCTCAGCGTCCATTGGCCTGAGTCCTGGGCCACCTTCAGCGAGTTGCTCAAGGGCTATGCGTTGAGCAACGACGGCTTTGGCAACTTCAAGCTGCCTGTGATTTACATGGCCATGTTGCTGCCCTTGGTGTTCATGGGGCCGGGGCGCTTGTCGCTGGATGCTTGGGTGCAGCTGCGTTTGCAGTCCAAAGCTTGAGTGTGAATGGGTCACATTCGGGTCGCAGGGGGGGTCTAAAGACCCCGAACAAAGCCAGGCAAGGAGCCTGGCGATTCAATATCAAAGGAGACGGTATGAGATTCAATCGATGGGTATTGGCTGCATGTGCAGCGGCGGCTTTGGCAGCCTGTGGCGGTGGCAATGACAATTCTGATCCCTCCATCAACGTTCAGTTGACCGGGCTGGAAAATCTGGGCGCATCCTCGGTCTACGAGGGCTGGCTGATTGTCAATGGGGCGGCTAAAAGTGCAGGCCGTTTCACGGTGGATGACCGTGGTGTGATGAGTCAAACCAACTTCAAAATAGCCAGTGCCGATATCGCAGGGGCATCGACCTATGTGTTGACCATCGAGCCGAAAAACGACACCGATCCAGGGCCAACCAAAACGCATTTGGTGGCTGGCAATTTTGATGCGGCACGCACCCAAGCCGCCCTGAGCGTGGCGCACTCAGCGGCTCTGGGCAGTGATTTCACAACCGCTGCCGGCAAGTTTTTCCTCGCCACCCCCACCCACAACGACCCTGCCACCGATGACCAAGGCATCTGGTGGATCGATGCCAGTTCTGGGAGCATGCAAGCCGGCTTGAGCCTGCCAACCTTGCCTGAAGGCTGGGTTTATGAGGGATGGGTGGTGGTGGATGGCAAACCCATCACCACAGGGCGATTTACCCGTGCCACAGGTGCGGACAGTGATGGCGCAGGACCTGCTGCAGGCACAGCCGCAGCAGCGCCGCCATTCCCAGGGCAAGACTTCATCAACCCCGCCAAAAAGCTGCCGGGTGGCATGGCCGTGATTTCGATCGAGCCTGAGCCAGACAACAGCCCAGCGCCATTTTTGTTGAAACCCCTGTTGACCAACCCGATTGGCAGCGGCACCGGTCCGACCAATGGGCAGACGATGGTCAATCAGGCCAGCAAGCTCAACCCGACAGGGACAGTCACCATCGTGCGTTGATGCACCCTTCTAAAAAAGGCGACCCATGGGTCGCCTTTTTTTGTGCCTGAACGGGATCAGCCTGTAACTTTGCAAGGGCCTGATTCGAAATGATGGTTACCGGCGTATGGGGCCCATCAGCCTCTAACCGCAGACCGGTGAACTCAAGACAAGGAACAACCATGACCCAAAACCTCGCCCCCAAAACCCTCGCGCTTTTGACCTTGGCCCTGAGCGCCTGGATGTCCCCAGCCCATGCCCTGGACATCGTGCCCTACAGCGCCCAAATCTTGGCGCAAAAGCAGCAAGCCGGTGAAGCCGTGAGCCTGCACTTTCACGCCAAGTGGTGCCCCACTTGCTTGGTTCAAGAGCGGGTATTCAACACATTCAAGGACGACGCGACCGTGCCGGGCACCTTGCTGGTGGTGGACCACGACAAGGAGCGTGAACTCAAGCGCGAAATGGGCATTCGCTCGCAATCGACCTTGATCGTGTTCAAGGGCCAAGAGCAAAAGCACCGCTCGGGCGGCGTAACCGATCCGCAGGCGCTGAAGACAGCGTTGCTGTCGGCCAATTGAGCGACCCATTCGATTTCAGGAGCACCACATGGATCTGGCCATCAGTCACTTGGGTTTGAGCTTGCTGGCCGGCAGCTTGACCACTTTGTCGCCTTGTGTTTTTCCCATCTTGCCGATGGTGTTGGGGGGTGCTGCACAGGGCAATCGCCTGGCCCCTTTGGCCATGGGCTTGGGCATGGCTTTGTCTTTTGCGGGCATAGGGGTTGTGATCGGTGCCTTGGGGCCGGTGATTGGCCTGGATGGCGACCATGTGCGCCTTTTTGGTGCTGTGCTGCTGATGGCCTTGGGTGTGATGATGTGGGTGCCTGCGCTCAATGAGCGTTTCACCCAATGGATGATGCCCTTGGCCAGTGGTGCCAACAACATGTCTTCGCGCTTGCAGGGCGACACGCTCTGGGGGGCGCTGCTTTTGGGCGCGGTGTTGGGCTTGGTTTGGAGCCCTTGCTCTGGCCCCTTGCTGGCATCGGCTTTGACCTTGGTGGCCAGCGAAGGTGGTGCGCTGCGCGGGGGCATTGTGTTGGGTATCTTCGGTCTGGGTGCGGCTTTGCCTTTGGTGGCGGTGGCTTACGCCTCGCGTCGGGGCTTCCAGTCGGTGCGCGACAAAGTGCTGGCGCATGGCGACAGGGTCAAGAAAGTGTTTGGCGGTTTGATTTTTCTGGCCGGTTTGGCCATTGCCAGCGGCGGCGACAAGTGGTTGGAGGCGCAAATAGTGCCCTTGTTGCCAGAGGCTTGGTTACGGGCAACCACCTTGTTTTGAGCAAGTTTGATATACATTCGTTCCCTATTTTTTGATTTACCGCGACGCACTTTTTCATGAACTCTGTTTTGCACACCAACCGCCGCCAGGTGCTGTCCATTTTGGGCGCTACCGCTTTGACGCCCTGGGCTGCCCACGCGGCCACGGCTTGGGCTGACACCTTGCGCGCCGCACGCGGCCAAACCGTTTATTTCAACGCCTGGGCGGGCAGCGAACGCATCAACGCCTATTTGCAATGGGCCGCAGCCGAGTTGCAGCGCGACCATGGCGTGAAGCTACAGCACGTCAAGATCAGCGACGCGGCCGATGTCGTCAAGCGCGTGCGCGCCGAAAAGCAGGCCGCCCGCAAAGACACCGAAGGCACGGTGGACTTGATCTGGATCAACGGCGAAAACTTTGCCGCCATGAAACGTGATGGTCTGTTGTCTGCGCCGTTCGCGCAATCCCTGCCCAACTTCCAATGGGTGGACACCATGGGCAAGCCCACCACGCTGGTGGATTTTTCTGTGCCCACCGACGGCTTGGAGTCGCCTTGGGGCATGGCGCAGCTGACGTTTTTTGCCGATGCCAAACGCCTGCCCCAACTGCCGCAAAGCATGAATGAGTTGTTGACCCTGGCCCGCACTCAGCCCGGGCGCATCACCTACCCGCGTCCGCCCAACTTTCATGGCACCACCTTCGTCAAGCAGGCCCTGATCGAACACGCGCCCGATGTGAAGGTGCTGGCCCAGCCTGTGACGCCAGCGGCACTGCAGACTCAAGGCGCGCCGCTGTGGCGCTTTCTCGATGCGCTGCACCCGCACCTGTGGCGCGGCGGCAAACAGTTCCCGCAAAACTCCGCTGCCCAGCGCCAGATGATGGCCGACGGCGAGTTGCTGCTGGCCCTGACCTTTAACCCCAACGAAGCGGCCAACGAGATCGCCGCCAAGCGCTTGAGCGCCACGGTGCAAAGCTGGCAATTTGCCAAGGGCACGATTGGCAACACGCACTTTGTGGCCATCCCGTACAACGCACCCAGCAAAGCAGGCGCACAAGTCGTGGCCAACTTTTTGCTGTCGCCCGCCGCCCAAGCGCGCAAGGCTGACATCGATGTGTGGGGCGACCCCACCGTGCTGGACGTGGCCCGCTTGCCTGCCGATGAGCGTGCGCGATTCCAGGGAACAGTTCGCCCCGGCCAACTGGCGCAAAGTGCGCCCACATTGCCCGAGCCCCATGCCTCTTGGGTGGATGCGCTAGAAAAGGAATGGACACGGCGCTACGGTGTCTGATGGAGAGCAGCGCGAAGTCAGCCCCTACACTTGACGGACCATGCCCACATTGCAAATCGCTTCGGTCTTTCTCGTTTTGACAGCACTTTTAGCGTACGTGAACTACCGCTTCATCGGCTTGCCCACCACCATTGGGGTCATGGCCACGTCGCTGGTCTTGTCCTTGCTGCTGTTGGGGGCGGACACGCTGGGGTTTTTGCACGATGTGCGCGCCTATGAAGTGTCCTTGCTCTCAAGCATCGATTTTTCAGACGTTCTGATGCAGGGCATGTTGTCCTTGCTGCTGTTTGCCGGTGCATTGCATGTGGACTTGAGCGCGCTGCGGCAATACCGCTGGCAAATCGGCGTGCTCGCGGTGGTGGGCACCGTGCTTTCTACCGCCGTGGTGGGCTTGGCGATGTGGTGGGTTTTGCCATGGCTGGGCATCACCATTCCCTTGATTTACTGTTTGCTTTTTGGCGCCTTGATTTCGCCGACCGACCCGATTGCGGTCATGGGCATTTTGAAATCATCCAACGCCCCCAAAAATTTGGAGTTGGTGATCACGGGTGAATCGCTGTTCAACGACGGCGTGGGCGTGGTGATTTTCTCGTTGCTGCTGGGCGTGCTGGCCAGCGGCGAGGTGCCCACCTGGCAACAGGGGGCCCAATTGCTGGCGCTTGAGGCGGGTGGCGGCTTGCTGTTGGGGTTGGTGTTGGGGTACATCACTTTTCGTTTGTTGCGCAGCATTGACCAATACCAAGTCGAGGTCTTGATCACTCTGGCCGCCGTGATGGGTGGCTACACCTTGGCCACCCACTTGCACGTGTCTGGCCCGCTGGCCATGGTCGTGGCGGGCCTGATGATTGGCAACCAAGGCCGGGCCTTGGCCATGTCCGACACCACCCGCCACCACCTTGATTTGTTCTGGGAGTTGCTGGACGAAATCTTCAACGCCGTGCTCTTTGTCTTGATTGGCATGGAAGTGGCCGTGATCCACTTTGCGCAAGACCTGTTCATGGCCGCCGTGGTCACCATTTTGATCACGCTGCTCGCACGCTGGTTGACGGTCGGCTTGCCCGTCAAGTTGCTGCGGAGTGCTTTTAAACTGCCGAAGGGCGCGGGCTTCATGTTGACCTGGGGCGGCTTGCGCGGCGGTATTTCTGTGGCGTTGGTTTTGTCTTTGCCCGCAGGGCCTTCGCGAGAAGTTTTGCTGGCGCTCACCTATTGCGTGGTGGTGTGGTCTATCCTTGGACAAGGGCTGACGATCAGCCGAGTGGCCAAGCGCGTCGTCCAAACACAAGACTGATGGGACCCAAGAGGCAATTCACGCGCAGCTTGTGTGGGGCATGCCCGCACACGCCTGATGCCCGCACAAGCAAAGCCTGCAAATCGGGCAATACACAGCAAGACGGAAAACACGATGGCTTTCAAAATTTTTGAATTTGGACAATCCCTGCCGGGCTATGAAGTTCGGGTGCTCAATGAGCGCGCAGTGCGAGCGAGTGCAGGCATTCTTTTTGCTGTGGCCATGGTCACTTTCATGCAAGCTTTGCTGCTCGGCAACTTCAAGCCTACGCAGGTGTTTGTGGTGGCGTTCCTGATCGAATTTGGCATTCGCTTGTTCGTCAACCCCCGCTGGGCGCCCGCCATGATTTTGGGGCAGTGGGTGGTGCGCGGCCAAATGCCCGAGTACGTGGGTGCGCCGCAAAAACGCTTTGCCTGGAGCCTGGGTTTGGTGCTGGGCTTGTCCATGTTTTATTTGATCGTGCTGCAAGGCGTGGTCGGCCCCATCAACATGTTGGTGTGTGGCACCTGTTTGCTCTTGCTGTTTTTTGAGTCGGCCTTTGGCATTTGCCTGGGTTGCAAATTGCACGACTTGCTGCGCCCACAAACAGCCCAGTTGTGTCCCGGTGGCGCGTGCGCTTACACGCCACCCTCAGGTGCCGGTGGTCAGTGGGGCCATCTGGTGGTGTTGGTGGTTTTTGCGTTGGTGATGGTGGGGGTAGGGCGTTGGGTCAGCCATGCGCCCGATGTGCGGGGCATGCACCACCCCAATTTGCATGGGCAGCCTGCGGCCTCTCCATCCAACGCACTAGGCGCATCCTCAGCCGTTGCGCCAGCATCCGGGGCTGAGGCTGAGGCTGAGGCTGAGGCTGCGCGTTGCACGGTGCCCGAATTTGCCAAAGCCATGGGCCACGAAGCCATCTGGAAAAAGCACAACGGTTGCCTGTGAGTCCATTCCTCGTTTACCTTGCCCCCTTTGCTTCGGTGGTGCTGGCGCTGCTGGTGGCGGTGCCCATTGTCGGGGCGCTGTGGGCGGTGAGCGCGCAAGCGCTGGACGCGGCAGCTTGGCAAGCTTTGTGGGTTGATCCGCAAACCTTCCGCGCTTGGCGCATGACGGCTTGGACGGGGCTGGCCTCGACCGCCTTGGCCTGGTTCACGGTGGCGCATTTGCTGGCCAGTGGCTTCATCCGCCAGCAGTTGGGGCGCTGGCTGTCGCATTTGCCTGCATTGCTGGCCACGCCGCACGCGGCCATGGCCATTGGGCTGGTGCTGTGGTTATCACCCAGCGGCTGGGCGCTGCGGCTGCTGTCGCCGGGCATCACGGGGTTTGACGCACCGCCGCCCTGGTTCACCACACAAGACCCCTGGGGCTTGGGGCTGATCCTGGCGCTGTGGCTCAAAGAGGTGCCGTTTTTGCTGTGGGTGGCCGCCACGCAGATGCAGCGTGAAGACCTGCGCCGCCGCTGGCAAGCCGAATACGCCCTGGCCCAAACTCTGGGCCGCACCCCCGCACAAGCCTTTGCGCAAATCATCTGGCCACAACTGGCCCCGCGCTTGCGCTGGCCGCTGCTGGCGGTGCTGGCCTATGGCCTCACGGTGGTTGATATGGCGCTCATCATTGGCCCTGCCACGCCGCCCACCTTGGCGGTATTGGCCTGGCAATGGCTGAGCGATGCCGACCTGCTCACGCAATCGCAAGGCGTGGCGGCGGCGGGGTGGCTGACGGGCACGGTGTTGGTGGCGGGTGTGTTGATGGTGGTGGCGTTGCGAGTGGTCGCGGTCATGCGCCCATTCGCGAGCAGGGGCAAACGCCCACAAAGTCAGGCGGCTGATCGGAGGGGCTTGCTCCAACAGAAAACCCCGACATGGCTTCTGCATTTTTGTAGGAGGCTGCCCCTGCAGCCGAATCTCATGTGGACCACCATCCTCGCCGCCTACATCGCCGTCTGGTTCGCCCTGACCGTGGGCAGTGTCTCGGGCGTGTGGCCTTTCCCCCAAGTGTGGCCCGAGCTGTGGACGCTGGGCGCCTGGCAACAAGTGGCCAGCAGCGCGCACACCGTGTGGACCACTTTGGGCCTGGGCGTGGCGTCGGCCAGTGTGTGTTTGTTGTGGTCGGTGGCCTGGCTGGAGCTGGCCCCGCGCCGCTGGCAGCAGGCCTTGCAACCCTGGTTCTTGTTGCCGCTGGTCTTGCCTTCGGTGCTGTGGGTGGTGGGCTTGTACAGCCTGGCGCTGCACACCCGCCTCGAAGGCCAATGGCTGGGCCTGAGCCTGGCGCACGCGGTCATGGTCTTGCCCTATGTGCTGCTGGCGCTGGTGCCCGCGTATCAGGCGGTGGACCCGCGCCAAGCCGCGCTGGTGGCCAGCTTGGGCCATGGCCGCTGGGTGTATCTGTGGCGTGTGAAGTGGCCTTTGCTTCAACGCGCCATCGCCTCGGCTTGGGCCGTGGGCTTTGCGGTCAGCGTGGCGCAATACCTGCCCACGCTCTACGTGGGCGCGGGCCGCTTTGCCACCGTCACCACCGAAGCCGTCACCTTGGCCGCGGGCGCGCAACGCTCGCTCATGAGCGCCTACGCCGCGCTGCAAATGCTCTTGCCCATCGCCGCCTTTGCGCTGGCCGCGTGGCTGGGCAGGCCCCGCCGATTTGAGAAGATCGCCCCCATGAAAGCCACACCATGACCGACACCCCACAAGATGGCCTTCATCACGGCATGAA
>OBPM01000144.1_pt1 | contig 10279 bp, 10 predicted proteins | sample 1493981 | NCBI WGS metagenome assembly OBPM01 (sample SAMEA3275485, study PRJEB22092) | marine metagenome | reverse complement strand
AATGGTGCCAACGATATTCATTTGGGTGAATGTTTTTCGGCGGCTCAAATTGCCCCTTCGGCTCAGCAAGATGCCAACTTGGCACGGCTTTCAGCAGAGCTTCCCCGGCATTGCTAAATTCGCTTTATGGTCGAATGTTGGATCAAGCTTTAAGCTGACAAGCCAGCAGATGGTCGCAGTTGTCGTTGGCTTCTCCGTCGGTGCAACGGCAGCTGGATTTTTCCGGCTTGGCTATCAACTGGGTCAGGTCTTTGCGCGGGTTGGCGACGCAATATCAATGGCGATATTTACCGAATATGCCCGCGTTGCGCACACTGGAGATCCCAAAGATGCGCGCAACTTGCTCAATCGTATGATTAAAGTGTCGGGCGTCGCGGCGTTACTCGTTCTCGCCATTGTTGGTTTCGCCGGAAAACCAGCCCTGATATGGATATTTGGCGCAGAGTTTGTAGCAGCCTATCCTTTGGTAATGATCTTGGGCACAGCCACCGCCGTACAATTTGCCACATTAGGGCTGGAGCCTGCACTTCTGACCGCCGGCAAGGCTGGCCGGGTGATGCTGTGCAGCCTTGCTGGCGCTATTGTCGTGGTGGTTATGATGATCTGGCTCATGCCAACCTATGGCGAGGTTGGCGCAGCGTTTGCGATGTTAGGTGCAGCGGTGGTGAACGCCGCGCTGCTGGTCATTTCCTATCGGCAAAAGGTCCTTCGGCAAGCACCGGAAGCTGTGTTTTAGGAAACGCGCTTCAATGCGCCTTTATGAAATTGACGACATCCGAGATGACCGGCGCCTTGTTCCGGAAGGGCCGTGCGACCGCCATGATGATATCGGCATGGCCAACATCTGGGTAGATTTTCAACTGCTGTTTCCCGCCCAATGCCGCAATCTGTTCGGATAGTATCTTGCTGTTGCGCGGCTTAACCACGGTGTCCTTATCTCCGGTCAACAACAACAACGGCGGTGCATCGGCGCGCGCGTAGGTGATCGGCTGGGTCTCGGCCAAATCCGGCCACTGTCCAAGGGCAATTTTCGATGAGTCCGTCGTCAGTGGCAAGAAATCATAAGGGCCGGCTAGCCCGATGACGCCCTTGATGACATCAGTGCCAAGGCCCTGCGCCTTCAAATAGCGCGGATCAAGCGCCGTCATCATCGCGATATGTGCGCCTGCGCTGTGGCCCATAAGGAAGATACGGTCTTTGTTGCCCTGATACTTGCCAACATTGCTGTGCACCCACGCGATGGCCGCCGCTGTGTCATCTACGAATGCCGGAAAGCGGACCTGTGGCGATTTGCGATAATCGGCAATGACAGTGACAAAACCGCGCGATGCAAATGCACGGCCCAAAAAGCCGTAACCTTCCCGCTCGCCATCACGCCACGCACCACCGTGAAAGAAGATAAGCACCGGATGAGGCGCGGACGCGTCGCCTTCAGGCACATAGATATCCAGCTTCTGCCTGTCGTCCGTGCCGTAGGCAATCGCAGTCACCGGCGCGCCTGCGAACTCGGCTGAACCCGGTGCCATCCTGTCGGCAAAATCGAGCTTCTGTGGATCACTCTTGTTCCAGAACCATATGCCGGAACCAACGAGCGCGACTAGCAATGCAATGAGGATATATTTGATCATGCGCCGTATCTGCCCGTTAAAGCGCTGCACAACAACGAAAAAAGGCGACCCCCGTCGGAGCCGCCTTTCCCTAGCAGGCCGCAAGGGTAAACCCTTGCGCTTCTGAATATTATTAACGCTTCGAGAACTGGAAGCTCTTACGCGCCTTGGCCTTGCCGTATTTCTTACGCTCGACAACGCGGCTATCGCGGGTCAGGAAGCCTTCTGCCTTCACTGCGCTACGCAGCAATGGTTCGAACTTCGACAGTGCCTGAGCGATGCCATGCTTGACTGCGCCGGCTTGACCCGAAAGGCCACCGCCCTTGACGGTTGCGATGACGTCATATTGGCCAGTACGCTCAGTGACACCGAACGGCTGGTTGATGACGAGACGCAGCGACGGGCGTGCGAAATAGGTTTCTTGGTCACGGCCGTTGACGACAATCTTGCCAGTGCCTGGCTTCAACCAAACGCGTGCAACCGCATCCTTACGACGGCCAGTTGCATAAGCACGACCTTGCGCGTCAATTTCCTGTTCGCGAACAACAGCAGCAATCTGTGCTGGTGCCTGAACGTCGGCGCCCAATGTTTCGAGATCAGCGAGCGAATTTGCAGTTTCGGACATTATGCACCCACCTTGTTCTTGCGGTTCATGGAAGCGACGTCGAGCGTCGTTGGCTGTTGACCGGCATGTGGATGGTCAGTGCCGTTATAGAGGTGCAGCGCGCGCATTTGCGCACGGCCCAATGGTCCGCGTGGAACCATGCGCTCTACGGCCTTTTCAAGGACACGCTCAGGGAACTTACCGTCGAGTACCTTGCCGGCAGTGATTGCCTTGATACCGCCGATGTAACCGGTGTGGCGATAATAGACCTTGTCGGTCAGTTTCTTGCCGGTGAACTTCACCTTGTCCGCATTGATGACGACAACATGGTCGCCGCAATCAACGTGCGGGGTGTAGCTTGGCTTGGTCTTACCACGCAGGATGTTGGCGATAAGGCTGGCAACACGGCCAACAACCAAACCTTCTGCGTCAATGAGGATCCACGATTTCTCGACGTCCTGTGGACGGATCGATTTCGTAACTCTGGATAGCGTTTTCATCGCTAATCGCACCTTTCGAAATTTTAGTGTTGCACAGAATCGCAAAGGAACCTGCACGCGAAGCGGTGCCAATGGCGACCAACCGGTCATTAGTCAAGCAAAAGCACGGGTTTTACGACGGGTATAATAATACCTTTTGGTATTTACGCCGTTTCGCGCCCTAAGACATGCGCACCCCAGACCGTTGCCGCCACTAGAAGAGCACCGACCGCCTGATGCGAAACAGCAAGCACAATGTTGACGCCCGTCATAACGGTCGCAATGCCCAGCAGGATCTGGATACCGAAGGCACTGTGGATAGCCGTAGATGCCGAACGAACGCCTGCTTTCTTGACTCGCCGCGACATGAGGACAAGTGCAATCACCGCAACCCATGCCCACCAACGGTGGATGAAATGGGTGAGATATGGGTCGTTCACCAACGCGTAAAGCGCGCCCTTGGCGGTATCGACGCCGTCTGGATAGAAACGGTCATTCATCAAAGGCCATGTGTTCGCGACATATCCAGCGTTCAGGCCAGCGACCCATGCGCCAAACAGCAACTGAATGAACAATATGGTCAATATGCTGGCCGTAAAGCCAGTGATGCGGGCAGGCCTTGCCGATGGATTTTTCGTCAGTGCGTGCAAATCAAGCGCGGTCCATACAAGGCCACCCACGATCGTGAGCGCTGTCAAAAGATGCACCGCAAGCCGGTAATGGCTGACATCGGTGCGGGCGGACAGGCCCGATGACACCATCCACCAACCGATCGTGCCTTGCAAACCACCAAGCGCAAGCAATGCAAACAGGCGCGGTTTGTAGCCGGCAGGAATCGCTTTTTTGATCCAGAACCAAGCCAACGGCAGCGCAAATGCCAAACCAATGACTCTGCCCAACAAGCGGTGGACCCACTCCCAGAAATAGATGAATTTAAACTCGGCCAGCGTCATGCCTGCAGGGCCGTTGATTTGCGTATATTCCGGGATCTGCTTGTACTTTTCGAACTCGGATAACCAGCTCGCCTCGTTCAGCGGGGGCAAGGCGCCAGCTATTGGTCTCCATTCCGTGATCGAAAGTCCGGATTCGGTCAGACGCGTAATGCCGCCCACGACCACCATCGCAAAGACAAGCGCCGCGACGGCCATGAGCCATGTAATCAGCGCCTGAGGGCGTGTCGGGCGCACGCTGGCGGCAATGTCAGAGTTAAGAGCTATATCCATGCGCCGCGATATGCCCCTGATTTTACCAGCCTGCAAGCATAGACCGGTTGCAAAAAGGGCAGTCATGGCTGCATTTTCTGCGATGTAATGTTGTAACGTCAACCGAATCGGTGTAGGACAAATATCGATGACGCAGGTTTGGAAAAAATGGCGGTGGGACGGTCTTGGCTTAAGCATTGCTGGCCTGTGCCTCGTGCATTGCCTCGCGACCACGCTTTTGCTGGCCTTTCTGGCATCCGCGAGCGGAATATTGCTGAACTCCGTTATTCACGAAACTGGCCTATTGCTCGCCATTATCTTCGGCGTGCTAGCGCTTGGTAAAGGCTTTTGGGATCACGGCTTGTTTACGCCGGCAATCGTAGGTGCGGCAGGAATCGGCATGATGGCAGGCGCACTGACGCTGCCACATGGTCTGATGGAAATCGTCTGGACCGTAATGGGCGTCGTTTGCCTCGCGCTTGGGCATTTCCTGAACCACCGCGCATCTGCCTGACGGGCAATTGACCCGCTGGCTGCCAAGGCCTACATCATCAACATGGCAGTTCACAATCATCACGAGCACGCAGGTGCATCGCTTGCCCATGCCGCCGAATCGGCTTTAGTCACTGCTGGCGAACAGTGGACCGACATGCGCGCAGACATTTTTGCGGTCCTCGCCACGTTCGAAAAACCAGCATCGGCCTATGATATCGCTGACCTTGTTTCGCAAAGACGCGGCAAGCGCGTTGCACCGAACAGCGTTTACCGCATTCTGGATCTGTTCGTGACCACGAACCTTGCGCGCCGCGTGGAAAGCGCAAACGCCTATCTCGCCAACTCGCATCCCGGCTGTTTGCACGACTGCATTTTCCTCATCTGCGACAGCTGTGGCACCGCCACGCATATCGATGACGACACGCTTACCATGAACGTCCGCGCAGCCGCCGAACATGCCGGTTTCGCTGAGGTCCGCCCGGTCATCGAAGTGCGCGGAAAATGTGCCGATTGCGGATAGCCCAAGCACAATTACCCGTTCGACAGCCCAATAAAAGGCCGCTAAGCTTACATCATGACACATACCCCTGACACGCCGTTACTCGACACGGTTAAAGTGCCCTCGGACCTTCGCAACCTTGCCGCGTCGCAGCTTCGCCAGCTCGCGGATGAATTGCGCGCTGAAACAATTTCTGCCGTCTCGGTAACGGGCGGCCATTTGGGTGCTGGCTTGGGCGTTGTCGAACTGACGACCGCAATTCATTATGTATTCAACACGCCCGATGACCGTCTGGTCTGGGACGTTGGCCATCAATGCTATCCGCACAAGATCCTGACGGGTCGCCGCGACCGCATTCGCACATTGCGCACAGGCGGCGGGCTTTCGGGCTTCACCAAGCGCAGCGAAAGCGAATATGATCCGTTCGGTGCGGCACATAGCTCGACGTCTATTTCAGCAGCCTTGGGTTTTGCTGTTGCCAACAAGATTGCAGGCAAACCCGGCAAAGCCATTGCCGTCATCGGTGACGGATCGATGTCAGCTGGCATGGCCTATGAGGCGATGAATAACGCCCAATCCGCAGGCAACCGTCTGGTCGTCATCCTCAACGACAATGACATGTCAATTGCGCCGCCTGTGGGTGGTCTGTCGGCCTATTTGTCGCGCCTCGTATCCTCCAGCGAATATCTTGGCCTGCGAAGCCTCGCGAGCAAAGTCGCCAAAAGGCTGTCGCGCCGCATCTACACGGCTGCATCAAAGGCTGAAGAGTTCGCACGCGGCATGGCGATGGGCGGCACCTTGTTCGAAGAACTTGGCTTTTATTATGTTGGCCCCATCGACGGCCACAATCTCGACCAGCTCATTCCCGTCCTCGAAAATGTCCGCGACAATGCTGAAGGCCCGGTACTGATCCATGTCGTCACCCAAAAGGGCAAAGGCTATGCCCCAGCCGAAGCCGCAGATGACAAATATCACGGCGTCGTCAAATTTGACGTTGTTACCGGCAAGCAGGACAAGGGCACCGGTGGCGGCCCGCCAGCCTACCAAAATGTCTTTGGCGAAACGCTGGCCAAGCTGGCCGAAACCGACCCGAAGATTTGTGCTATCACCGCGGCCATGCCCGGCGGTACGGGCGTCGACAAATTTTCCGCCGCGCATCCCGAACGCTCGTTCGATGTCGGCATCGCTGAACAGCATGCCGTAACCTTTGCCGCTGGCCTCGCCGCACAAGGGATGCGTCCGTTCTGCGCGATTTACTCCACCTTCCTGCAACGCGCCTATGACCAGGTCGTGCACGATGTCGCGATCCAGAATCTGCCCGTGCGTTTCGCAATTGACCGCGCCGGCCTAGTGGGCGCCGATGGCAGCACGCATGCCGGGTCATTCGACATTACCTATTTGGCGACCTTGCCCAACATGGTCGTGATGTCGCCTGCCGATGAAGCTGAACTGGTCCACATGACCTACACCGCCGTCCTGCACGACAGCGGGCCAATCGCGTTCCGCTATCCACGCGGCAACGGCACAGGCGTCGCGATGCCCGAAGTGCCCGTGCAGCTGGAAATCGGCAAAGGCCGCATCATGCGCGAAGGCAAGAAGGTTGCGATTCTCTCGCTTGGAACACGTCTGGCTGAAGCGATGAAGGCAGCAGACACGCTTGATGCCAAGGGCCTGAGCACCACCGTAGCTGACTTGCGCTTTGCAAAGCCGCTTGACGAGAAAATGATCCGCCACCTGATCGCTACGCATGAGGTTGTGGTTACGGTCGAAGAAGCAGCTGTTGGTGGACTTGGCGCGCATGTGCTGACGCTGGCAAGTGATGCCGGATTGATGGACACGGGCCTAAAAATCCGCACGATGCGGTTGCCCGACATATTCCAAGAGCATGACAGCCCGCAAAAGCAATATGACGAAGCTGGCCTGAATGCCCCGCAGATCGTCGAAACCGTGCTTAAAGCGCTGCGCCACAACAGCGCGGGCGTGGAAGAAGCGAGCGTCAGCGCTTAACCGCGCGGCGCTCTTTCCAACTTAACTCGGAATAACAGCCTGAGCGGTTTGGCCGTCGCCTTCTGGCGCAGCGATGATGTCGCGGGTGATGCTGCCCTTATTGACCGTCGTCGTCTTTGGGTCACCGACGGACGAACGAATACCCAATTCAGCACTGCCTGAAGTCGTCGATATCGCGCGTTCAGCGGCGGAGCGCTGCGCAGTGCCACCAAACAAAGCTTCAAGAACCTGTTCCTGTCCTGCATCAGCCGGACGGGTGACCGTTGCTGCGGTTGGCTCCAACGCGAAATCTGGCGGAACGACCAAAGGTGCCGCGCGGCCAGCGGTTGGCGCAGCCGCTTGATTGCCACCGAGAATATTACCCATCGACGAACAACCCGACAACAATGGCAGGGTCACTATAGCCATAGCGAGAAGGGCTGATTTCGTTTTCATATGCGTATCCATTTACTGGGCAGATTACGGACGGGGCGCAGGAGCTGCGCCGCCGAACATGGCGTCCAAAACCTGTTGCTTTGTGTCGCCATCTTGAGGGCGCGGAGCATCGGGTGTCGGCGCAGGCAAGGCAAACTCGGTGGGAACCTGAAGTGGCTTCGACCGGCTTACGGCAAATTCGTCTGGCCGTTCACGGTCAAAGACGCTGGTGGTGCCGCAGCCCGAAAGTGCGAGCAAAGCAACTGACGCCGCCGCAAACATATTGATCCGCTTCATGATTTCTCCACTATGTCAGCGCTGCTTACAGGTTCCTGAACGTCAGTCCCGCGTGCCGTTTCCTTGTCGCTTATCAGGAAGGCGCGAGCAAGCAATATCAGCACGCCAATGCTGATGCAGGCATCCGCAAGGTTGAATATATAAAAGGGCCGGAATGCGCCAAAGTGCAAATCGGCATAATCAACGACATAGCCATAGCGCGTGCGGTCAACGATATTACCCAGCGCGCCGCCGAGTACTAACGATAACGCAAGCACATCGCCGCGCAATTTCTCGCGCCACATCCAGACTGCGACCCCGATGGCAATCGCGGCAGTCAGCGCAACCAGCGCCCACCGTTCGCCGTCACTATCAGCGGTGAGAAAGCTCATCGAAACGCCGCGATTTTCGGCATAGCGCAGGTCGAAGAACGAGATGATGTGAATGACGCCGCGGCTTTTCAGCTGAAGCGGGCCAAGCATCGCATATTTCACAATCTGGTCCGCGATGAACACGAGGCTTGCGAGCATCAGACCTTGAAGGCGGAATTTGGGGTTGGGGTTCATGCGTTTCCGTTCACAACAGTATCGCATCTGTCGCACAGCGCGCCGTCCTCCACAACCTCTGGAAGATGCCGCCAGCAACGACCGCATTTGTGGTTGGCGGTTTTGACAGCGCCGGTTTCATCGCCATGGTGGACAGCCGAGACAATGAATATCTCGGCAAGGTCTACATCACCGAACGCACCGTTATGGGTATATTCAACCTCAAGGCTTGAGCCGACGATCTTTTCGCGACGCATGGGTTCGATTTGTTCGGTTGCGACCATACGCGATGCACGAATACTCGACCATTTTTCAGCCAGTGCCGCGTCAAGAACGGCTGGAACTTGCGGCCAATCCGAGAAATGCACGCTGTCGGCATCCGGGAACCGCGTCTGCCAGACTTCTTCGCTGGTGAAGACCAGCACCGGCGCCGCGTAGCGCACCAGTGCGTGGAACAGGGTGTCGAGCACCGTCCGGTACGCCATCCGCTTGGGATCGCTCGGTGCGTCGCAATAGAGGCAATCCTTGCGGATATCGAAGAAGAACGCCGACAAATCTTCGTTGGCGAAGTCGGTCAGCAAACGGACATAAGTGTTAAAGTCAAAATCGCTGATGGCGACCTTCAACTTCGCGTCCATGTCGGCGAGCAGATGGAGCATATAGCGCTCCAACTCGGGCATATCTTCGACCGCGACCTTTTCCGCATCGCTAAACCCGTCAAGCGCGCCCAACAAATAGCGGAAGGTGTTGCGCAATTTGCGATACTGGTCGGAAACGCCTTGCAGGATTTCCTTGCCGATCCGGTGGTCTTCCGTGAAGTCCACGGTCAGCGCCCAAAGCCGCAAGATGTCCGCGCCGCTGTCGCGCATCAGGTCGAGAGGGTTGATCGTATTGCCCAGTGACTTGGACATTTTCATGCCCTTTTGATCCATCGTAAAGCCGTGGGTTAGAACCGCGTTATACGGCGCACGGCCACGCGTGCCGCAGCTTTGCAGCAGGCTTGACTGGAACCAGCCGCGATGCTGATCGCTGCCTTCGAGATAGAGATCAGCGGGCCATTGCAGGTCAGGCCAGCGTCCGCTTTCGAGGACAAAGGCATGCGTGCAGCCCGAATCAAACCAGACGTCTAGAATGTCGGTGACTCGCTCATAATCGGCGAGCGTATAATCACTGCCCAGATATTCCTGCGCGCGTTCGTCGGACCAGCCATCGACGCCATTTTCGCGAATACCCGCGATGATGCGTGCGTTCACAGCGGCGTCGCAGAGATATTGGCCGGACTTGCGATCCACAAAAAGCGTGATCGGAACGCCCCATGCGCGCTGGCGGCTCAGCACCCAATCGGGGCGGCCTTCGACCATCGCGGTAATGCGGTTTTGCCCCTTTTCCGGAACCCAGCGGGTTTCCGAAATCGCGGTCATCGCCTTTTCCCGCAATGTGCCATCTGCCGTGGCTTTATCCATCGGCACGAACCATTGCGGGGTGCAACGATAGATGACCTTTGCCTTTGACCGCCAGCTGTGCGGATAGCTGTGCTTGTAATCCGCAGACGCCGCGAGCAAGCCGCCGCTTTCGCGCAAAGCGGTGCAGATGGGGCCATCGGGTGCGTTGAATTTGGGGTTGATGACGCTGCCCTCGCCGCCGAGCCAGAGCCAATCAGCGCGATATTTGCCGTCGCCTTCGACCGCGAAGACAGGATCGATACCATTCGCCTTGCACAGGTCGAAGTCATCCTCGCCATGGTCAGGCGACATATGGACAAGGCCGGTGCCGCTGTCAGTGGTGACAAAATCGCCAGCGAGCATCGGACGCGGCTTAGCAAAGAAGCCGCCGAGATGGTGCATCGGGTGACGGACCATAGTTCCGGCTAGGTCTGAGCCTTTGATCATTTCCATCGGAATTACTCGGAAACCAACGCGTCCGGCAAACTCCTCGACAAGTCCTGCCGCGATTACCACGGAGCCTTCTGGGTTCGGTCGGTCATGATCGCCCATTCGATCACCGAATCGACAAACAGCGTAGTCAACGTCAGGGCCATAGGCCAAGGCCTGATTGACCGGTATTGTCCAAGGCGTTGTTGTCCAGATAACAGCTCTCGCGCCGCGAACTGATTGCAATGGGCTTTCAACGATCTCGAACGCCACATCGATC
>OBPM01000143.1_pt1 | contig 10282 bp, 9 predicted proteins | sample 1493981 | NCBI WGS metagenome assembly OBPM01 (sample SAMEA3275485, study PRJEB22092) | marine metagenome | reverse complement strand
GAATACGCCAAGATGTTCATCTTGGAAGGCAAGACCAACTACCCAAGCATGACCGCACGTCGTCGCTTGACTTCGGAGCACTCCATCGAAGTCGTGGGCGCACAATTGCGCGCCATGATGCCTTGGATCGCCAAGAACAAGCTGGTTGACAAGAGCCGCAACTGATCTGGCCTCAGAGCAGGTTTGGAAAAGGCCACTCAGGTGGCCTTTTTCTTGGGCGCTTGGACTGCCTTAAACTTCGCTGACACGGGATGGATCCGAAAAGCCACAACAGGAATGGACGATGAACAAAGCCAACGACACCGCTGAAGAGACAGAGGTCACAACGCCGGTGCGCAAACGCTCCAAGGGCATTTACATGTTGCCCAACATGATCACACTGGCGGCCTTGTTTGCGGGTTTTTATGCCGTGATCATGGCCATCAATGGCCGTTTTGATCTGGCCACGGTGGGCATTTTCAGCGCCATGGTGCTCGACAGCCTGGACGGCCGTGTGGCCCGCATGACGAACACCCAAAGTGCTTTTGGTGAGCAAATGGATTCGCTGTCGGACATGGTGTCCTTTGGCGCGGCGCCGGCTTTGATCGCTTATGTCTGGACCCTCAAGGAGTTGGGTCGTTGGGGCTGGATTGCGGCCTTTGTTTACTGCGCTTGCGCTGCGCTGCGCCTGGCACGCTTCAATGTGAACACCGCAGTGGTGGACAAACGGTACTTTCAAGGCCTGCCATCGCCTGCTGCTGCGGCCTTGGTCATGGGCTTTGTGTGGATCATGTTCGACAACGCAGTGTCAGCCAAAGCCGTCTCTTGGGGCATGTTCGGGGTGTGCTTGTTCGCGGGCCTGACCATGGTCACCAATGTGCCTTTTTACAGCTTCAAGGACATGCACATGAAAAAGAGTGTGCCGTTCGCGACCTTGGTGTTGGTGGCCTTGGGCATTGCGGCCGTCAACATCGATCCGCCTATTGTGGTGTTTGGTTTGTTTGTGGTTTACGGGCTCAGTGGTTATGTCATCTACATCTGGCGCAAGGCCAAGGGTCAACCCACCAGCATGATCAGCACCTCGACCGATGAGCCCGAAGAGCGCGGCTTGCACCAGTGATGTCCGGTGTACGACAGCGCCCTTTTTGATCTGTGCTACAGTTATTCCATGAATTTTTCTTTGTTTGCACTACTGCTAGCGCCCCACGGGCGGGATGTGTAGCGCACGCAAACATTTTCCCAAAAGGCCCGTATGCTGTCCGCAACGGGCCTTTTGCATTTTTGCTTGGACTTGCGGTTTTTTGACCAGGAGTGAACATGACTGACAAACTGATTATTTTCGACACCACTTTGCGCGACGGCGAGCAATCGCCCGGTGCCTCCATGACCCGCGACGAGAAGCTGCGCATTGCACGTCAACTGGAGCGTCTGCGCGTGGACGTGATCGAAGCCGGTTTTGCGGCCAGCTCCAACGGTGACTTTGAAGCGGTGAAAGCCATTGCCGATGCGATCAAGGACTCCACCATTTGCTCACTGTCCCGCGCCAATGACCGCGACATCTCACGCGCCGCTGAAGCCCTCAAAGGCGCCAACAGTGCGCGTATCCACACCTTCATTGCCACCTCGCCTTTGCACATGGAAAAGAAACTGCGCATGACACCCGACCAGGTGTTTGAGCAGGCCAAGCAATCGGTCCGCTTTGCGCGCAATTTGGTGGCCGATGTCGAGTTCAGCCCTGAAGACGGTTACCGCAGTGACATGGACTTTTTGTGCCGCGTCCTGGAAGCCGTGATTGCCGAAGGTGCCACCACCATCAACGTGCCAGACACCGTGGGTTATGCCGTGCCTGAGCTGTATGGTGAGTTCATCCGCACGCTGCGCGAGCGCATCCCCAATTCCGACAAGGCCATCTGGTCTGTGCATTGCCACAACGACTTGGGCATGGCGGTGGCCAACTCCTTGGCGGGGGTCAAGATTGGCGGGGCCCGCCAAGTGGAGTGCACCATCAATGGTCTGGGCGAACGGGCGGGCAACTGCTCGCTGGAAGAAGTGGTCATGGCCGTGAAGACACGCCGAGACTATTTTGGTCTGGATGTGGGCATCGATGCGACCCACATTTTGGCCGCCAGCCGCATGGTCAGCCAAACCACGGGTTTTGTGGTGCAGCCCAACAAAGCGGTGGTGGGTGCGAATGCTTTTGCGCACGCCTCGGGCATCCACCAAGATGGCGTGCTCAAGGCCCGCGACACTTACGAAATCATGCGTGCGGAAGATGTGGGCTGGTCCAACAACAAAATCGTGCTCGGCAAACTCAGCGGACGCAATGCTTTCAAACAACGTTTGCAAGATTTGGGCGTCACACTGGACAGTGAAACCGAAATCAACAACGCTTTTGCCAAGTTCAAGGAGTTGGCCGATCGCAAGAGCGAGATCTTTGACGAGGACATCCTGGCCTTGGTCAGTGACGAAAGCGTGAGCACCGAAAAAGAGCAGTACGGTTTTGTCTCCATGGCCCAGCGCAGCGAAACCGGGGAGCGGCCGCATGCTTCGGTGGTTTTTACCGTGGCTGGCAAAGAGGTGCACAGCGAGTCCGATGGCAATGGTCCCGTCGATGCCTCTCTCAAAGCCATTGAGTCGCACATCAAAAGCGGGGCTGAAATGGTGCTGTATTCGGTCAATGCCATCAGCGGCTCGACCGAGAGCCAAGGCGAAGTGACGGTTCGGCTGCAAAACAGCGGGCGCGTGGTCAACGGGGTCGGTTCAGACCCGGACATCGTCGTGGCCTCGGCCAAAGCCTACCTGAGTGCCCTCAATAAACTGCAAAGCAAGTCCGATCGGGTGGCTGCGCAGGGGTAAAATGAACGCTAAATAAGTAATTAATTGCTTTATAAAAGTCGCGTAAGTTATTGTTCTTGCGCGACTTTTTTATTTGGATACACTCGGGCACTTGTTTGCACAAATTGACAATCAGGGTGCTCCGTTGAAATCTGCTTTTTCTGTTCTGTTGACCAAAATTTGGCTTCGCATGGCCGTTTTCGCCATGGCGGTAGGCTTGCTCAGCATCGTGTCGAGCCAGTTCAGTTTGGCTTACGCCCAAACTGGCACACAAAGCACACAAAAAGCTCAGAAATCAAGCAAAGACAAGGCCTCTGCCCCGCGCAAGGGCCAAAGCGCCAAAAGTGCCCCCAAGCGGCAAAGCCAAAAAGCCAAAGTTGCGTCTGCAACGAAAAAACAGCCCGCCCAGGTGGCTTCCCGTCGTCCGGTGATCCGCGCGAAAACGGCGCGCAGCCAACGGGTGGCCAAAGCCAACCCAGCGGCCATGCCCGTGCGGGCTTCTTTTGGGCAAATGGCGGGTTTGCACGCCACCTCGGATGCCCTGGGCCTGCACTCCAGCGTGGCTTTGGTGGTGGACCAAGAAACCAAAGAAATTTTGTTCAGTAAAAACGACCACGCGGTTTTGCCCATTGCATCGTTGACGAAACTCATGACCGGCTTGGTGATTGCCGAAGCCAATTTACCCATGGACGAGCGGATCAAAATCACGCAGGCGGATGTCGACACCGAAAAGGGCAGTACTTCGCGTTTGGCTGTGGGCACGGTGTTGAGCCGTGGTGAGTTGATGCACCTGGCTTTGATGTCCAGTGAAAACCGCGCAGCGCATGCCCTTGGCCGCACTTTCCCAGGAGGGATGGACGTTTTTGTGCACCGGATGAATCAGCGCGCGGTGGCCTTGGGCATGACCGATACCCGCTATGTGGAGCCCACGGGTCTGTCCAGTCTGAACCAATCAAGCGCCAACGATTTGGCCGCACTGGCGGTGAAGGCTTACAGCGAGCCGATGCTGCGTGAGCTGTCCACCTCGCACGGGCGAGAAATCTCGGTGGGGCGTCGTACTTTGCAGTACAACAACACCAACCGTTTGGTCAAAAACCCCGAATGGGACATTGGCTTGCAAAAGACGGGCTACATTTCTGAAGCCGGTCGCTGCTTGGTGATGCAAGCCCAAGTGGCTGGGCGCAGTCTGATCATGGTTTTCCTGGACTCCGCCGGAAAATTCAGCCGCTTGGGTGATGCCGAGAGGGTTCGCAAATGGGTGGAGCAGAAGTCTTCTTTGCACTCCGGTCAAGCCCAACTCACGGCCAGTGTGCCGGGTTGAAGCGGACCGATCCGTCTTGGATCGGTGGACGATTCAATGCGTTTCGTGGCCCAAGGTGCTGGAAATCGTTTTGGCTGTCTCTTGTAATTTGGGCAACCAGCTCTCATCGAGGCGATCGGCTGGCGCAGAGATCGACAGGCCGGCCAGCAGTTTGCCCTGATCGTCGTAAATGCCTGCAGCAATGCAGCGCACGCCCAATTCCAGCTCTTCGTTGTCACGCGCAAAACCCGATTGGTTGACCCGCGAAAGTTCTCTTTCCAGAACTTGCAGCTGCGTGATGCTGTTGCGGGTTTGGCCCGCCAGACCTGTTCGGCTGGCGTAGGACCGTACCCGCAACGGGTCGTCTGCGGCCAGAAAAAGCTTGCCCACCGAGGTCAGGTGCAAGGGGGCTCTGCCGCCGATGGCGCGCACCACTTGCATGCCCGAGCGTTCACTGTAAGCGCGCTCAATGTAGACGATTTCATCGCCCTGGCGCATGCTCAGGTTCACGGGTTGTTGAATCAGTTTGTGCAGATCACGCATGGGGGCCAGCGCCGCATCGCGCACATTCAGTCGACCCTTGACCATGTTGCCCAACTCCAACAAACGCATGCCCAAACGGTAGCTGCCCGCTTCGGGACGGTCTACAAACCGGCCAGTGGCCAGGTCGTTCAGAATGCGGTGGGCTGTTGAAGGGTGCAGCCCTGTTTTTTGGCTGATTTCTTTGAGCGATATCGCTTCTTCGCGCGAGGCCAGCACATCGATCAGGGTGAACATGCGTTCAATCACCTGAATGGTGGGCGTGGACGTGAGGGCGGGATCTTTTTTCATCGTGTACTGCAGATGCCAAATGATTTTACACTGTGAAACCGAGGGGCCTCGGCGGGCGGCACCAGATCATTCAAATGCCTGCCATTCCCCCTGCACCCGAAGCTCGCAAGGCTTGAATTTGGATTTGTAATTCATCTTGGGGCTGCCTGCGATCCAGTAGCCGAGGTAAACATAGGGCAGTCCCAATTGTGCGGCCTGTTGAATCTGCCAGAGCACCCCAAAGGTGCCGTAACTGGCGTGCTCATCGGGTTCGTAAAAAGTATAAACCGCCGACAGCCCGTGGTTGAGGACGTCCACGATGCTGACCATTTTGAGCGTCCCCAGGCCCTCCTCGGTTGGCGGGGTCCGGAATTCCACAATGCGTGAATTCACCCTGCTTTGCAGCAAAAACTGGGTGTACTGGTCGACGCTGTCGTGGTCCATGCCACCTCCCAGGTGGCGAGCGCTTTGGTAGCGCAAATACAGCGCGTAATGTGCCGGGTCGAAATGCAAATCGAGCACGCGCACACTCAAATGGCGATGGGCTTGCAAGGCCCGGCGCTGGCTGCGGTCGGGCTTGAATGCGGCCACCTGAACGCGCAAGGGCTGGCAAGCTTGGCAGCCATCGCAGTATGGGCGGTAAGTGAACAGGCCACTGCGGCGAAAGCCTTGGGCCACCAGATCGGAGTACACCTCGTTGTGGATCAGGTGGCTGGGGGTGGCCACCTGTGAGCGGGCAGATCGCTCGGGCAGGTAGCTGCACGCATAGGGTGCCGTGGCATAAAACTGCAGGGCCTGCAGTGGGAGGTCTTTCAGGTGGGTCATTTGAGCGTCTTCAATGACAGCAACGCTGGCCAGTGTAAGTGGTGTTGCGCCCAGTCAATTTGGGCAAGGGTGCGTGCTTGGTGGACGCCTTGCACGAAGTCACTGCGCGGCATCTCCCGGGCCCCCAACGAGGCCAAGTGGCCGGTGTTTTGCTGACAGTCGATGGCGGTGATGCCATGCTGCAGGCACACACTGACCAAGCAGGCCAAGGCCATTTTGGAGCCGTCGGTGACGGTGGTGAACATCGATTCACCAAACACCGCATGACCCAAAGCCACAAAGTACAGGCCCGCCACTTGTTCGCCATGCAGCCAAACCTCGCAGCTGTGCGCTAGGCCCAAGCGGTGCAGCTCATCGTAGGCAGTCACCATTTGGGGCACGATCCAGGTGCCTTTTTGGCCGTCGCGTGGCGAGGTGGCGCAGCGCCGGATGACCTGGTGAAAATCCCGGTCGAAACACAATTCAAAGCCGGGTGTCAAAAGCCAGCGTTTGAGGGTTTTGTGCAGGGAGCGGTGAAAGCGGAACGCGCTGGTTTTGAGCACCATGCGCGGGTCGGGGCTCCACCACAGCACGGGTTGGCCCATGCTGAACCAAGGGAAAATGCCCTCGCCATAAGCGGCCACCAAGCGCTGGGCAGACAGATCGTTGCTGGCCGCCAGCAGGCCGGGGGCTGGCGACCCTTGCCCCCAAGCGTGCGAGGCGGGCGGCAAGGGTTCACCCGCCACGATCCAGGGCAGTTCGGGCGCGTCGGCGGGCGGATCGGCTTCGCTTGTCATGGGGCAATTACACATGAAAACCGGCGCACGGGTGTGGCGGGCAGTATGATTTTGAGGATGAACAACATTCCCCCTTCGTGGCTACAGCCTGACTGGCCTGCACCGCCAGGTGTTGGCAGTCTCATGACCAGCCGTAACGAGGGGGTGTCTGCAGGGCCTTGGCGCAGCATGAACTTGGGCGACCACGTTGGCGACCACCTGGCGCATGTGCAAACCAACCGCCAATACCTGGCCAGTGTGATCGGCCGGCAGCCGGTGTTTTGCCAACAAGTGCATGGCGTCGACACGCTGCGCCTGGACCGCTTTACCCCACAGGGCCTGCCCGCTGATGCCTGTTGGACAACGAGCCGCGATGTGGCCTGCACCATCATGGTGGCCGATTGTTTGCCGGTGCTGCTGTGCGACCGAGCCGGGCGTTGGGTTGCGGCTGCGCATGCGGGTTGGCGAGGCTTGGCGGGTCAGCAGGGGCAGGGCGTGCTGGAAGTTTTGATGTCCCGTTTGTCGCACGCGGGGGCCGATGTGTCCGATGCGTTGGCTTGGCTGGGGCCGTGCATCGGGCCGCAGGCGTTCGAGGTGGGGGCCGAAGTCAAAGCCGCTTTTGAAAGCGGGCCCGAGCTGTCGAGCGCGCTGTTTGAGCCCTTTGCCAACGGCAAATTCAAGGCGGACTTGGCCGGTTTGGCGCGTCGGCGATTGCAAGCCCTGGGTGTGGCATCTATTTTTGGCAACGACAGCACCGAGGCTTGGTGCACGGTGTCAAGGGCGGATGTCTTCTTTTCCCACCGCCGGGACAGCCGCAGCCTCGGGCAAAGTGGGCGCATGGCCGCTTGCATCTGGTTGGAGCCCTGAGGCGCTCTGGGTGCCTGCCGCTGCCGCTTGCCGGGCTTGCTCTTCGGATTGGCGGATGGCCTTGCGCCGCAACGGGGTGCCCATCAGGTAAACCACCAAGCCCATGGGCAGCAGCCCATAAAACACAAACGTGATGATCGCGCCCAGTACGGTGCCTTGGGTACTAAAGGCTTCAGCCAAGGCCATTAACAAAGTGACATAGAGCCAAGCGATCACGATCAAATACATAAATTTTTGCGCCTTGTAATTTAGGTGACAACAAATTGAAAGATACTGCGTTTACCGGATTCGAAAAAAACGATTTATTCAGGAGACAACACATGAGCGCATCCACGCCAGAATTTTGGGCCCAAATGAGCCAGGGCTTCCAAGAAAACCTCAGCAAAAGCTGGGGTCAGGCGATGCAGCATTTTCAGACCATCGATCTCGGTGGCTTGAAGTCTTCAGCGGATGCGGCTGTGCCGCAGCTCAAATTCTCACCTGAAAAGCTCCAGACCCTGCAAAGCCAGTATTTCAAAGACGCCTCCGAATTGTGGAATCAGGGTTTGCACAGCAGCTTGCAAGTCAAAGACCGGCGCTTCTCGGGCGAAGCCTGGGCCGCCAACCCCATGGCCGCTTTCAACGCTGCAACCTATTTGCTCAATGCCCGCACCCTGATGGGCCTGGCCGACGCAGTGGATGCCGATGAGAAAACCCGCACCCGCATCCGCTTTGCCATCGAGCAATGGGTAGCGGCTGCAGCGCCCAGCAATTTTTTGGCCTTCAATGCCGAGGCGCAAAAGAAAGCCATCGACACCCAGGGCGAGAGCATCGCCAAAGGCGTGCAAAACCTGGTGCACGACATGCAGCAAGGCCATGTCTCAATGACCGACGAGAGTCTGTTTGAAGTGGGCAAGAACGTGGCCACCACCGAAGGCGCAGTGGTCTTTGAAAACGAATTTTTCCAGCTGATCGAATACAAGCCGCTCACGGCCAAGGTCTATGAAAAACCGTTTTTGTTGGTGCCGCCTTGCATCAACAAGTTTTACATCCTCGATCTGCAGCCCGAGAACTCGCTGATTCGTTATGCGGTCAGCCAAGGCCACCGCACCTTTGTGGTGAGCTGGCGCAACCCCGACGAGTCCATGGCGCATAAGAGCTGGGACGATTACATCGAGCATGCGGCCATTGAGGCCATCCATACGGTGCAAGCCATCACCGGCGCACCCAAGATCAACGCGCTGGGCTTTTGCGTGGGCGGCACCATCTTGTCCACCGCGCTGGCCGTGCTGGCTGCGCGTGGCGAAAAGCCCGTGGCCAGTGCCACCTTCCTGACCACGCTGATCAACTTCACCGACACCGGCATTCTGGACGTGTTCATTGACGAAAATTTCGTCAAATTCCGTGAGCAGCAAATGGGCCAAGGCGGTTTGCTCAAAGGCCAAGACCTCGCGTCCACCTTCAGCTTTTTGCGCCCGAACGACTTGGTTTGGAACTACGTGGTGGGCAACTACCTCAAGGGCGAGACACCGCCGCCGTTTGACTTGTTGTACTGGAACAGCGACTCGACCAATTTGCCTGGCCCGTTTTACGCCTGGTACCTGCGCAACACTTACTTGGAAAACAACCTGGTCCAACCTGGCAAGGTCACCGTGTGTGGTGAGGCCATTGACCTGGGCAAGGTCGACATGCCCGTCTACATCTACGGCTCACGCGAAGACCACATCGTGCCCATCGGCGGGGCTTATGCCAGCACGCAAGTGCTGCCAGGCAAAAAGCGTTTTGTCATGGGCGCATCCGGTCACATTGCAGGCGTGATCAACCCGCCTGCAGCCAAAAAGCGCAGCCATTGGCTGAGCGAAGGCACGAAATTTCCGGCCGATGTGAATGACTGGATCGGCAAAGCCAATGAAATGCCGGGCAGCTGGTGGACCGATTGGTCAGATTGGCTCAAGACCCATGCGGGCAAGCAAATTGCTTCACCTAAGACTTATGGCAAAGCCGGCAAGTTCAAAGCCATCGAAGCGGCCCCAGGCCGTTACGTCAAAGCCAAAGCCTGATTGATTTTTATTGGAGAGAAAAATGGAAGACATCGTCATCGTTTCAGCCGCTCGCACCGCCGTGGGCAAGTTTGGGGGTTCGCTCGCCAAGACGCCCGCCACCGAGTTGGGCAGCATCGTCATCAAGGCCTTGCTCGAGCGCAGTGGCTTGCCCGCTGATGCCATCGGTGAAGTCATCATGGGCCAGGTGCTGGCCGCAGGCGTGGGCCAAAACCCTGCCCGCCAAGCCATGATGAAAGCCGGTGTGGCCAAGGAAACACCTGCTTTGACCATCAACGCCGTGTGCGGCTCGGGCCTGAAGGCCGTGATGCTGGCCGCGCAAGCCGTGGCCTGGGGCGACAGCGAAATCGTCATCGCTGGTGGCCAAGAAAACATGAGCGCCAGCCCGCATGTGTTGAACGGCAGCCGCGACGGCCAGCGCATGGGCGACTGGAAGATGACCGACACCATGATCGTGGACGGCCTGTGGGACGTTTACAACCAGTACCACATGGGCATCACCGCCGAAAACGTGGCCAAGGCCCACGGCATCACCCGCGACATGCAAGACGCCCTGGCCGCAGGCAGCCAGCGCAAGGCAGCAGCCGCGCAAGAAGCGGGCAAGTTCAAAGACGAAATCGTGGACGTGCTGATTCCTCAGCGCAAGGGCGACGCGCTGGTGTTCAACAGCGACGAATTCATCAATAAAAAAACCAGCCAAGAAGTGCTGGCCGGTCTGCGTCCCGCCTTTGACAAGGCCGGCAGCGTGACCGCAGGCAATGCTTCGGGCATCAACGACGGCGCTGCCGCTGTGATGGTCATGACCGCTAAGAAGGCGGCCGCTTTGGGCCTCAAGCCCTTGGCGCGCATTGTTGCTTTTGGCACCAGCGGTC
>OBPM01000142.1_pt1 | contig 10321 bp, 10 predicted proteins | sample 1493981 | NCBI WGS metagenome assembly OBPM01 (sample SAMEA3275485, study PRJEB22092) | marine metagenome | reverse complement strand
ATGCGCAAGGTGTACGACACCATCAGCGACAACGCGGCGAATGCGGGCATCGTGCTCGGGGCCAAGCGGGTCGATCCGCTCACCACCGACCTGCCTTGGTGCGGTGCGGTGCTGCGGCAAAACGGCGTGGTCGAAGAAACCGGTTTGGCGGCGGGCGTGCAAGGTCACCCCGCTGTGGGCATCGCCTGGTTGGCGAACAAACTGGCTCCGTGGGGCGAGCACCTGCAAGCGGGCGAGATTGTGCTGGCCGGCTCGTTCACCAAACCGGCTTTGGCCAAAGTGGGCGATGTGTTTGAGGCCGATTACGGACCGCTGGGCAAGCTGGAGTTTCGGTTCACCGATTGATCCGGCCCCATGATGTTTGAATGGACGGTGCAAATGTCAATCACCCTCGCAGGTCGGGCCTTTATGGTCCGACAGCCATCTTTTCGCGAAGCGACATTCTCAAGAGGCGGTGGCGCGCTTTGTCGGACCTGAAGGCACCGACCTACAAAATCACCGGATGGCTTTCGCTCATGACTTGACAGGGTCAGACCCGATCAGCATCCTCGCCAAAACCATCACCCAAGGAACCCACCCATGAACACCCCCGTGAATACATTCAAACAAGCCCTTCAAAACAAACAGCCCCAGATCGGCCTTTGGATGGGCCTGGCCAGCGCCTACACCGCTGAAATCTGCGCTCTCGCCGGCTTTGACTGGCTGGTGATCGATGGCGAACACACGCCCAACGACCTGCGCAGCATCCAGGCCCAACTGCAAACCCTGGCCGCTTACCCCAGCAGCCACCCGGTGTGCCGCGTGCCTGTGGGAGAGACAGCGCTCATCAAACAATACCTCGACTTGGGTGCGCAAAACATCTTGGTGCCCATGGTCGACACGGCCGAGCAAGCCGCCCAGCTGGTGCAGGCCATGCGCTACCCGCAGGACGACGGGCAGGGCGGTGTGCGCGGCATGGCCGGGGCGCGGGCTTCGCGCTGGGGCCACTACCCGGATTACTTCAAGCGCGCCAACGAAGAAGTCTGCCTCTTGGTGCAAGTCGAATCGCGCGAAGCGCTGAAGAACCTCGATGCGATTGCCGCCACACCGGGTGTGGACGGCGTGTTCATTGGTCCAGCCGATTTGTCGGCCAGCATGGGCCATGTGGGCAACGCCGCGCACCCCGAAGTGCAAGCGGCCATCGAAGACGCCATCGCCCGCATCCTCAGGGCCGGCAAAGCCCCCGGCATCCTCACGCCCGACCGCCAACTCGCCGCGCACTACCTGTCGCTGGGCGCGGTGTTTGTGGCAGTGGGCCTGGACACCCAACTCTTGATGCGCCACACCACCGATTTGGCGGCGCATTTCAAGTCGAACTTGCCTGTTGCTGCAACCGTCAAAGGCGCAACGTATTAATTGGGATCTGACCTCAATTCAATGAACAAGGAAACCACGATGTTCCCCGCCCCCCAACCGGTCGTGCCCTCGCTGCAAGCGCGGGTGCACCCCGATGAATGGCAAGCCCGCCTGGAGCTGGCCGCCTGTTACCGTGTCTTTGCCCTGCTGGGCTGGACCGAGATGATTTACAACCACATCACGCTGCGCCTGCCGGACAGCGTCACGGGGGGTGAGAAACAGTTTTTGATCAACCCCTTTGGCCTGCATTACAGCGAAGTCACGGCCAGCAATTTGGTCAAGATCGACGTGCAAGGGCGCGTGCTGGATGGCTCGCCTTACCCCGTCAACCCGGCAGGTTTCACGGTGCATGCGGCGGTGCACGAAGGCCTGGCCGGAGCGCATTGCGTGATGCACACCCACACCACGGCGGGCGTGGCGGTGGCCTGTGTACAAGGCGGTTTGCAGCAGACCAATTTTTACAGCGCCCAGTTGCACAACATGGTGGCCTACCATGACTTCGAAGGCATCACCATCCACGCCGAAGAAGCGCCGCGCCTGCTGCGCAGCATCGGCGACAAACAAGCCGTCATCTTGCGCAACCACGGCCTGCTGGCTTGGGGGCACACCTTGGCGCAAACCTTTGCGGTGCTCTGGACTTTGCAGCGCGCCTGCGAAATCCAGCTGGCCACTTTCAGCATGGGCCAGCCCATTGTGGTGCCCGAGGCCATTGCCGACCAATGCACCCGGGACGCCCTGCAGTTCAACCCGAACCACGGCGCAGGCCAAGACGTATTTCAATCGCTGGTGCGCCAAGTCGACCGGCAAGACAAGGGGTGGCGAGTATGAAAGTCTGTATTTACGGCGCTGGCGCCATCGGTGGCTGGATCGGCACGCACCTGGCCCGGCAAGGGTGCAACTTGAGCGCGGTCGCGCGAGGTGCCACGCTTGAAGCCCTGCAACAACACGGCTTGCTGCTGCGGCAAGGCGACGAAGACATGCACACCTCATTGGTGGCCCGCGAGAACCCGGCCGACCTCGGTGTGCAAGACTTGGTGATCGTGTCAGTGAAAGCCCCCGCCATGGCCGAAGTGGCCCACCACATCGCCCCCTTGCTGGGCCCGGACACCGTGGTCTTGACCGCCATGAATGGCGTGCCTTGGTGGTTTTTGCAAGGCTTTGGGGGCGCGCTGTCGGGGGCCACTTTGGAGTCGGTAGACCCTGCCGGCGAGATCGCGCAACGCATTCCCGCATCCCAGGTCATCGGCTGTGTGGTGCACGCCAGCTGCTCGGTGGACATGCCGGGCGTGATCCGGCACCACTTTGGCAACGGCCTGATTGTGGGCGAGCCCAGTGGGACCGACACGCCGCGTGTGCAGGCGCTGGGGGCTTTGTTGGCGCAGGCGGGTTTCAACGCCACGGTCTCGCCCCAAATCCAGAAAGACGTTTGGTACAAGCTCTGGGGCAACATGACCATCAACCCCATCAGCGCCTTCACCGGGGCCACCACCGACGTGATCCTGGACGATCCACTGGTGCGCGGCTTTGTCTCCAGCGTCATGCTCGAAGCCAAGGCCATTGGTGAGCGCATCGGCATCCCGATCGCGCAGACGCCCGAAGACCGCCACGCCGTCACGCGCAAGCTGGGAGCCTTTCGCACCTCGATGCTGCAAGACGTGGACGCGGGCAAGCCGGTCGAGCTTGATGCCCTTGTGGCCTCGGTGCGGGAGTTGGGCCAGCTGACCAAGGTGGCCACGCCCTTCACCGATGCCTTGCTGGGCCTCAGTCGCCTGCATGCCAGGGGTTTGGGCCTTTACCCCGCAGCATGAAGGCATGGCTTTGACCACCCCTGCGCGCTTGAGCGGTGCCGCCTTTGGCACCTTGCTGCTGATCGCCTTCATGATGGGGGCCAACCATGTGGCCGCCCGCACCGCCTTCAACCACGGGTTGGATGTGGTGACGGCGGTGACGGTGCGCAGCGGTGTCACCGCCTGTGTGGTGGCGCTGATCTTGTGGCAACAAAAGGTGGCCTTTCGCGTGAAGCCCGGGCAACGCAAATACTTGGGCGCAGTGGGCCTGCTGATCGCCGTGCAAAGCGTGTGCTTGTATTCGGCGGTGGCGCGTTTGCCCGTGGCACTGGCCTTGCTGGCCTTCAACACTTACCCGCTGACCACGGCCCTGTGGGCCAAAATTTTGTACGGCCACCAACCCGAGCGCGCCGTGCTGTGGGCCATGCCAGTGATGATGGCTGGGCTGGCCTTGGCGCTGGACGTGCTGGGCGCGGCCTCGGGTTTGGGCGCAGCGCGGCATTGGGGGGAAATCGGGGCTGGCGTGGGTTTTGCCTTGGCAGCATCGACGACTTTTGGCCTGGCCTTGGTGCTCACCCAGCACGAGACCGTGGGTGTGGACGGCCGTCTGCGCACCTTCACCACCATGGCCACCGTGGGCGTGTTGGCCGCGAGCGTGGCCCTCACGCAAGGCGGCTTTCAGTGGCCGCAGGCTGTGCCCGGCTGGTGGGGCCTGGCCCTGCTGACTTTTCTGTATGGCACCGCCTTCACCATCATGTTCACCGTGCTGCCCAAGTTGGGCGTGGTGGGCAACTCGGCCATCATGAACGTCGAGCCCGTTTTTGCCTTGGTGCTGGCCTGGGCGCTGCTGGGCCAGGCCATTGCCCCCATGCAATTGCTGGGGGCGGCCGTGGTGGTGTCTGCCGTGCTGTGGCTGGGCTTGCGCAAGCCCTGAGCTTCAGCACAAATTCAGCGCAAGCGGCGGATCAGGCTGGAGGTGTCCCAACGGCCGCCGCCCATTTTTTGCACATCGGCATAAAACTGGTCGACCAGCGCCGTGACCGGCAACCGGGCCCCGTTGCGCTTGGCTTCGTCCAGCACCAAGCCCAAATCCTTGCGCATCCAGTCCACCGCGAAACCGAATTCAAATTTGTCGTCGGCCATGGTCTTGCCGCGGTTGTCGAGTTGCCAACTTTGTGCTGCGCCCTTGCCAATCACGTCCAGCACCTGGTGCATGTCCAGGCCGGCTTGCTGGCCAAAGGCCACCGCCTCTGACAGGCCTTGCACCAAGCCAGCGATGCAGATCTGGTTGACCATCTTGGCCAGCTGACCTGCACCGGATGCGCCCAGCAAAGTGAAGGCCCGCGAAAACGCCATGGCCGATGGCTTGACGGCATCGAAGGCGGCCGCATCACCACCGCACATCACGGTGAGCAGACCGTTTTGCGCGCCCGCCTGACCGCCCGAGACCGGCGCATCGACAAAGTGCAAACCCAGCTTTTGGGCTTCGGCGTACAGCTCACGGGCAATTTCGGCCGAGGCCGTGGTGTGGTCCACAAAAATCGCGCCGGGCTTCATGCCGGCAAAAGCGCCGTCTGGCCCCAACACCACGCTGCGCAAATCGGCGTCATTGCCCACGCAGGCATACACGATGTCGACGCCCGCTGCGGCTTCACGCGGCGTGGGCGCGGTGGCGTTGCCTGGGCATTCGGCGGCCCAGGCCGTGGCCTTGGCTGCACTGCGGTTGTACACGGTGACGTGGTGACCGGCGCGGGCCAAATGGCCGGCCATGGGGTAGCCCATCACGCCCAGGCCCAAAAAGGCGACTTTTTTGGCAGGGGCGGCATCGTAGGTTTTGGCGGCAATTTGGCTCATGGCATGTCTCGTTAGGGAGTGAAGAAAGGGGGTATTTTGGCAGCCCGTGGGTGGTCTGGCGCGCAACGGGTGCTTTGGGCTGACCGCTGGGTGACATCGCCGCTTTTGGTACCCTCCCTTCATGAACCCATCGATTGCCGACAACATCGCCCGCGTCAGGGTGCAGATTCAGACCGCTTGCCAGGCGTCAGGGCGCGCCGCAGACAGCGTACAGCTCCTGGCTGTCTCCAAAACCTGGGGCCCCGATGCGGTGCGCCAGGCCCATGCGGCAGGGCAAACCGCTTTTGGCGAAAACTACATCCAAGAAGCGGTGGACAAGATCAACGCCTTGCGCGACTTGCCCTTGCAGTGGCACTGCATCGGCCCTATTCAGAGCAACAAAACCCGTTTGGTGGCCGAGCACTTTGACTGGGTGCACAGTGTCGACCGCCTCAAAATCGCCCAGCGCCTGTCTGAGCAACGCCCCGAGCACCTGCCGCCCTTGCAGGTGTGCATTCAGGTGAATGTGGACGGGGGCGACAACAAATCGGGCGTGAGCCCACAAGAACTGCCCGAGCTGGCGCAAGCCGTGGCCGCTTTGCCGCGCCTGCAACTGCGCGGCCTGATGACCATTCCCGAACCAGCCGAAACCCCTGTGCAAATGCTCGCCGTACATGCACAGGCCAAAGCGCTGCTGGAAGGCCTGCGCCAGCAAGGCCTGCTGCTCGACACCTTGTCGATGGGCATGAGCGCCGACATGGCCGAAGCCATTGCCGAAGGCAGCACGCTGGTGCGGGTGGGCACCGCCATTTTTGGCCAACGCTGAGCGGCTCAGGCCCAACCCAGCGGTGCTTGGGGCACGCGCATTGCACCTTCAACGGCACGCCCCCGCCGCCACTCAGGCCGCCTCGCCAGCGCGCAACTGGAACACACTGCGCCGCTCGCCCACCGGCGCGCCCGCCACATTCAGCAGCACCTGCGCACGCCAAGGCACCAGGGCGGTGCGTTGCGCATCGTCCAACCAACCGAGCTGGTCCAAGGCTTCGACGGTGGCCGCAAACAGCGCGGCCTTGTTGCCATCCATGATCTTGATGGCCAAGGCTTGGCCACGCGCACGGCTGGCCACCACCTGCACACCGTCCGCGCCCACCTTGGTGACCCAGTCGCCCCGCCCCGCGCGCATAAAGTCGGCATCGTTGCGGCCGGTGCCCGACACCAATTCGGGGTGGGCGCTCATGGCTTGGCCCAACAGTTGCAAGCTCTCGCCATACAAGCCGTCGGATTCGGGCTGCGCCAATCGGGCATAGCTGCGGGCCAAGCGCGACAGGGGCATGGCGTAGTTGGGGGCCGAGCAGCCGTCAATGCCCAGCGCCAGCTCTTCTTCAGTTAAACCGGCCAGATGCGCCACGGCTTGGCGAATGTTTTGCTGCAGCGGGTGGTCCACCTCGGTGTAAGTGTCGGTGGGCAGGCCGTGCTGCACGCAGTAGGCCAAAAAACCGCTGTGCTTGCCGCTGCAGTTGTGGTGCCGCTCGTCGTAGGCAAAGCCCTCGGGCATGGGGTGGTCAAAGAACGTGAAGCGGTAAGGCACATGGCAGCCGCAGCGCATCTGGCGCGTGCTGCTGCCGCTTTTGCGCAGGATGGACGTGACCTGTTCGACGTGCATCTCTTCACCGTTGTGGCTGGCGCACATCATGGCCAATTCGGTGGGGGTGAAGCCAAAATGCGCCACGCCGCCCGACTGCACCAGCGGCAGCGCCTGCATGGCCTTGAGGGTGGAGCGGGTGAAGCACAGCCAGTGCGGGTTGCCCACTTGGGCCAACACGCGGCCTTCGGTGTCGGTCACGGCCAGTGCACCCATGTGCACGCATTCCTGGATGCCGTTGCGGGTCAGCTCGATCAGCGGTTCAAAGTTCATGGTTTGGTTTTTTGAGACAAGAAAAACCCAGTTTAAATTGTCCCGAACTTGACCGGGTGCTGGCGGAGCTGCGCCGCACAATGGCTGCATGCAAAACATCCATTCCCCCCTGCAAGCGCAACTGGTCCAGTGGTTGGTGGCCCCCGGTGCGGCCGTGGCCGCAGGCGATGTGCTGGTGATTTTGGAGGCCATGAAGATGGAGCACGAAATCCGTGCGCCGGAGGCTGGCTTGGTGGGTGAACTGTTCTTCCAAGCCGGCGAAGCAGTGGCCGTAGGCGAGGTGCTGGCCTCGCTCACGCCTTTGGCCGATGCGGCCTCGCATCCGCATCCCCCTGTCGGCACCACCAACACGCCGCCGCACGCCGCCAAGCCATCGAACGAGCGGGCCGACCTGCACAAACTAAAGGCCCGCCTGGCCTTCACGCAAGACGCGCAGCGACCCGAAGCCGTGGCCAAGCGCCATGCCATGGGGCTGCGCACCGCCCGAGAAAACATCACCGACCTGTGTGACCCTGACTCATTCGTCGAATACGGTGCCTTGGCCGTGGCCGCGCAAAGCCGCCGCCGCACGGCGGACGACCTGATGCGCAACACGCCCGCCGACGGCATGGTCACCGGCATCGGCTGCGTCAACGGCCAGCGCGTGGTGGTCATGGCCTACGACTTCACCGTGTTGGCGGGCACACAAGGCATGCGCAACCACCAAAAAACCGACCGCATGCTGGGCATCGCTTTGCAGCACAAGCTGCCGGTGGTGCTGTTCGCCGAAGGTGGCGGCGGCCGGCCAGGCGATGTGGACGTGGCCATCGTGGCGGGCCTGAACCTGGCCACCTTCGCCTCGTTTGCGCGCCTCAATGGCCGCGTGCCGGTGGTGGGCGTGGTGGCCGGGCGTTGCTTTGCGGGCAACGCCGCGCTGTTGGGCTGCTCTGACGTGATCATCGCCACACACGGCAGCAACATCGGCATGGGCGGCCCGGCCATGGTCGAGGGCGGCGGTCTGGGTGTTTTCAAGCCCGAGCAGATTGGCCCAAGTGGCGTGCAGCATGACAACGGCGTGATCGATGTGTTGGTGGATGACGAGGCACAAGCCGTGGCCACGGCGCGGCATTACCTGTCGTTTTTTCAAGGCGCGCAAACCGAATGGCGAGCACCGCCCGCCGAGGCCCTGCGCCATGTGGTGCCCGAAAACCGCCTGCGCGTGTACGACACCCGCGCCGCCATGCAGGGCATCGCCGACGAAAGCAGCCTATTGCTCTTGCGAACCGGTTTTGGCGTGGGCATCCACACCGCGCTGGCGCGCATCGCAGGACGCCCGGTGGGCCTCATGGCCAACAACCCCTTGCATTTGGGTGGAGCCATTGACGCCGATGCCGCCGACAAGGCCGCGCGTTTCATGCAGCTGTGCAACGCACACGGCTTGCCCATCGTGAGCTTGGTGGACACGCCCGGCTTCATGGTCGGGCCCGAGACCGAAGCCACGGCGCAGGTGCGTCATGTCTCGCGCATGTTTGTCGCGGCCGCGCATTTGCGGGTGCCGCTGCTCAGCGTGGTGCTGCGCAAAGGCTACGGCCTGGGCGCCATGGCCATGACGGGTGGCGGCTTTCACGAAACCTTGGCCACCGTGGCCTGGCCCACAGGCGAGTTTGGCGGCATGGGCCTGGAGGGCGCGGTGCGCTTGGGCTACCGCAAGGAACTGGAGGCCGTGCCCGAGGGCCCAGAACGTGACGCGCTGTTTGACCAACTGTTGGCCCAGCAATACGACAACGGCAGCGCCATCAACATGGCAGCCACGCTGGAGATCGATGCGGTGATCGACCCGGCCGAAACGCGGACGTGGTTGGTGGCTGGTTTGGCGTCAGGGGCAATCGCCCCCGACGCTGGGGTCAGGGCCATTGACACTTGGTGACCCAGCGCACCGCCAGAGGCGCCTGGCAGCCCGTCGGGCGCATCCGCCGCTGCGCGTTTATTTGCTTGGCTGGCTCAGGCGCTGCAGCTCTTGCTCCGAGATTTCTTCAAAAACGCGCACCACCTTGGACACGCCGCTCATGCCGCGCACGATGTCCGTGGCCCGTTTGGCTTCACGGGGCGTGACACGGCCCATCAGGTACACCGTGCCGCGCTCGGTCACCACCTTGATGGCATTGACCTGCAAATCCTTGGCGTCCACAAACGCGGCCTTGACACGGCCTGTGGTGACCACGTCTTTGGAGCGCTGGGTCAAGGTGCTGATGGACATCACGGCCAGGTCATTGACCACCGCGTTCACGTTTTCTTGGCCCTTGGCCAGTTTTTCGGCGCGCTCCTTGTCGGCAGCGGTGCGCACTTCGCCGGTGAGCAAGACCTGGCGGTTGAAGCTGGTCACGTTCAGGTGGATGCGCTCGCCCATTTCTTGGCGAACCGCGCTGGCCACCTTGATCTCGATGGCCTCGTCTTCGACCTGGGTGCCCGTGGTGCGCCGGTCCAAAGCGACCACACCCGTCATGACGGCACCGCCAACGATCAGCGGCGCGCAAGCGCTCAAGCTGCTCAAGGAGGCCAGCAAAACCGCACCGTAAACCACCGTTTGAAGTTGACGTTTCATTTAATAAGACTCCTGTTCACCCAACAACTGGGTGTCAATACCATCACACAAACAGTGCAGCACCAAATGCTGCACCTCGCGAATTCGGGCCACCCGCTCGTGGGGCACGCAGACATGCACATCGGTCTCGCGCAGTTGACGGGCCAATGCGCCGCCTTGGTGGCCGGTCAAGGCCACCACGCTCATTTCTCGCTCATGCGCAGCCTCCACGGCCGACACCAAAGCCGACTCAGCACCCCGAGCGCTGATCAAGAAAAGCACATCGCCAGTATGGCCCAAGGCACGCACCTGGTGGGCCAAGGCCAGCTCATCGGGCCACTGGCTGCCCATCTGGGCATCGGCCGACAAGGCCATGGCCGACAGGCCTGGCCGTTCGCGTTCGAAGCCGCCGACCATCAAACCGGCCAAATATTGCGCCAAACCTGCCGAAGCGCCCAAGCCAGCGGTGAGCACTTTGCCCCCGCCGGTCACACAGGCCAACACGGCTTGCACGGCCGCATCGACCGGTTTGGCCAAGCCCTCGGCCACCTGGTAATGCAGGTCGGCACTGTCTATGAAATGCTGTTGAATGCGCAGGTCTAACATAGGGCGCGATGATACCCCTGTCAGCCTGTGCAAGGCCTATAAAGCGTGCGAGCGTGTGGCCAAACACTTGCGTTGCGCGGCCAAAGTCGCTTTATTGATCCGACCCGGAGAAGTCTTAAATGTTCAAAGAATTTGCAGGTCGGTAGCTTTAGCCCCGACATGCAGCGCACGCCTAGCCCGCAATGTCGGGGCTAAAGCCACCGACCTGCGGGATACCGGATCAAT
>OBPM01000141.1_pt1 | contig 10366 bp, 8 predicted proteins | sample 1493981 | NCBI WGS metagenome assembly OBPM01 (sample SAMEA3275485, study PRJEB22092) | marine metagenome | reverse complement strand
GTCTCTGGCCCCATCGAGGTCGGGGTGCTGGGCTTGGCCGGTGACGAGCAGGCGGACTTGTCGGTGCATGGCGGCTTGAGCAAAGCGGTGTACGCCTTGCCTTCGGAACACCTGCCATGGTGGCAAGCACAGCGCCAGACACGCGGGGCAACCCTGTTTGAAGAAACCTTGGCACCGGGTTATTTGGGCGAAAACTTGAGCTTGCAAGGCTTGCTCGAACAAGACCTGTTCATTGGCGACCGCTTGGACTTTGGCGATGTGGTCTTGCGTGTGACCCAGCCACGCGAGCCTTGTGGCAAGTTCAACGCCGTCATGGGCTATGCCCAGGCCGCCAAGGACATGGTTCAAAGCGGGCGCTGTGGCTTTTATCTGGCCGTGGAGCAGCCCGGTTCACTGCAAGTCGGGGCCACATGCCGAGTGCTGGCAGGGGCACGGTCGACCAGTGTGAGCGAAGCCTTGCAACACAAAGCTTGGAAACATTTGCGCTGATCACCTCTATTTGTGTTCAAAAGTCAAAAGCCATCTCACTTCTGAGGGGCATTACCCAAACTCAAAGTCTTGAATCCCGGGTCTACAATGAAAATAAGGCCGAAATGTCGCCCTGCGCCTTGACAAATTTATTGCCATGCGAACGGGCTGCCGAACACCGGCATCCTTGACGACACATCCCCAAAACGGAGAAAAACAATGACCCCCCCGGTTCAAGTCGAAGAAAAACGCGCCCAACTGCGCCAGGCCGCACTCGAATACCACGAGTTCCCCACCCCCGGAAAAATCGCCATCGCGGCCACCAAACAGCTGGTCAACCAGCACGACCTGGCCTTGGCATACTCGCCCGGCGTAGCAGCCCCGTGTGAAGAAATCGTCAAAGACCCGGCCAACGCCTTCAAGTACACCAGCCGAGGCAACCTGGTGGGTGTTGTGACCAACGGCACGGCCGTGTTGGGCCTGGGTGATATTGGCCCGCTGGCCAGCAAGCCGGTCATGGAAGGCAAGGGCGTGTTGTTCAAAAAGTTCTCGGGCATCGATGTATTCGACATCGAGATCAACGAAAAAGACCCGGACAAGTTGGTCGAAATCATCGCCTCCTTGGAGCCGACTTTTGGCGGCATCAACCTTGAAGACATCAAGGCCCCAGACTGCTTCTACATCGAGCGCAAACTGCGCGAACGCATGAAGATCCCGGTCTTCCACGATGACCAGCACGGCACCGCCATCGTGGTGGGCGCGGCCATTTTGAACGGCCTGAAAATCGTCGGCAAAGACCCCAAAAAAATCAAACTCGTCACCTCAGGTGCTGGCGCAGCGGCCTTGGCCTGCTTGGGTTTGCTGGTCAAGCTCGGTATTCCGCGTGAAAACATCTGGGTCACTGATTTGGCGGGCGTGGTCTATGAAGGGCGCACCGAACTGATGGACGAAGACAAAATCCAGTTCGTGCAAAAAACCGAGCACCGCACGCTGCGCGAAGTGATCGCCGGTGCCGACGTGTTCCTGGGCTTGTCGGCGGGTGGCGTGCTCAAGCAGGACATGGTCAAGTCCATGGCTGCAAAGCCGCTGATTTTTGCGCTGGCCAACCCCAACCCCGAAATCGACCCCGAAGACGTCAAAGCGGTGCGCGACGACGCCATCATGGCCACAGGCCGCACCGACTACCCCAACCAGGTCAACAACGTCCTGTGCTTCCCCTACATCTTCCGGGGTGCCCTGGACTCGGGTGCAACCACCATCACCCTGGAGATGGAAATTGCGGCTGTGCACGCGATTGCCGAGCTGGCCCAGGCCGAGCAGAGCGAAGTGGTGGCCGCTGCATATGCCGGCGAGCCCTTGGCGTTTGGGCCTGAATACCTGATTCCCAAGCCGTTTGACCCGCGCTTGATGATGAAAATTGCCCCAGCCGTGGCCCAGGCCGCCGCCGACAGCGGTGTGGCTTCGCGCCCGATTGCCGACATGGACGCGTACCGGGAACGCTTGCAGAGTTTTGTCTACGCCTCGGGCACCATGATGAAACCGATCATCACGGCCGCCAAACGCGCCCTGAAAAAGCGCATCGCCTACAGCGAAGGCGAAGAAGAGCGCGTCTTGCGCGCCGCCCAAATCGTGGTGGACGAAGGCATTGCCCGCCCCACGCTGATTGGCCGCCCAGCCGTGATCGCCGAGCGCATCGAAAAATTCGGCTTGCGCCTGAAAGAAGAGCTGGATTACGACATCGTGAACGTGGAAGACGACCACCGCTACCGCGATTTCTGGCAGACCTACCACCGCATGACCGAGCGCAAAGGCGTGACCCAGCAGATCGCCAAGATCGAAATGCGCCGTCGCTTATCGCTCATTGGTGCCATGTTGCTGCACAAAGGCGATGTGGACGGCATGATTTGCGGCACCTGGGGCACCAACCCCATGCACCTGAACTACATCGACCAGGTCATCGGCAAGCGCACAGGCGTCAACACTTTTGCCTGCATGAACGGTCTGATGCTGCCGGGCCGCCAAGTGTTCATGGTGGACACCCATGTCAACTATGACCCCACAGCCCAGCAATTGGCCGAATTCACCATCATGGCCGCCCAAGAAATGCGCCGTTTCGGCATCCAACCCAAAGCGGCCCTGCTCTCGCACTCCAATTTCGGTTCCTCCGACCAACCCAGCGCCATCAAAATGCGCGATGTGCTGGACTTGCTGCGCCAAAACGCACCTTGGCTCGAAGTGGACGGCGAAATGCACGGCGACGTGGCGCTCGACGCCGCCGCACGCCAGGCCTTGATGCCCAACAGCCGCTTGGTCGGTGACGCCAATTTGTTGGTATTGCCCAACATCGATGCGGCCAACATCGCCTACAACCTGCTCAAAACAGCTGCCGGCGGAAACATCGCAGTCGGCCCTGTCCTGCTCGGTGCGGCCAAACCGGTGCACATCCTGACCTCGAGCACCACGGTGCGCCGCATTGTGAACATGACAGCGCTCACGGTGGCCGATGCCAACGCAGCTCGCTAAGCCCGAAAGAAGTGTGCGCACTCACTTGTGAGAAAACTGCTCAAATTGTCTTTGCCTATTTAGCGGGCAATCGCTTGCATTTTTATCGCATTTGATACACACTAGCGCCTTCGAGTTTTCGGGTAAACCCGGATGCTCCTGAAAGGCGTATTCATGAGGGTGACACAACAAGTCTTGACCCGTCGGTGGTGGTTTTCTGCCCTGATGGGTTTTGTTTTGATGGCATGCACACATTTGGTGCAAGCGCGCTCACCCCAAGAGGTCCAAGCTCTGCCCAGTATCTGGGCGACAGAGATGCCTCGCGAAGGCCAGGAAACCTACCAACGCATCCGCAAGGGCGGTCCTTTTCCTTACGAAAAGGACGGAACAGTTTTTGGCAATCGCGAGCGGCTCTTGCCGCGCAACGCGCGAGGGTATTACCGGGAATACACCGTCAGGACACCTGGCGTGCGTCACCGTGGAGCCCGTCGCATTGTCTGCGGCGGCCCGGTGCCAACAGAACCGAAGGCCTGTTATTACACCCAAGACCATTACGCGAGCTTTCGCGTGATCGTCGACAAAGACTGATTTTTTAGTTCTCAAGAAAGACCACGGAGATGGACATGCCGACACGTCAAGACCAAGAGGCGCCCCTGAAGGGCGTGCGGTCGAACATCGTGCAGTCGATTCGCGCTTACCGCGTGAACGATTTGCAAGAAGCCGCCCAAGGCTTGGGGCACCACTTTTTGTATGCCAATCTGGCTGAAGCCCAGAGCAAACAAGATGTGCTGGACCTGATTGGTGCGCAATTCACGCTGCCTTCGCACTTTGGCAAGAACTTCGATGCCTTGTACGACTGCATGACAGACCCTTTGCACAAGTCGGGCCCACAGCCCGGCTTCATCGTGGTGCTCGAGCAAATTCCTGCACACGCCAAGTTTGACAAGGAAGCCCGCGAGCAATTGCTGGACATCTTCCGTGACACCGCCGACTACTGGGGAGACAGGAAGATACCCTTCCGATGCTTCTATTCTTTTCTGTAGCCCGTTCTGCGCAAAACAGCCAAGCAGGACGGGCGATTGAGGCACAAACCGACGACGCCACAGTGGCCGAATCGGTCGAAGAAGGCGAGAAAATGCCCACCGACAAATTGGTGGATGTGTCGCCCTTGGCGCTGCGCATGAGCAGCCCATTCAACGCAGGCTACTGGCTCGCAGCCGCCTGAACCCGTTGAGCCGCTGGTGAGCGGCAGCCACAAAAAAGCCCGTCACCGACGGGCTTTTTTGTGGCTGCGGCCTGCCGCTTCAGACGGCCTGGGCCAAGGCCACGAACTCGGCCACGGGGACTTCTTCGGCGCGGCGCTGCAAATCAAACTGCCCAGCAAAACCCTTTTCATCGAGCCACTTGCCCAAGGTATTGCGCAAGATTTTGCGTCGCTGGCTGAAAGCCACCTGCACCAGGGTTTCCAGCGTTTTGAAGTGGACATCCGGCGGCTGGGCCAATGGCACCATGCGCACCACGGCGCTGTCCACGCGTGGGGGTGGGTCAAAACTATCGGGCGGCACGAACAGCACGTTGGCCATCTCGTAACGCCACTGCAGCATGACGGACAGGCGGCTGTAATCCGAAGTGGCCGGTTGGGCCACCATGCGGTCGATCACTTCCTTTTGCAGCATGAAATGCTGGTCTTCGATCACGTCCACCTGCGCCAGCAAATGGAACAAGATAGGTGTGGAAATGTTGTAAGGCAAGTTGCCGACAACCCGAATTTTGCGCAAGGGCGCGGCTGTGGCCTGGGCCAGCATGGGCACCGCCAGCGCACGAAAGTCGACTTTGAGCACATCCGACTCGACCACCGACAGCTGCGGGTGTTCGCGCAGGCGCACGGCCAGATCGCGGTCCAGCTCGATCACCGTCAAATGGCCCAGGCGCTCGACCAAGGGCTGCGTGAGCGCGGCCAAACCGGGGCCGATTTCGACCATGGGCTGACCAGCCACTGGGGCAATGGCGTCCACGATGGCATCGATGATGCCGCCGTCGGTCAGAAAGTGTTGTCCAAAACGTTTGCGGGCGATGTGTTTCATTGGGGTGGCTCGCGCAGCTCGACGTAAGCGCGGCTGCGCACATCCTGCACCCAGGCGGCATAGGCCTCGTCCAGTTTTTTCTCACGCAAGACGTTGCGAGCCGCAGCGCGTTGCTCGGCGTCGGTCATGGGCGCATTGCGCCGATCGGTCACCTCGATCAGGTGCACCCCAAAGCGTGACACCAGCGGCTCGGCCAGCTGGCCGGGGCGCAGGCGGTTCATGACCTGCTCGAACTCGGGCACAAACATGCCCGGACTGGCCCAACCCAGATCACCGCCTTGCGCGGCACTGCCATCTTGCGACAGGCGCTTGGCCGCATCGGCAAAATCCGCTTTGCCAGACACGATGTCCTGGCGCAGCGCACTGAGTTGCGCTTGCGCTTGGGCCGGGGTCAGTTGCGGTCCCGGGCGCAACAAGATGTGGCGGGCACGGGTTTGCGTGGTCATCAAGGTGGCCGGGGCTTGTTGCCGCTCCAGCACCTTCAAAATGTGAAAGCCTGCCCCCGATCGCACCACCTGCGACACGCCGCCCACAGGCAAGGCGGCAGTCGCCTGCACAAACAGCTCTGGGTAGCGGTCAGCGGGCCGCAAGCCCATGGCACCGCCTTGGGCCCCCCGGTCAAACGCCTGAGAAAAGTTTTTAGCCAAGTCGGCAAAGTTTTCGCCGTCACGGGCACGCCGGGCAATGTCACTCGCCTTCTCAGCCAGCGGCTTGATCTGTTCGTCGCTGGTGTTTTCAGGCACAGCGATCAAGATCATGGCCAAGTTCAGATCGGCAGGTACACGCCCGGCCTGCGCCTTGAGTTGCTCTTGCAAGAATTGCTCGATCTCGATGTCGCGGATGCGGACGCGGGCTTCTACTTCGCGCTCACGCACACGGGTGAGCAGCAATTGGTTGCGCAACTGTTCGCGAAAAGCGCTCACAGAGACACCATCTTGCTGCAGGCGCTGGCGCAACGCTTCGCGTGAAATCTGGTTGTTGCCCGCCACACTGGCCTCGGCCTGGTCCAATGCGGCTTCGTCGATCACCAAGCCCGTCTCCGTGGCTTGCTGGATCTGGGCTTTTTCGTTGATCAGTTGCTCCAGCGCCAGCTGCTTGGACTCTGGTGCCGAGACCGAACGGCCTTGCGCGGTGGATTCACGCAGCAAACGCAAACTGAGGGACTGAACTTCTTGGTTCGTGATGGGCTCAGAGTTGACCACCGCCACAATGAAATCTGCAGATGCAATGGCCGCAGCAGGGGCTGGGCTAGGCGCAGGCGTTTGTGCGCGAGCAAGCCATGGCCAACAAGCCACCGCCAGACAGACCGAGGCCCCAAAAGCAATAGAAGCGCGAACAGTAAAAAAGTGTTTATTCATAGTGCTGGAAACGGCTCGGTTCAGAGAAGTTGTCTCGCAAGTTCATGTAACGGGGAATGTTGTTGCGCAAGGCATTCAAGGGGCTGGCACCGACACGGGCCAGTCCGATGAACTCGAGCTGAAACAGCAAGCGGCTGGTCGCGGTGGAAACCGTGCTTTGGATGCGCTCGAAAGCGATGCGTCCAATCCAGCAGCCACCGTCATACTCCAAACCGAGCAAACTGTCCACCAAGCGGCCTTCGGTCAGGCTGAAATTCAGGCGACCCACGCTGTACCAGCGGTCAGGCCCCAGGCCTTGGCCAGGCGTGCGGGTCCAGGCACTTTCTGCGGCTTCATCGCCGCGCCCCAAAAGGTCACTGACGGGCCACTGCCAGCCCAGGTCCACCTGCTCGCTCACGCCTTGGTTCAAGCGATATGCCGCATTCACCACCCGGTAGGGGCTGGGGCTGTAGCGGGCTTGCAAGGTGCTGCGGCGGATGCGATCGGTTTGGCTGTTGAGCTGCAGGGTGCCGTCCAAAGCCCAGCGGTCATCCCAGCGCACGCCCACACCCAGCAGCATGTCGCTCAGGCCACTTTCAGCAGCAGATTGGTCGGGCAAGACAACTTGTTGGTCAGCAAAACGGATGCGCTGGGCCACGCCCACACGCAGCATTTCTGCGCCGTTGGCCACATCAAAAAACCGGCTGGTGACCCCCAGGGTCAAGGCGTTGTTGTCGATCAAGCGGTCCTGGCCCACATACGCGTTTTCACTGTAGATGGTGGACAGGTTGAAGTCGGTGACACCACTGTCGTACACGGGCAGAAAGCTTTGGTCCTTGTAGGGTGTGCGCGCATAAAAAGCACGCGGCTCCAAGGTTTGCGTGACGTTTCGGCCAAACCATTGCGTGTCGCGCTCGTAGACCAACCCTGTGTCAAGCGAAAACGTGGGCAACAACCGGTTGGCTGTGCGCGCACCGTTGTCCAAAGCTTGGTCGAGTTGGTAGCGGGTGGCGTGCATTTGCAGCTTGGGCGTGACAAAACCCCAGGGGCGGAGCCAGGGGCGGCTGACTTGCGCCAGCACAAAGCTGCGTTCGCCATTGCGCGGCACCAAGGTGTTGTTGGGAATGCGGTCGTAGTTGGCCTCAAAGCGTGTGGTGTCGGCCTGCACCGACCAGTCGAGGCCATCGGCATTCCACTGCCCGTAACGCATCCCAATCTGGGGCGCTCGGTCGTAAGGCGGCGTGATCGGGGCATCGATGTTCTGCAAGGTCTGCCAACGCTGGATTTGGGCGCTCATGCTGAAGTCACCTCGCCCCCAGTTCAGCACCCCGGTCGAGGGCAGCAGGCGCTGCGTCAGCACCTGGCCTGAGCGTGTGAAGTCACGCCAATAAGCGTCATCGCTGACCCGGTTCAAGGTCAGCCCCAAACCCACACGCCCCACATCAGCCAAACCGGTATCGATGCTGGCTTGGTGCTGACTGGACCAACCCCAGCGCGCCTGATCGCTCAAGGTGTCCGAGGGCATCAAGTTCAGCCGCGCCTGGCCACGGTAGTCCTGTTCAAGGTAACGAAATTCAGTGTCCACGGCCACGCCGCGCTTGCTCATGAGCTGCGTGGTGACAGTGGCATCGCGGTTGGGCGCGAGGTCAAAGTAATACGGCTGCGCGATCTCCACGCCATTGGTGGTGGTGATGCCCACCACCGGCGGCAGCAAACCCGACTTGCGCTCATTGGTCATCGGGAAAGTGACCGAAGGAATGGCCAAAATGGGCACGTCCTGAAAGCGCAGCTGCACGCCCTGGGCCTGCACAGTGGACTCTTCTTCGTCCAAGGTCAAACGGGTGGCTTTGAGCACCCATTCAGGCAACCACTCCGGCCCGGGCGTTCGTCTGCATGTGGTGTAGGCGGCCTGGTGAACGACCACGCGGGCGTCGTCCACAAAGTCCATGCGCTCGGCTTGCCCGTAAGCGCCACTTTTGTAAAGTTCAAAGGCGGGCTGGTTTAAAAACCCCTGAAAGCTGTCCACTTGCAGCCTCAGCTGAGGCCCCACAAACAAGCTGCCGGCCCGGCTCAGGCGCACCTGACCCGAGGCCTCGACCACATCCTGGCTCTGGTCATAGGCCAAACGCCCCGCTTGAATGCCCATGCCTGGCTTGCGGATGCTGGCTTGGCCCTCGATCACCATGTCCAGATCGGGCCGAGCGGTCATGCGCTGGCCACTCAGGTAGAGGCCGCCTTCTTGGTCTTGCCGCGCCGAAATGGCCTCTTCCAGCATCGGGCTGCTGCGCAAGTTCACACCCACGGCTTGTGCCTGGCCCAGGCTGGGCATCCACCACAGCGCGGCCATGACCAAGGCCCGCACAGACGTCGCGGACACACAGGACATAAATCGGGCAAGGGGCGAAAGGGTCACGGATTTGAATCAGGAGGGATCAAGGAGAGGTCAAGCTCAGCAAAAGCGCGCAGCAGGCTTTGTAGAATGGGATTATCCATGAGCCACCCCACCTTTTCTCTCGCCATGCCTTCTGAAGTCACCTGGACCGATCCGGCCCGTCAAACCTCGTTCAAGGCGTGGTTGTCCAGCATGGCCTCGGCACAAGGCCTGTTGCCAGACAGCTTGCGTGTGGCTTCGGCCGATGCCAGCTTTCGCCGCTACCTGCGGGTCGACACCGTGCAGGGCGGCAGCCGCATCGTCATGGACGCGCCACCCGACAAGGAAAACTCCGAGCCCTTTGTGCGCATTGCCGCCTTGATGAAGGCCGCTGGTCTGAATGCCCCCGAGGTGCTGGACTGGCATGAGGCCGACGGCTTCATGCTGCTGAGCGATCTGGGCGATGCCACCATGATGTCGGCCATCGACCCTGAGCGCCCCCAGGCCAACCACGGGCTTTACATGCAAGCGGTCGATGCGCTGGTGCAGTGGCAGCTGGCGTCGCGCCCCGGCGTGCTGCCGCCGTATGACGCCGCGCTCCTCAACCGAGAGCTGAGCCTGTTCCCCGATTGGTATTTGGCCCAGCACCGGGGTGTGCAGCTGCAAGGCGCGCAGCGCGAGGTGTTCGACAAGGCTTTTGCCCTGATCGTGCAACGCAACCTGGCCGCGCCCAGCGTGTATGTGCACCGCGACTTCATGCCGCGCAATTTGATGATGCCATTTGGTGCGAATCCTCAGCTGGGCGCCCAACTCGGCGTTTTGGATTTCCAGGACGCGGTCTATGGCCCCATCACCTACGACATCGCCAGCCTGATGCGCGACGCGTTCCTCACCTGGGACGAGGACTTCGTACTCGACATCACCATTCGTTACTGGGAAAAAGCCCGCAAAGCCGGGCTGATGGACTTTGAAGACTGGCACAGCGACTTTGGCGCGTTCTACCGCGCTGTCGAATGGATGGGGCTGCAGCGCCACCTGAAAGTGGCCGGCATCTTTGCCCGCCTGACCCTGCGCGACGGCAAGCCCAAATACCTGGCCGATGCGCCGCGTTTCCTGCATTACATCCGCACCACCTGCGACCGCTACCGCGAACTGGGCCCTCTGCTCAAATTGATCGACGAGATCGAAGGCACCACACCCCAGGTTGGTTTCGCCTACGGAAGGATGTGAGCATGCCGCGCTTTTTCTGCCCCACATCTTTGGCCACAGACCTTGCACTCAGCCTGCCTGCCGGTGCTGCCCGCCATGTGCAGGTGCTGCGAATGCAACCAGGCGATGTCATCACTTTATTCAACGGCGAGGGAGGCGAGTTTGACGCCACCGTCACCCGCATGGGCCGCAGCGATGTGGATGTGGAAGTCGGCGCACACCACACTGTGGAGCGCGAAGCGGCCCGCGCCGTGCACCTGCTGGCGGGCATCACCGCCAACGACCGCATGGACTGGCTGGTGGAAAAAGCCACCGAGTTGGGCGTGGCCAGCATCACGCCCCTGGTGGCCGAGCGCTGCGTACTCAAACTCAAAGGCGAGCGGGCCGAGAAAAAA
>OBPM01000140.1_pt1 | contig 10480 bp, 9 predicted proteins | sample 1493981 | NCBI WGS metagenome assembly OBPM01 (sample SAMEA3275485, study PRJEB22092) | marine metagenome | reverse complement strand
GAACTCAGCGCCATGGCCGCGCCCGCCATCATGGGGTTGAGGTAGCCCAAGGCCGCCAAAGGGATGCCCGCCACGTTGTAGGCAAAGGCCCAAAACAGGTTTTGACGAATCTTGGCCACGGTTCGGGCCGAGATCTCGAGCGCCGCGCCCACCAACGCCACATCCCCACGCATGAGGGTGATGCCGGCCGCGTGCATGGCCACATCGGTGCCATTGCCCATGGCCATGCCCACATCGGCAGCGGCCAATGCGGGTGCGTCGTTGACCCCATCGCCCACCATGGCCACCACCTGGCCGTTGGCGCGCAGTTTTTGCACCTGCGCCGACTTGTCGCCGGGCAGCACATTGGCCAGCACTTCTCCCGCTTCGGGGCGCAAGCCCAGGCGCAGCGCCATGGCTTCGGCCGCAGCCTGGTTGTCGCCCGAGATCATCACCAGCTTCAGACCCCGCTCGCGCAGTGCGGTCAAGGCCTGTGCGGCACCCGCTTTGGGCTCGTCGCCAAAACCCATGAGCAGCAGGGCTTGCAAGCCGGCTTGCGTGCGCTCAGCCAGTGCCGAAAGGCTGGCGCCTTGGGCCTGCAAGGCGCTGATGTCTGCTTGCCAAAGGCCCATGTCTAAGCCTTCTTCTTGCAACCAAGGCAGACTGCCCAGCAACACCTGCCGACCATCCAAGGTGGCGACCACGCCCTTGCCCGGAATGGCTTTCAAGTCTTGCGCGCTGGCGCCTTCCAAACCCAGCGCTTTGGCCGCATTGACCACCGCACGGGCCAGGGGGTGCTCGCTGCCGCTTTGCACGCGTGCGGCCAATTCCAACGCTTGCTGCGCGTCTTGTCCGGACGCCGGCACATGGGCGATCAGCCGAGGTTGGCCCAATGTGAGCGTGCCGGTTTTGTCAAACGCGATGGTTTGCACGCGGTGCGCCAATTCCAACGCTTGTACGTCTTTGATCAAGATGCCATGTTTGGCCGCCACGCCGGTGCCGGCCATGATGGCCACCGGTGTGGCCAAGCCCAAGGCGCAAGGGCAGGCAATCACCAACACCGCCACCGCATGGATGAGCGCAGTTTCAAAATTGGCCCCCAGCACCATCCAGGTGCCCAGCGTGAGCAGGGCGATCAGCAACACCACCGGCACAAACACTTCGGCCACTTTGTCGACCAAGCGCTGTATGGGCGCTTTGCCCGCTTGCGCGTCTTCCACCAAACGGATGATGTGCGACAGCACTGTCTCATGCCCCACGGCGGTGACGCGCATGCGCACGCGTCCTTCGCCATTGATCGAGCCACCGGTCAAGGCCGCGCCAGGTGCTTTGCCCACCGGCAAAGGCTCGCCTGTCAGCATGGATTCGTCGACCTGGGTTTGCCCTTCGACCAACTCGCCGTCGAGTGGAAAGCGTTCACCAGGCCGCACCACAATTTGGTCACCCACCAGAATTTCGTCCACGGGGACATCGACTTCGCCGTCTTCGCCCAGCCAATGCGCCTTGTCTGGGCGCAAGGCGTGCAAGGCCCGGATGGCCTCGGTGGTCTGGCGCTTGGCACGCGTCTCCAGCCACTTGCCCAACATGACCAAGGTGATGACCACGGCCGAGCCTTCAAAGTACAGGTGCGGTGTGGTGCCATCTGTCGCCGTGAGCCACAACCAAACCGACAAGGCCCAGCCTGCGGTGGTGCCCAAGGACACCAACAAGTCCATGTTGCCGGTGAGCGCCTTCAGAGCGTGCCAGCCGGCTTTGTAAAAGCGAGCACCCAACACAAACTGCACCGGCGTGGCCAGCGCAAATTGCAACCAGGCGGGCAACATCCAATGCAGCCCCCACACATCGCCGAGCATGGGCAACACCAACGGTGCCGTCAACACCAAGCCCACACCCACTGGCATGAAACCTTTCCATGCGCTGTGCTCGCTGGTGTTGGCTTGTGCTTCGGGTGTGCGGGGCTCGTAGCCGGCGTCGCGCACAGCGCGGCGCAGGCGTGCATCGGTCACATCGGGTGAGTTCACTTCGATCCGCGCCGATTCGGTGGCCAGGTTGACCGTCGCACCCAGCACACCCGGCATTTTTTGCAGCGCTCTTTCAACCCGCGCCACACACGATGCGCAGGTCATGCCGCCAATGCCGATGTCATAAACGGTCGTCTGTTCTGTCTTGATGTGTGTCATGTCACGACGACCTTTTTGGTCTATGCTTTCGTATGTCCCAAAGGGATCTGAACAAAGGGTAGATCATGAACCAAATTTTCAACGTTGAAGGCATGACCTGCGGGCATTGCGAAAAAGCGGTCACCAAAGCGGTGTTGGCGCTGGATGAAAAAGCCCGCGTCGTGATTGACCGCAGCACCAACCGCGTCGAAGTTGACTCCAGTCAAGCACGCGAAGCTTTGGCCAAAGCCATTGCCGATGAAGGCTACCGGGTCGCGGCTTGAAGCGCGCACTTTGAGTGCCACTTATTTTTAATCCAAAGGAGGACAGCACATGAAGTCCAATGTTGGCGGCATTGACCGCATGGTTCGCATCACACTGGGCGTGGTTTTGGTGGCACTTGCTGCCACACACACGGTCGGTGTTTGGGCTTGGTTGGGTCTGGTGCCTTTGGCCACGGGCCTATTGGGCCGGTGCCCGCCGTACAGCTTGCTCGGCATCAACACCTGCCGCAACAAAAACACCTGATCTTTACAAATCAGCTTCAAACGGCCATAAGCCGGATACATGGGCGAATCACACTGGCGGCATCCCATCAACCAAAGGATGTTTTCCATGAAATCGATTCGCAGCACCTTGATCGCCTCCGCTTTGATCGCTGGCTTGGCCAGCGCAGCATTGGCCCAAAACACACCCACCGACAGCCCTCATGCTGGCCGCATGGAAAAAATGCATGCGCAAAAAACCGAGCGCCACAACCAACATTTGACGGCTCTTAAAACCAAGCTCAACTTGCAAGCGACACAAGAGGCTTCTTGGACCCAGTTCACACAGTCCATGCAACACCCCGAGCACATGGCGCGGCCCGATCGTTCGACATTCGAAAAAATGACCACGCCCGAGCGTCTGGACCAGATGCAGGCGATGAAAGCCGGGCATGACGCACAGATGCAAAAACGGACTGAAGCCACCAAAGTTTTTTATGCCAGCCTGAGTGCTGAACAAAAACAAGTTTTTGACCAAGAAACGGCTCGGGTCATGAAAGGTCAAATGCACAGCATGAACCGTGGTGATGGAGAGGCGGGTCGCCATGGCAAACATTGATGGTTTGTCTCCATCGACCTGAAACACACTGATCAGGCTATTTAAGTTTTGTGTTGAACCCAAAAGACGGCCTCGACCGTCTTTTGGCATTTGATACAGGTCAAGTTTTTTTACAAGGCCAGCGCGTAAGCTCGTTGGCATGAACCCCATTTCACCAGACCCCTCTTCGCGTCCACCCAGCGAACAAGGCCGTGCCACGCGATTGTTCTTGCCCGCCATCTGGCCCATTGACAACAAACAGCCTCTTTATTGGCTGTATCTGGGCCTGAGAGACATTTGCCATTCACCATGGTTGAGTTTGGCGCATGGCTTGGTCATGGCCCTCTGTGGTGGCCTGATCACTTGGCTGGCACACGACCGATTTTGGTTGCTGGCTGGAGCGGTCTCGGGGTTTTTGGTGGTAGCACCTGTGCTGGCCACCAGTCTGTATGCCATGAGCCGGGCCATTGAAAGAGAAGAGCCCGTCAATCTTCGTTTGCTTTTCAAAACCTGGACACGGTGGCAATCGCTGCGCAATAGCGAAGAGGTGAGTTATTGGTGCTTGGTGCGCTTTGGTTTGTTGCTGGCATTGGCAGGAACCGGCTGGATCCTGACTTCTTCGGCCCTGATCACCTTGTTGGCACCTGTGCCCATTCACACCCCCATGGATTTCATTCGCCATGTGGTGCTGAGCCGCGAAAGCTATTTGTTTGAGCTCTGGCTGGCCTTGGGTGGCTTGATGGCGGCACCCGTTTTTGCGTCCAGTGTGGTGTCCATGCCTTTGCTGCTGGACCGACGAATGAACACTTTGCAAGCCGTATTGACCAGTTGGAAGGTGGTGCTGACGCATCCTGTCCCCATGGCTTTGTGGGCACTGCTGATCATGAGCCTGAGCATGGCGGGCATTTTGACGGTGTTTATCGGCCTGATTGTCATTGTGCCCATGCTGGGTCATGCTTCATGGCATGCCTACAAGGCCCTGGTCAACACTGAGGGAGTTCCTGAGCGCACCCCCGCAGAAGGGTCTGTGTGATGTGGAACTTCACCGAGGAGCAATTTGCCTGGTTTGGTCTGACCATTGGCGTGTCGGCTTTCATGCTGTACATGCTGTTCATCGTCTTGCAATTGGCTTGGGAGTCGAAAGCCGGCAAGTTTGGCACTTTCGTTATCTTTTTGGGCTTGGCATTCGGCATGTTGGGCTTTGTGGCGAAAGGTGTCATCCAATGGGTGATTGACCGGTAAAAAACCACCGGGATAAAGCTGTGGATAAAAATCATGGAAAACATGACTTATCCACAGCTTGGTCTGGTTTCTTGAAGTTGTTCATTTTGGCGTGACAGCACAAAAGCAAGGTCACACACAAGCTTAAAAATATCGCAAGTCCTTGTCAGCATTCAAAAAAATAGGCTTATCCACACACCAACGCGGCCCTTACTACTACCACTATTTAAAGATATAAAACTATAGAGAGATAACAAAAAACAAGTGCGCTGTTAAGATTTGCGACTTTCCAACCCCAGCAGCACCATGGCGATCGTTTCAGAAGACCCTTCACTACCCTGTTACGACATCAAAAGTGCCGATTTGTCTTTGGTGGCTTTGCTTCTCAAAACCACAGACATAGAGGCTGTTTCCAAGGCATTACAGCTACAAATGACTCAAAGCCCTGGTTTCTTTGACCAGGACCCGGTTGTCATTGATGTCAGTGGTTTGGCGTTGGAGGCACATGAAACCATTGACCTTCATGCTCTGATGTCCGTATTGCGTGAACATGCATTGGTACCTTTGGCCATCAAAGGCGCTCATCAGGAGCTTTTGCAGCTCGCCAAGGGATTGGGCTTGGTGGATGCGTCCGATGCCCGTATACGCCGTTCTATGGCCGTTGTAGAGGCCAAGGTCACGCCGAGTGAACCTGTTAAACCAGCTGCCCTCGTGGAATTGCCTCTGGGTGCATTGGTCATCGACAAACCTTTGCGTTCAGGCCAACAGGTTTATGCCAAGGGCCGTGACCTCATCGTCTTGGCCATGGTCAATGCGGGCGCAGAGGTCATTGCCGATGGCCATATTCATGTGTATGCCACTTTGCGGGGCAAAGCGATTGCCGGTGCGCGTGGCAACACAGAGGCCCAAATATTCGCCTTGGTGATGGAACCTGAACTGATTTCCATCGCTGGGGTTTACCGAACCAGTGAAAATGCTTTGCCAGCAGATGTTTTAGGCAAAGTGGCGCAGGTTTCTCTGCAGTCTGGGCCTGAAGGGGACAAGTTGTTGATTACCCCTTTGAAGCCTTGACGTCCTAATTTTTTAATGTTGTCCAAGAAAGCGCATCCATGACGAAAATAGTTGTTGTGACTTCCGGCAAAGGTGGAGTGGGCAAGACCACAACCAGCGCCAGTTTTGCCACGGGTTTGGCCCTCAGGGGTTTCAAGACCGCTGTCATTGACTTCGACGTGGGCCTTCGCAATTTGGACCTGATCATGGGCTGCGAACGCCGTGTGGTGTACGACTTGATCAATGTGATTCAGGGCGAAGCCAATTTGAACCAAGCCCTCATCAAAGACAAACAATGTGACAACTTGTTTGTTTTGGCGGCCTCACAAACCCGCGACAAAGATGCTTTGTCCATTGAAGGTGTTGAGAAGGTTTTGAATGACTTGAGTGGCATGGGTTTCGAATACGTGGTGTGTGATTCACCTGCCGGCATTGAAACCGGCGCTTTGATGGCGATGCATTTTGCTGACGAGGCTTTGGTGGTGACCAATCCCGAGGTGTCGTCGGTGCGTGATTCGGACCGCATTTTGGGCATGCTGGGCAGCAAGACCAAACGTGCCATTGAAGGTTTGGAGCCGATCAAAGAACACCTGTTGATCACCCGTTACAACCCCAACCGGGTGGAAGAGGGGCAAATGTTGTCTCTGCAAGACATCCAAGACATCTTGCGCATCAAGCTGTTGGGTGTGATTCCAGAAAGCGAAAACGTTTTGCAGGCTTCTAACCAAGGAACGCCTGCCATTCACATGGCCAACACCGATGTATCCGAAGCCTACAAAGACGTGATCGATCGTTTTTTGGGTGAAGACAGACCCATGCGTTTCATCGAAGCGGAAAAAGCGGGTTTCTTCAAACGTTTGTTTGGAGGCAAGTAAACCATGTCCTTTCTTTCCTTCCTGTTGGGCGAAAAGAAGCAAACGGCCAGCGTGGCCAAAGAACGCCTGCAAATCATCCTGGCACATGAACGCAGCGGCCGCAATGCCGCTGAGCCTGATTACTTGCCAGACCTTCAGCGTGAACTGGTGGCGGTGATCAGCAAGTACATCAAAATCAATGTCGAAGACATCAAGGTCAACTTGGAGCGCCAGGACAACCTGGAAGTGCTCGAAGTGAAAATTGAACTGCCCGATTCACGCTAAAACTTGGTACTGCGGCTTTTCTGTGCCGCTGAGGCGGTGCTTAGCCACTGTGCTTTGAATCTCCATGGCCCTGCAAGCAGGGCCATGGTTTTTTTATGGTTGGCCCAGGGATGTCCACAAGGAACGCGCAGCGCGAATGTTGCGTTCTTTGACGTGTCCGTAGCCTTTGATGTTTTCAGGCACTTGGGCCACTTTCACCGCATGCGCATGGGTTTGTTCTGACAGTTGCACCAAGCAGTTGTCGATGTGTTCCATGTATTCACGGATCAGAGCGCGTTCGGTCTGGCGCTCTTCGGTTTTGCCAAAGTAGTCCAGCTTGGTGCCGCGCAGACCTTTGAGTTTGGCAAGTATCTTGAAGCCTGTGAGCATGACAGGGCCAAACTTTTTCTTGACCAATTCACCTTGGCTGTTGCGCTTGGACCAAAGCGGTGGAGCCAAGTGGTAGTGAACCTTGAAGTCGCCTTCAAAACTGTTTTGGATGCGTTCTATGAAACCTGTTTGGGTGTGCAAACGGGCCACTTCGTATTCGTCTTTGTAGGCCATCAGGCGGTAGAGCTGACGCGCCACCGTATCGCTCAACAGCGTTTTACCCAAAGGTGCTTCGGTGGCTTGTACGCGGGCCACAATGCTTTGGTAAAGCTGCGCATACGCCTTGTCTTGGTAATCGGTCAATCGGGCCATGCGGTCGGCGACGAGGTCTTCCAAAGACTCTCGCTTTTTAAATTGGATCACTTGCACGGGCCGCATGGTTTGCATGAGTGCGTCAAGTTGGTGCGCTGCGTGGCGGCCCCATTCGAAAGCGGCCAAGTTGTTTTTGACCTGCACATCGTTGAGTTCAATCGCCCGCACCAAAGATTCGCGGCGCAAGGGCACCCAGCCTTTTTGCCAGGCGTAACCAAGCAGCATGGGGTTCACATAAATCGTGTCGCCCATGAGCTGCTTGGCAAGAGCATCTGCATCAAAAGCGCCAACGCCTGACGCACCAACTTGGGTGGCGATTTCGGCCACGCATTGTTCGGCTGGGTTCTGCCAATTGCCATTTTTTACAAAAGCTGCGGTGGGGGTGCTGTTGCTGTTCAAGGCCACATGGGTGCGACCGGCGCGCATGCGCAAAGTGGTTTCTTTGGAGGCACTGACAATGGGATCGCAACCGATGATCAGGTCGGCAGCGGCCATGCTCACACGGGTGGTTCGGATTTCGTCTTGGGTGTTGGCTACCAAAATGTGGCTCCAGGTCGCCCCCCCTTTTTGGGCCAGTCCTGCCGAGTCTTGTGTGACGATGCCTTTGCCTTCCATGTGCGCCGCCATGCCGAGCAGCTGGCCAATGGTGATGACACCTGTACCGCCCACACCCGCCACCACCATGCCCCAAGGTTGGCCGATGACGGGCAGCTCAGGCTCGGGCAATGCACCCAGCGTGGCCGGGTTTGGCGTGGCGCTGGTGGATGTGGCTTTCTTTTTGAAAGTACCGCCTTCTACCGTGACAAAGCTGGGGCAAAAGCCTTTGAGGCAGCTGGTGTCTTTGTTGCAAGTGCTTTGGTTGATGGTGCGTTTGCGGCCCAAAGGGGTTTCAAGCGGCTCGACCGACAAGCAGTTGGATTGCACGCTGCAATCGCCGCAGCCTTCGCAGACTTCTTCGTTGATCATCACGCGCACGGCAGGGTCGACCATGGTGCCGCGTTTGCGGCGGCGGCGCTTTTCGGTGGCGCAGGTCTGGTCGTAAATGATGACGGTGGTCCCTTTGATCTCCCGCATCTCGCGTTGAATGCGGTCAAGCTCGTCGCGGTGGTAGACACGCACGCCTTCGGCCAGAGCGACGCCTTCGTATTTTTCGGGCTCGTCGGTCACGACCACGGTGCGTTGGGCTCCTTCACCCTTCATGCTCATGGCGATCTGCACCACGCTGTGGCCCTCAGACCGTTCGCCGATGGCTTGGCCACCCGTCATGGCGACGGCGTCGTTGTACAAAATTTTGTAGGTGATGTTCACACCTGACGCCACACTTTGGCGCACGGCCAAGATGCCGCTGTGGAAATAGGTGCCATCTCCGATGTTGGCAAAAATGTGTTGGTCGGTGCTGAAGGGTTGCTGGCCGCTCCATGGCACCCCTTCGCCGCCCATCTGGGTAAAGCCCACGGTGCTGCGGTCCATCCAGATGCTCATGAAGTGACAGCCAATGCCGGCCATGGCGCGAGAGCCTTCAGGCACCTTGGTGGAGGTGTTGTGCGGACAGCCCGAGCAGAACCAGGGTGTGCGATCGGCGGCAGCACCCAAGGTCAACGTTTGCAAAGACTTTTCCTTGGCGTCAATGATGGCCAAATGTGCGTCGATGCGGGCGGTGGTGTCTGCATCCACGCCGATTTTTTTCAGCCGCTTGGCAATGGCACGCGCTATCAGCGCGGGCGTCAGGTCGGCGTTGGCCCTCAGCAAGGTGCGTTCGGTAGGATTGGACGTCGACCATTCGCCGCCCGAGGTATCGCCATCGGTCTCGTCGAACTTGCCCACGATGGTGGGGCGCACATCGTCGCGCCAGTTGTAAAGCTCTTCCTTGAGTTGGTATTCGATGACTTGGCGTTTCTCTTCGACCACCAAAATTTCGCGCAAGCCGGTGGCGAATTCACGGGTAGTGTGCGCTTCGAGAGGCCAAACCACACCCACCTTGTGCAATCGGATGCCCAAGCGCTGGCAAGTGGCGTCGTCCAGGCCCAGGTCAAGCATGGCTTGGCGCGTGTCGTTGTAGGCTTTGCCGCTGGCGATCAGGCCGAAGCGGTCATTGGGTCCCTCGATCACGTTGTGGTTGAGCTTGTTGGCGCGGATGTAGGCCAGGGCTGCATACCATTTGTAGTCAAACAAACGTGCTTCTTGTTCCAGTGCGTTGTCAGGCCAACGGATGTGCACGCCGCCCGGTGGCATGACGAATTCGGGGAGCACAATTTGCACGCGCTCAGGGTCGATGTGCGCGGTGGCACTGGACTCGACGATTTCCTGAATCGTCTTCATGCCCGACCAGATGCCGGCAAAGCGGCTCAGTGCCAAGGCATGCAGGCCTTGGTCGAGGATGTCTTGCACACTGGCCGGGAAAAACACGGGCAGGCCACAGGCCTTGAAGATGTGGTCGCTTTGGTGAGCGGCCGTCGAGCTTTTGGCCACATGGTCGTCACCGGCCACGGCCAATACGCCGCCCCAAGGCGTGGTGCCGGCCATGTTGGCGTGTTTGAACACGTCTGAGCAGCGGTCTACGCCCGGGCCTTTGCCGTACCAGATGCCAAATACCCCGTCGAATTTGTTGGTGCCCGGAGGCGCAAAACCCAGTTGCTGCGTGCCCCACAAAGCCGTGGCAGCCAGCTCTTCGTTGACGCCGGGTTGGAACACGATGTGTTGGGCCTTCAGGTGGTCCTTGGCTTTCCACAGCGACTGGTCGTAGCTGCCCAGTGGGGAGCCCCGATAACCGCTGATGAAGCCTGCGGTGTTTTTGCCTTGCAAGGCATCGCGTTGGCGCTGCAGCATGGGCAACTTGACCAAGGCTTGCACGCCACTCATGAAAGCACGGCCCACATCCAAGCTGTACTTGTCGTCCAGCGTCACGGTCTCCAGCGCTTGGCGAATCGATTCGGGCAAGGGGGCGTTCATGGTCTGTCCTGGGTCTGAAATGGAATGCACAGTGTAGGACGCTGTGGCGGACAAGTGCTTGCTTTTGGCGACAGGATTTGCCCTATGATTTGAAAGAATCTTGCTCAAAAAGGCTTATTTTGGAAACACTGGACAAATTTGATTGGGCCATTTTGAACGAACTACAAACCAATGGCCGCCTGACCAATGCGGAGTTGGCGCAGCGCGTGGGTTTGTCAG
>OBPM01000139.1_pt1 | contig 10549 bp, 8 predicted proteins | sample 1493981 | NCBI WGS metagenome assembly OBPM01 (sample SAMEA3275485, study PRJEB22092) | marine metagenome | reverse complement strand
CAACACCGTGGTGTCCGGCTGCATGAAGCTGCTCAACGCGCTGGAAGACTTCAAGTCCGATGGCAGCCCAGGAGATACCGCCGCCTTGTGCGAAGGTGTGTCGCTTTTGATGCGCATGCTCTACCCCGCTTGCCCGCACATCACCGATGCCATCTGGCAAGATCTCGGTTACGCCCAGGCCGTGGGCGAGTTGCTGGATGCCCCTTGGCCCGATGTAGACGAGTCCGCTTTGGTGCGTGACCAGATCGAACTGATGCTGCAGATCAATGGCAAGCTGCGCGGTGCCATTTCGGTGCCCGCATCGGCAGACAAGGCGCAGATCGAAGCGGCCGCGCTGGCCAGCGAAGCCTTTGTCAAGCAAGCCGCTGGCGCTGCGCCCAAGAAGGTCATCGTGGTGCCGGGCCGTTTGGTCAACGTGGTGCTCTGAGCGCGCCCACCCCATGCACGCAGTCACCTCATGAACACTTCCCGCCGACAGCTTGGGCAAACACTGACAGGGCTGTGCTTCGCCGCAGGCTTGTCTGCGTGTGGTTTTCAGCTGCGCGGCAACGGCCAGTACCCCTTCCAGACGCTTTACGCGAACTTCTCAAGCACCTCTTCTTTGGGGGTCGAGTTGCGTCGCAATTTGCTGGGGACGGGGCGCATCGAGTTGATGCAAGAGCCTCAGCAGATGGCCCAGGCCGATGCCATTCTCGATGTCCTGAGCGAAAACCGGGAGCAGGCGGTGGTGGGCGTGAATGCCTCGGGCCAAGTGCGTGAACTGCAACTGCGTTTGCGTGTGAAGTTTCGTCTGCGCACGCCGCAAGGCCTGAATTTGATTGAACCCGTCGAACTGGCGCAGCAACGCGACCTGAGTTTCACCGAAACCGCAGCGTTGTCCAAGGAAATCGAGCAAGCCACCATGTACCGAGACATGCAGACCGATATCGTGCAGCAGATCATGCGGCGACTGTCGGCGGTCAAGCCCCGAGCTGCGGCGACGGCCAAACCCTGAACCGCACCATGCAACTGGCCCTGCCCCAGCTCGGTGCGCACTTGCAAAAAGGCTTGCGCAGTCTGTACGTCTTGCATGGCGACGAACCGCTGATGCAGCAAGAAGCGGCCGATGCCATCCGCGCTGCCGCCCGCGCTCAGGGCTACACCGAGCGCAGCGTGCACACCGTGTCGGGCGCGCATTTTGACTGGAGCGAGGTGCTGGCCGCAGGCGGCTCGCTCAGCTTGTTTGCCGACAAACAAATTCTGGAAGTGCGCATTCCTTCGGGCAAGCCGGGCAAAGAAGGCAGCGTCGCGATCCAGCAATTGGCCGCTTCTGCCCAAGACAACGACAGCACACTGACCTTGGTCATGCTTCCGCGATTGGACGCGGCAACCCGCAAAGGGGCTTGGTTTGGTGCGCTGGAAAACGGGGGGGTGTCGATCCAGATGGACCCTGTTGATCGCAACGCGTTGCCCCAATGGATTGCCCAACGCCTGCAGCAGCAAGGCCAACGGGTGGTGGCCGGTGAAGAGGGGCAGCGCACCTTGCAGTTCTTTGCCGACCGGATTGAAGGCAACTTGCTGGCAGCGCACCAAGAAATTCAAAAGCTGGGCCTGTTGCACCCACCCGGCGAACTCAGTCAGGCGCAAGTGGCGGCAGCCGTGGTCAACGTGGCGCGTTACGACGTGTTCAAACTGTCCGAGTCCGTCTTGTCGGGCCAGGTGTCACGGGTGCAGCGCATGCTCGATGGCTTGCAGGCCGAGGGCGAAGCCGCTGTCTTGGTGCATTACACCTTGGCCGAAGACATCCGCGCCTTGAAGCGCGTCAAGGACGCCATGTTGGCCGGTAAACCTTTGCCCATGGCCTTGCGCGAGCAGCGGGTGTGGGGGCCGCGCGAGCGCTTGTTTGAGCGCGTGCTGCCCCGCATGACCGAATCCCGCCTGAATGGGTTGCTGCAAGCCGCCCACCAGGTGGACGGCATTGTCAAAGGCCTGAAAGTGCCTGACTGGCCCACCGACCCCTGGCAGGCATTGCAGCGATTGGCGGTGCGTTTCTCTCGTTTTTGCTCGGTGCGCTGAAGCTTGGGCGCATCTGCGAAAATGTCCACATGACTGATCTGAACACCGCCGCTCACATGCAGGCTCTGGGCCAGCAGGCCAAACAGGCCTCGGCCTTGATGGCCAAAGCCTCTGCGGCTACCAAAAACAAAGCCCTGCGCCGTTTGGCCGCCCTGTTGCGCGACAACACCGATGCCTTGCAGCTGGACAACGCCAAAGACCTGGCACGGGCCCGCGCTGCTGGGCTGGCCGAGCCGATGGTGGACCGCCTCAAGCTCAGCCCTCAAGTGCTGGAAACTTGCGCCCAGGGCTGTGAGCAATTGGCGGCGATGTCCGATGTGATCGGCGAAATCGTGGGCATGAAGCAAGTGCCCAGCGGTATCCGTGTGGGCCAGATGCGGGTGCCGATTGGCGTGTTTGGCATGATTTTCGAGAGTCGCCCCAACGTGACCATCGAAGCGGCCAGCCTGTCCATCAAAAGCGGCAATGCCTGCATCCTGCGCGGCGGCTCCGAGGCGATTGAATCGAACAAGGCCTTGGCCCGTCTGGTGCAGCAAGCCCTGACCGACAGCGGCCTGCCAGTCGATGCCGTGCAACTGGTGCAAACCACCGACCGCGCCGCCGTGGGGCAGCTCATCACCATGCCGCAGTTTGTGGACGTGGTCATTCCGCGGGGCGGCAAGGGCTTGATTGAGCGCATCAGCGCCGAGGCCAAAGTGCCTGTCATCAAGCACTTGGACGGCAACTGTCACACCTATGTGGACGACCCTTGCGACGTCGACATGGCCGTGAAAGTCGCTGACAACGCCAAAACCCAAAAATACAGCCCTTGTAATGCCAGTGAAAGCCTGCTGGTGGCGCAAGGCGTGGCGGCCGAATTTTTGCCCAAAATCGGCGCAATTTATGCGGCCAAAGGCGTAGAAATGCGCTGCTGCCCCCGGGCTAAAGCCCTGTTGAGCGGTGTTGTTGGGGCCAAACTGCTAGACGCCACCGAGCAAGACTGGTTTGAGGAATACCTGGCGCCCATCATCAGTGTCAAAGTTGTTGCAGGTGTGGACGAAGCGATTGCTCACATCAACCATTACAGCAGCCACCACACCGACGCCATCATGACCCGTGACCACATGCACGCCCAGCGCTTTTTGCGCGAGGTGGACTCGGCCAGCGTCATGGTCAACACCAGCACCCGCTTTGCCGATGGTTTTGAGTACGGCCTGGGTGCCGAAATCGGCATCAGCACCGACAAGTTCCACGCCCGAGGCCCCGTGGGCATCGAAGGCCTGACCTCGCTCAAGTACGTGGTGCTGGGCGAGGGCGAGGTGCGCGGCTGAACCCCGACGTGCTGTGTGTCTCCCAAACGGCTGCTTGGCGTGTGTCCGGTAGGTGCTTGCAAAGGGGCTGACCGGCCCCATATGATTTTTGTTTTGTCCCCATTTTTTGCCCCATAAAGGTTGCCCATGGTTCCCCATCTCGTCACCGCCCTGAACGGCCCCATCAATGAGCTGGAGCAGCGCATCCTGGACTCCATGCCCGCCATTGAGCGCTGGTTCCGTCTGGAGTGGATGGAGCACACGCCACCGTTCTACACCTCGGTGGACATCCGCAATGCGGGCTTCAAACTCGCCCCGGTCGACACCAACCTTTACCCCGGTGGTTGGAACAACCTGACCCCCGAGATGCTGCCTTTGGCGGTGCAAGCGGCGCAAGCGGCCATCGAGAAGATCTGCCCCGAGGCCAAAAACCTGCTGATCATTCCCGAAAACCACACGCGCAACACCTTCTACCTGACCAATGTGGCGCAGCTGCAGCGCATCTTCCACATGGCCGGCCTGAACGTGCGCTTGGGCTCGATCAACCCCGAGATCAAAGAAGCCACGACCATCGAGTTGCCCAACGGCGAGAGCGTGACCTTAGAGCCTGTGGTGCGCAGCCAGCACCGCCTGGGCCTGAAAGACTTTGACCCCTGCACCATCTTGCTCAACAACGACTTGTCGGCCGGTGCCCCGGGCATTCTGGAAGACCTGCACGAGCAGTTTTTGTTGCCGCCCCTGCACGCAGGCTGGAGCGTGCGACGCAAAACCAAGCACTTTGAGAGCTACGAAGAAGTGGCCAAGCGGTTTGGCAAGTTGCTGGGCATTGACCCTTGGCTCATCAACCCGATGTTCAGCCAGTGCGGCGATGTGAACTTTGCCGAAGGCACGGGCATGGAATGCCTGCGCAGCAACGTGGACGCGCTGCTGACCAAGATCAAGCGCAAATACAAGGAATACGGCATCAACGAAAAGCCGTTTGTGGTCGTGAAGGCCGACAACGGCACTTACGGCATGGGCATCATGACGGTGCGCGATGTGGCCGATTTGGACGCACTGAACCGCAAAACCCGCAACAAGATGAACGTCATCAAAGACGGCCAGACCGTCAACGACGTGATCATCCAAGAAGGCGTGTTGACCAACGAGCGCATCAACGACGCCGTGGCCGAGCCCGTGGTTTACATGATGGACCGTTATGTGGTGGGTGGTTTCTACCGGGTGCACGCCGAGCGCGGTGTGGACGAAAACCTGAACGCCCCGGGTGCCAGCTTTGTGCCCTTGGCCTTCGCCGACACCCCGCACCTGCCCCAGCCGGGCGTCAAACCCGGAGCCAGCGTGCCCAACCGGTTTTACATGTATGGCGTGATTGGCCGCTTGGCCATGCTGGCCGCCAGTTACGAGCTGGAAGCCACCGACCCCGAGGCCGAGGTGTACGACTGAAAGGGCTGAACCGGTGGGCAATTGATCAGTTGCTGCACTGCAACATTTTCAAATTCTCCCGTGACAGGTCCGAAAAAGAGGGCGCACAATAGGCCCCTCTTCAGCTATGCGGTACTTTTGGGTGCCGCTCTTTCATGTGGCCTCCACCCGTTCCTCCCTCGCTGCCCTGACCTTAGGGGCCATTGGTGTGGTGTATGGCGACATCGGCACCAGCGTGCTGTACGCCATGAAAGAGGTGTTTGGCTCCGGCCATGTGCCTTTCACACCTGACAACGTCTACGGCATCCTCTCCATCTTTTTTTGGACCCTGACCACCATCGTGTCGGTCAAGTACGTGGTCTTGGTGCTGCGCGCCGACAACCATGGCGAAGGCGGCTTGGTGGCCATGTTGGCCCTCGCTTCGCAATCGGTCAAAGACAAACCTCAGCTGCGCAAAGTGCTGCTGGTGGTGGGGATCTTCGGGACTTGCCTGTTTTATGGCGATGGCGTCATCACCCCAGCGATCTCGGTGCTGTCGGCGGTCGAAGGCCTGGAGGTCATCTCGCCGGCCTTTAAGCAGGCGGTGATTCCGCTCACCTTGGTGATCCTGTTTCTGTTGTTTTGGGTGCAAAAGCGGGGCACCGCTGGCATCGGCAAGTTCTTTGGCCCAATCACCTTGGTCTGGTTTGCCAGCATCGCCATTTTGGGCGTGTCGCACATCGTCCACCATCCCGAAATTTTGCTGGCCATCAGCCCGCATTACGCCTTGGGGTTTATTTGGCACAACCCGGGCATTACCTTCATCATTCTGGGGGCGGTGGTGCTGTGCGTCACGGGCGGCGAAGCGCTGTATGCCGACATGGGCCACTTCGGTAAAAAACCGATTCGCCTGGCCTGGTTCAGCGTGGTCATGCCATGCCTGACCTTGAACTATTTTGGTCAAGGCGCATTGCTGCTGTCCAATCCCGAAGCTGTAAAAAACCCGTTTTACATGATGGCACCTGACTGGGCCTTGGTGCCTTTGGTGGGCTTGGCCACCATGGCCACGGTGATCGCCTCGCAAGCCCTTATTTCGGGCGCTTTCAGTGTCACCAAACAGGTGATTCAGCTGGGCTACCTGCCGCGCTTGCAGGTGCTGCACACCAGCGAGACCGACACGGGTCAGGTGTACATGCCCTTTGTGAATTGGGGCCTGTTTGTAGCCATTGTTTTGGCCGTGGTTCTGTTCAAGTCGTCCAGCAACTTGGCCGGGGCTTATGGCATCGCGGTGTGCACCGACATGCTCATCACCACGGTGCTCACCTTCTTTGTGATCCGTTACGCCTGGAAGCTGCCGCTGGCGCTGTGCATTGGCGCAACAGGCTTCTTCTTTGTGGTCGATTTGGCTTTTTGGGCGTCCAACTTGCTCAAGTTGCTGGACGGTGGCTGGTTCCCGCTGCTCATCGGCACGGCCGTGTTCACGCTCATGCTGACGTGGCACGATGGGCGTCGCCTGCTCAATGACTCTTTGCGCTCGGACGCTTTGCGTTTGACCGATTTTTTAGAGGCCGTATTCATCTCTCCACCCACACGCGTGGAAGGCACGGCCGTATTCTTGACGGCCGAGGCGGGCACAGTGCCCAATGCCTTGCTGCACAACTTGAAACACAACAAGGTGCTGCACCAGGAAAACTTGTTTGTCACTGTGCGCAGCCACGAAGTGCCGCGCATGGCCTTGAAGCAGCGGCTGGATGTGACGCCTTTGGGCCATGATTGCTGGCAAGTGATCGTGAATTATGGTTTCAAAGACAACCCAGATCTGCCCTCGGCACTGGCCCACATCCGCGGTGAGGGCCAACAGCTCGACCCGATGTCCACCAGCTATTTTCTCTCGCGCGACATTGTGATCCCCACCATCGGCGGCGGCATGGCCCCCTGGCGCGAAAAACTCTTTGCCCAGATGCACCACAACGCCAGCGGCGCGGCCGCGTTTTTGAACCTGCCCACCAATGCGGTGGTCGAGCTGGGCTCCAAAATCGAGATTTGAGGCTCTGTGCGCACCACCCATTTGCTCTACCTGCATGGCTTCAGGTCGTCGCCGCAGTCGGCCAAGGCCCAAATCATGGCCCAGCGGGTGCAGGCCCTGCACCCTGGCGTCACATGGTGGTGCCCGCAGTTGCCTGCTTCACCCGCGCAAGCCATTGATCTGTTGCTGCAGGGCACGGCCGAGTGGCCGCGAGAGCAGATGGCGGTCATGGGTTCATCGCTCGGCGGCTTTTACGCCGCCTGGTTGTCGGTTCACCTGAGTGTTCCGGCGGTGCTGATCAACCCGGCGGTGCACCCTTCGCGCGATCTGGCGCGTTACATCGGCGAGCATCCGGTCTGGCAAGACCCGACGCAAAGCATCTTTTTTGAGCCGGCTTATGTGCAAGAGCTGATCCAGCTCGAAAGTCAGCCCTTGCCAACCCGGCCCGCCACGCTGGCCTTGATCGCCAAGGGCGACGAGGTGCTGGACTGGCGCGAAATGCTGGCCCGCCACCAGACCGGGCAGGTGCGCCTGATCGAGGGCAGCGACCACGCCTTGACCGATTTTGAAGACCACTTGCCGCAAATCCTTGAATTTCTTCAGCTGGCGTGAAGCCTGGCGAGCCGAATGGCCGGGTGGCGTGGGAAAATCCCGCCATGTACGTATTATTTGAAGATGCCGGCAAATTCATGGCCGGTCGGATCATGTCCGAAGCCGAGGCCTCTGCGCAGGTCGAACTCGATTCCGGTAAAAGGGTCAAGGTCAAATCGGCCCACATGCTGCTCAGGTTCGACAAACCGGCCCCGGCTGCGCTGCTCAGCGATGCCGCCGCCTTGAGCCAGAGCATCGAGCTGGAGCTGGCCTACGAATGCGCCCCGGACGAAGAGTTCGGCTTTGGCGATTTGGCCAAAGACTATTTCAGCAACAACGCCAGCACCACCGAGCAGGTGGCGGCTTTGCTGCGCCTGCACGAAGCGCCGCATTACTTCCGCCGGGGCGGTGCCAAAGGCCGCTTCAAGAAAGCCCCGGCCGAGATCGTGCAGCAGGCCTTGCTGGCCATCGAGAAGAAAAAGCAGGTCCAAGCCCAGATCGAGGCCTGGTCGGCCGATCTGGTGGCGGGCACTTGCCCCGAGCCGATCCGTGAGCAGCTCTACAAAATCCTGTTTCGCCCTGACAAGAACACGGCCGAATACAAAGCCGTGGTCGAGGCCAGCAAAAGCAGCCAGACCGCGCCTTTGGACCTGCTGCAAAACGCGGGGGCCATCGCCTCGGCTTGGGATTTCCATTGGCAGCGTTTCCTGTTTGACCTGTTTCCCAAGGGCACGGGCTTTCCCCCTTTGCAAGCGCCGGCCATCACCGACGACTTGCCGCTGGCCCCGGTGCAAGCGTTTTCGATTGACGATTCGCACACCACCGAGATTGACGACGCCTTGTCGCTGCAGGGTTTGGGCACGGGCATGGTCACCGTGGGCATCCACATCGCTGCGCCCGGTTTGGCCCTGAGCCCCGGCGGCGCCATCGACCAGCTGGGCCGCGCCCGCCTGTCCACCGTCTACATGCCCGGTTACAAAATCACCATGCTGCCCGACAGCGTGGTGCAGGCCTACACCCTGATCGAAGGGCGTGACTGCCCGGCGGTGTCGCTGTATGTGACCTTCAGCGAAGACACCCTGGAGGTGCAAAGCGCCGAGACACGTCTGGAGCGCGTGCCGATTTTGGTCAACCTGCGGCATGACCAATTGGACGACCGCATCACCCGCGAATGGCTGGAGGGCGAAGACCAGAGCGACCACGCCGACGTGCCGGTGAGCCGCGACACCCTGGCGTTTTACTGGCGTCTGGCGCAAACCCTCAAGGCGCGGCGCGAAGTGGTGCGCGGCAAGCCCGAGAACTTCAACCGCCCGGATTACAGCTTCAAGCTGGAGCGGGAGAGCAACGACACGCCCCCCACGGGCGACGAGACGGTGGTGATCGGCACGCGCAAACGCGGCGCGCCGCTTGATTTGATGGTGGCCGAGGCCATGATTTTGGCCAACAGCACCTGGGGCCAGTGGATGGCCCAGCTGGGTGTGCCCGGCATTTACCGCAGCCAGGCCAGCCTGGCGCCCGGTGTGAAAGTGCGCATGGGCACCAAGGCCCTCCCGCATGCCGGTATTGGTGTGCCCAGCTACGCCTGGAGCACCTCGCCGCTGCGCCGCTACACCGACCTGGTCAATCAGTGGCAAATCATCGCCTGCGCCAAGCATGGCGCTACCGCTGCATTGGCCGCGCCCTTCAAGCCCAAAGACGCCGAGTTGTTCTCGATCATCAGCGGTTTTGACGCCGCTTACAGCGCTTACAACGGCGTGCAGTCGAGCATGGAGCGTTACTGGACGCTGCGCCATGTGCAGCAGCAAGGCATTGAAGAGCTGGATGCCAGCCTGGTCAAGGAAATGGGCGGCGGCACCTGGCTGGTGCGCGCCGACACTTTGCCTTTGATGTTCAGCGTCATGGGGGCGCAGAACCTGCCGCGCGGGGCGCGTGTGCGCGTCAAATTGGCCGATGTGGACCTGATGGCGTTGGATGTGCGCGGCACCGTGATCGCGCATTTGGATGCTGAGCAGGCCTCGGAAGCCGAAACCGACGAAGCCGAGGACGACGACAGCCTGCCCGCAGGCCCGGTCACCATCGCGATGGACTTGAACGACAGCCCCTCAGACCATGCCACTTGAGAACCCGCCCAGCAAAGCGGTCGGCCACAACAAGACCGCTTTAGCCGGCCCCTCTTGGGCCGTGGCCTTGCGGGCCTCGCCACACCGAGGGCTGATCTGGGCCCTGGGTTTTTCGGTGGCGGTCCATCTGGGCCTTGTCGGCTTTCGGTTTGCTGCACCAGAGGCCTACAACCGGGTCTTTCAGGACACCCCTTTTGAAGTGATCTTGGTCAATGCCCGGAGTCAGGAGTTGCCCCAAGAGGCGCAAGCCCTGGCCCAGGTGAGTTTGGCGGGTGGCGGTGAAGTGCCGCAGGTGCGCATTGCCAGCTCGCCCTTGTTGCCCTCGATGAACGAGGATCCGGGCATGGACCTGAGCGCAGTCAAGAAGCAGATTCAAGCACTCAAAATTCAGCAAATGCGATTGTTGAGCCAACTCAAAGATGAGTTGGCCGCCTTAACGCGCGAAAATTTGGGCGACAAAAGTGACAGCCCTGAGCGCGATGTCAAAGTGCAGCGACAGCAGCAATTGGCCCGTCAGTTGGCCCAAATTGAGCAACGTGTGGACCAAACCCAGGGCGCAGCCCGCAAGCGCTACATCAGCCCAGCCACCAAGGAGGTGGTGTATGCCTTGTATTACGACAAAATGCGTCGAACCATCGAATACCAAGGGACCTTGAACTTCCCGGAGGTGGGGGGCGAGAAGATTTACGGGCAACTCACCATGGTGATCACCGTCGACAGCCGGGGGCGCTTGTTGAACACCGAAGTGGCCAAAGCTTCTGGCAATCCATTGCTCGACACCCGAGCCGTGGCCATTGTGCGCAGTGCAGCCCCTTTTGGCATGTTCAACCAGAAAATGCGCGCTCAGGCGGATCAGATTGTGGTTGTCACTCGTTTCAATTTTTCGCGGGATGCCACACTGGACACTTACATGATGGCCTCTGATGAGGCCAAACCATGATGCGCTTGGTGAGCATTCAATGCCGAGGACAACGCACATGCATGCACTGAAACGCTGGTTGTTGTTGGTGGTGTTGGCGGTGGTGGCACTGCAGCTGTTTTTTGCCTTGCGCATTGTCGGCATGAAT
>OBPM01000138.1_pt1 | contig 10942 bp, 7 predicted proteins | sample 1493981 | NCBI WGS metagenome assembly OBPM01 (sample SAMEA3275485, study PRJEB22092) | marine metagenome | reverse complement strand
TGGTGCCCCCGACAGGAATCGAACCTGTATCACTCCCTTAGGAGGGGAGAGTTCTATCCATTGAACTACGGTGGCCCTCAGGCTGTGATTGTAAGGTGCCGAGCAGGTCCTGAAGGGATGCGCGTGCACCGAGGCAACGGGTTTTAAAAATCTTGGTTGTTCAAGACCAAATGTGCAGGGGCATTGGCATTGATGGGTACCCGGCGGCCTTGAAAGAACATTTTCAGTTTGTCCCACTGGCCTGTTTGAACCAAAAATGGCGCCGTGCCGCGCACGGTCTTTTTCATGCCCGCAGGCAGTTTCACCAAGGTGAGCAGGTTGTCTTGGTCGCGCACGCACAATTCCGTGTCTTCAATCGCTTCAAAGAACACATAGTTGCCCGGTTTGAGTGGCGCCGGCGTCGTGTGGGTGGCGCTGCCCTCGCGCATTTTGGGATCACACGCGAGGGCTTGCGTTGGGGTGGCCATGGCATCGGTGGATGGCGTGGATAGCGCCGACAAGGCAGATGGTTGGCTTTGCGTTAGAACGGCCTGCGCAGCTGGTGCGGATGCTTCGGGCGTGCTGGGCAGCATGGTGGCAAGCGCCATGGCTCGCTCGGGGGCAGACGGTGACGGCACAGCCTTGTTGGCGTTGCTTTGGATCCATTCGTGGCCCATTAAAACCACCGCGCCAAAGGCCAAGACTGAAAAAGCCACCCACAGAGGTTTGGGCGAAAAGCCCAGGCTTCGGTTCAACGGTGCAGCCTGCAAAGAGGGTTCGCTGGTCGCCCAAGTGTTCGTTTGGGTGGTCGAGGCTTCTGGGGTCGCGTCGTCCATGTTCACCGGTGAGGGTGGCTCTTCTGCCTTTGAATCTTCACAAACCATGACGACTTCATGTCCCAATTTTTTGAGCAGTTTGAGCCCTGTGCTGCGTTTGATTTGTGGGTTGTAAAAACTGTTGCCCTCTCCTTGTTCCAGTTCCTTCAATTGAGCGACCGAGACTGTGTTCATGCGCGCAAAAACCAAAGCATCGATGCCTGCAGCCTCTCGCAAGCTGAGCAGCAATTGAGCATCCTCAGGTTGCCAAGTAAGTTTATTCATGGGGTGTGACTGGCTTTGTCTTTTCAAGGATGAAGAGAGGGGGAGCAGGCGGGTCTGAAATTGATATTTTTGATGGATTGAGGACGTGCCATGCTTGACGGGAGCTCATTCTTGAAATCCATAAAATTCATTTTTTCGGTTAAAAAAACCTGTGTTTGGCGAGAGTTAATGGTTTTTCCGAGTCCGTGGCACTCAAAAGCAGTCATGCATGAAGGCGTTTGAAATGTGGAAACCGCGTCAATGTCAAGCTTGGCAGTGCCTAAGCATGTTCACGACAATATTAGAGTAATTTGCACTTATTTGGCAAGTGGGAAAAGGGCTTTTATGGGTCGGGTTTCCCCCGACTGCCTAAGGGTTTTGGGGTGGGCCAATTGGGGGGGGCTGGGGTATGGCTCAGCGACTGCTGCGGGTCCGGACCAGCCCAACACCCTTGCACTGATTGCGCGGTGCCCACACGCTGCCCCCGATGGGGCAGCGCCAGTGTTTCAATCGCGCCGGACGGTGAAGATCAAGTCCAGAGCGCTTTGCTCGCCTGCTTGTGCCCGCAGGGTCAGGCGACGCGAAAGATCGTAGAAGATGTAAAGCGAACCAAAAGCGCCGCTCAGGCTGGTTTCGTAGGCCAAATAAAAGTCTTTGGACACACGTTTGCCCAGGGTCACTGCCGCACCGGTGGCGGTGGCGTCTGAGCGGCTGCCACTGGCCAGCGATATTTCATCCAATCCCAAACTGCTGGCCAGTTCACCACTGAGGCTTTTGCCATTGCCGCTGAGCAGCGCCACCGCCGCTTGTTGCAGCACGGCCGATTCGGCTCCGCCATTGGCAGCAGGTCTGCCCAGCACCAGCCAGGCCAGTTTGTCGGCATCGGGCAGGTCGGGTTCGGCATACAGGCGCACGCGTGGCAGCAAGACCGTGCCCGTGATTTGTACCCCCACACTTTGCGCCAGGTTGGGTCGCAAGGCGATGATGTCCAGACTTGGGTTGTTGTAAGGGCCGCTGAAGCGCAATACGCCTGTCTCAATGCTCAGCAGCTGGCCGTAGGCCTTGTATCGGCCGCCATTTGTTCGCACCTGTCCGGTCAGATGGGGAATGCCTTCCGTGCTGGTGTTGCTGACCAGCGTCAGCTGCCCCGCCAGACGCGTGGTGAGCCCTTGGCCTTGCAATTGGAAGTCGGGCCCCAGGTCGAGGGTGACGCGCACATCGGGCACGCCCAGCCATGATTTGGCGGGCGCTGCGAAGTCGGGTGGCGTGGTCAGCGCGGGTGAGTCGTATTGCGCCATGCCGGGGCGGATCACCACCACGTCGTCGCCCAGTGCGGGCGTGCTGTCTTCGGGCAGGATGAAAAGGGCTTGGTCGGCCTTGAGGTCGCCACGCAGCTGCAATTGACCTCTTGTCAGGTTAGCCGTCAACGCGCCGGAAACGACCAGACGCCGATCGGCCCGGTTGCTGATGCGAAGACCTTTGGCCTCGATGCGCAGGGCCAAGATGGCCGCGCGCAAGGGGTTGGTGCTGGCGTTGGCTGTCGCGTTGCCGTTTGTGCGCGATGCGGGGACTGCGTTGAATTGAACTTGGCCGCTGGCCAGCAACTCGCCGCCTTGCGCCCCGGCGCCGCGCAAAGTCAGACGATCCAAAATGAGCGTTTGGCCTTGCAGTCGGGCTTGCAATTGACCTTGGTTGAACTCGATGCCTTGCACCGCAGAACGAACGGCCAGTTGCTCGGCTTGCAATTGGCCTTGCCATTGTGGCTGAGCGCGTGTGCCAGTCACGTCAAAACGTGCGTCCAGCGTGCCTTGCACCCGCCAGCCCGGTGGCGCCAGCACCGACCAAGCGCCCACTTGCGGTAAGCGGGCGTGCACCGAGCCGGTCAATGGGGCTTGCTCGGGCCATTGCCAACCATCGGCAGTCTGGCTCAGTTGGCTGTGCAGTTGGGCCTGAACCTGGCCCAATTGTTCACTGTCCCAGTTCAATTGCGCATGCAGGTTTTCATTCAAGATGTTCACACGGATCCGGGCCTCTCGAATGCCAGCGGCGGTGCGTTGTCCGGCACCGTTGGCGGTGTAGACGCGCACATCGCCTTGGGTGCGTTCGGCTGAGAGCGTCAGGCTCAGGTTTTGGTCGAGTTGCAGCGCCATTTGGCCTTGCAAAAGCACGTCGCTTTGGATGTCCGTGCCCAACCAAGGCTGCGCCCAACTCAAAGGCACATCTTCCCAGCGGGCAAGCCCGTGCGCTTGCGCTTGTTTTTCACCCTGACCCGTCCAGTCCCCCGCTGCCACGGTGAGGCGCCCTGTGCCTGGGGTTGGGCCTTGAAGGTGCCAGTTGGACGGTCCCCAGTTGAGCGAGGGCGTGGGCTCGTCCAGCCGGGCTTGCCAGTCCCATGCTTGCTGCAATTGCAAGCGCCAAGGGGCTGCAGTGGCTGTCGCGGCGTTGGGCAGGTGGATTTGCACGCTGTCGATCTGGCCTTGCCAGTTTGAACTGGACACATCGGGCCGACGGGCATGCCAGTGGGTTTGAACTTCAGCGCTGGTGTTGCCCCGACTCAGTTTTGTTTGCAGTTGGGCCTGCACCGACCGAGGCGTTCCTTGCAATTGCCATTGGCTTTGCGCCATGACCCAGGGGGTCTGTGCGGGTGGGTGCCATTCGAGCCTTGGCCCTTGCACCTTGATGGACAAGGGCGTGTCGGCTTGTTCAAAGCCGCCTTGCCATTGTGCTTCGAGCAGGCCGTTGCCAGAAGCCTTGAGGTCTTTGAACGCGGCCCCCCAGATCGGCAAAGTTTTTAGCCAATTCACACTTTGCGAAGCGTTGGGCATCGCGACGCTCAAGCGGCCTTGCCCGCTGAGCGGGGCCAGAGAGCCTTGCGCCTGTGCTTGCAAGCCAGGCAGTTGCAGCGTCATCTGCCCTTGCACCGTTCGCAGAGCCGGTTGCAGTTTGAACCGTGCTTCGAGCAAGGCTTGCGCAGCTTGCAGCCGCAGGGATTCAATGTCCCAGGTTTGCCCTTCCCATTGACCGGAGAGCTGGAGTTTTTCCCATTGCAAGCCAGCCTTTGGGCTGGGGCTTGACGTGGGCTGAGCCGCTGCATTGGGCAAGCTCTGCGCTCTCAGGTCGGCCTGCACATGAATGCTTTTGGGGCCTGTGGCTTGGGCTTGCAGTCGGCCTTGCACGGCAGGTCCGAGCAGCGCGGTGTGGACCTGGGCTGGCTCCACGCCATGGAGGTCGAGCTGCCCCGTCCAGCCTGCCAGTGTCTGCTGGGCTTGGGCTTGCACCTTCCCACCGGCCATTTGGGCCTGTGCTTGCTCGACTTGCCAAAGCCCTTGGTCATAGCGGGCACGCAGGCTCAGTGTGCTCAGCGGCAGGCGCTGTTTGTCCCAGGCCCCTGGCAAAGCGTTGCTCAACGTTGTGTCGAGCTGCCAGGCCTGGCCATGGGGCGTCACTTTGGCTTGCCCCTGCAGCCGGGTTTGAGGGGCACCCGGCCAAAGCGGGGCCAAGTCCAGGGCCTGCCATTGCCCTTGAGCTTGCCGCAGCGGTTGCTTCTGCCAAGGTTGAATCTGCGCTTGCAGGTCCAGGTGCACGCTGTTTGGCGTGCGCAACAAGGGGCCTGGTGCGTTGACCGGGGCCAGTTGGGCTTGCAGCGACAGCTGGGCCAAGAGGCCCGACAAGTTGCCTTGGATCGACGACTGCAGCGCCAGAGGTCGGCCGGGGACGCCCCCGCTTGTGGGGGTTTGAACCTCACCTTGCAAGTCAATCTGCAGGGCCATGGGGGCTTGGGCCTGCAAACGCGCTTGCAAGCTGTAGCGACCTTGTGCCAGGGTCAGTGATTGCACTTGGAGTTGGTGTGCTTGGCCATCAAAAGCGTAATGCCCCCGCACATCGGACAGGGCCACATCCGCGCCCCCTTTCCAGCGCAATTGGTCTACTTGCCAAGCCAGTTGCAAAGGCAGCGGCAGGCTCACAGACGTTAATGGTGTCACTGCTTGGGGCGCGCGCTGGTCGTCGATCTGCAGGGTTTTCAGGTGGATGCTGCGCACTGGCCAGGCCTGACGCCAAAGCTGCGACCAATCCAGCAAAATTTGGCCGTCGCGTGACGCCACTTGAAGCCCCGCGCGCTGCCACTGGAGCTGGCCGATGCGTCCGCCTTGACGCAAATTGCCTTCTACATCCGAGCTGCTCAGTTGCTGGTCAGCGGGCAATGCCCAGGCCGCTATTTTCAGGGTCGTGGCCAAGGAGCCCGCCGTACCCGACCAAGCCCACAAAGCCCCAGCCAAAGCGAGCAACACCAAAGGCCCCAGCAGGGCGGACAAACCCACGGCCGAGAGCGTGCCCAGACGCGCAGCAACACGCCTGTAAAGGGGCTTGGCCCGCTTTGGCGCGGCATCCAGCGCTGGGGTTTCGGTGGGTGTGGTGGGGGCCATGGTCAGAAAGTGAAGCCCACGCTCAGGTGCAGGCGGAATTTGTGCAGGGCTTGCGCGTAGGCCAGGTCCATGCGCACAGGCCCGACCGGGCTGCGCCAGCGTGCGCCCAAGCCATAGCCGACTTGTGCATGGAGTTGGTGGGTTTCATTGGCCACAGCGCCTGCATCCACAAATACGGCACTTTCCCAGTCTGTGCGCTGGCCGTTCCAACGGATGGGCCGTTGCCACTCCACACTGCCAGTGGCCAAGTAGCGGCCTGCCACGGTCAGGCCGTTGCCGGCATCGACGCCGATGCTGTTCGGGGCGTACCCGCGCACGCTGTTGTCACCGCCCGTCAAAAACAGCTGTGTGGTGGGCAAATTGCTTGTGTCGCGGCTGACCACGCTGCCCATTTCGCCATGCACAGCCAGGCGGCCGCGCGTTGATCCCAAGGGCAGCAGCCCCAGACCTTTCGCGCGCCAACGCAAATAGGGTTCGTTGTTAGACCCCAGCGTCACACCGGAGCCCAGCTCGACACCCACCCCCAAGCCGCTGTTGGGGAATGGCAAGCTGTCAAAGTTGCGCCAGGTCCAGGCCAAGTTGCCGCTGACCGATTCGCGCACGCCTTGCGTGTCTCCAGGTTGTCGGGCCGTGTCGTATTGGGCGTAATAAGAGCGGTCGACGCGGTCACCCAGCTGGATGCGACCGGCCCGCCAGCGTTGGCTGTTGACTTGAAAATCACCACGCTTTTCTTGCTCAAACTGGGCCGAAGTGTTCCAACGCCAGAGGCTGCTGTCGGGGGGGGCCAGCAAGTCCACGCCCAGACTTTGCAAGTCACGGTCGATGGAAATTTTGCTGACCGAGCGCCAATGCAAACCGGGCACGCTGTGGTGCGTGTGCTCGGCGCTCAGGCGGGCACCGCTGTCGCTGCGCACACCCAGACCCAGCACCCATTTTTGGCGCAAACTTTCTTTTAGCTCCACTTTTACAGGGGCCAATTCGGGGCTGCCTTCAGGTGCAAGGCTGACAAACACCGAGTCGTAAAAGCCGCTGACCACCAAGCGTTGCTGCGCTTCGAGCAAATCGTTTTGGCGGTAGGCTTTGCCCGCTGGCAAACGCGCCAGTCGTTGCACTTGTTTCGCGCCGTATTTGTCTGCCCCTGAAATTTGCAGCTCACCCAGACGAACTGCGGGGCCCGAGTCCAAGGTGAGCCACAAGCGCACTTGGTTGTTGGGCTCGTCCACCAGCGCCAGGCTGTGCACCAAGCGGCCCCATGGGTAATTTTCTGCCAGCAGTTGGCGCAGTGCTTGGTTTTTGGCTGCACGCCAGTCGGACTGATTGAAGGTCTCACCCTCTGGCAAGGCCCACAGACGCACGATGGCTTCTTGTTGAGGCCGCGCCAACGGGTTGTCGGCCACATCGCCTTGCCACTGCCATTGCACTTCGGTGATGCGGGCGGGCGGGCCAGTGTTGACGTCCAGCAGAACCTGTCCCCAAACCGCACCACTGGCGGTTTTGTCTTGCGTCCATTTCAGCACGGGGTTGAAGAACCCCAGTGTGCCCAGCAGATCGCGGGCCTGCACATCGGCATCGCGCAGCAAACGGGTCAACTCGGTTTCGTCCAGATCGCTCAGGCTGCGGTAGCGTTGCAAGTCCAGGTGCTGAGCCAAAAAAGCGCTGATGGCTTTGTCGCTGCTGCGCACATCCAGCGCAAAGGCTTGCTGTGCGGGGGGCTCAATGGGCTTGACGGCAGGGGCTGCTGTTGAGGCGGGTGGCACTTCGGCTTGTGCCCTGGCAGGTCCAAGGGCTGCTGCCCAGAGCGCAGCCAACAGCAAGGCCCAAGCCATGCGCGATATGCAAGCGGGCCGCGCAGGCCGCCTCATTTGCTCAGCAAACGCATCGCATCTTCCAGCCCCTTGAGGGTCAGCGGGTACATGCGGTTGCTCATCAGTTGCTGGATGATGGAGATGCTCTGGCGGTATTGCCACACGCCTTGGGGTTCGGGGTTGATCCAGGCGAACTTGGGGAAGGTGTGGGTCAGGCGTTGCAGCCACTCGGCCCCGGCCTCTTCGTTGTTGTATTCAACGCTGCCACCTTTTTGCAAAATTTCATAAGGACTCATGGTCGCGTCGCCAATGAAGATCAGCTTGTAGTCCTTGTTGTACTTGCGCAAGATATCCCAGGTGGCAAATTTTTCGGCGTAGCGGCGTTTGTTGTTCTTCCACATGAAGTCGTAGACGCAGTTGTGGAAGTAATAAAAATCGAGTTGTTTGAATTCGGTCTTCACGGCCGAGAACATTTCTTCCACCCGCGCAATGTGTTCGTCCATGGTGCCGCCCACGTCCATGAGCAGCAGCACTTTCACATTGTTGTGGCGCTCCGGGCGCATCTGAATGTCCAGATAACCTGCATTGGCCGCTGTTTTGCGGATGGTGCCGTCCAAGTCGAGTTCGTCTTGAGAACCTTCACGCGCAAAGCGGCGCAGGCGGCGCAGCGCCACTTTGATGTTGCGCGTGCCCAGTTCCTGCTGGTCGTCATAGTCCTTGTAAGCGCGTTGCTCCCAGACCTTGATGGCGCTTTTGTTGCCACCCTTGCCGCCAATGCGGATGCCCTGTGGGTTGTAACCGCCATTGCCAAAAGGTGAGGTGCCGCCGGTGCCGATCCATTTGTTGCCACCTTCGTGCCGCTCTTTTTGTTCTTCGAGGCGCTTCTTCAAAGTGTCCATCAACTCGTCCCAGCCCATCTTCTCGATGGCAGCTTTTTGCTCGGGGGTGAGTTCTTTTTGCAGGATTTTTTCAAGCCAGTCGAGCGGCACTTCTTTGGTGAAGTCGGTCAGCATCTCCACGCCCTTGAAGTAAGCGCCGAAAGCCTTGTCGAACTTGTCGAAGTGCTTCTCGTCCTTGACCATCACGGTGCGGGCCAGGTGGTAGAAATCGTCGATGCCGCAAGCGTCTGAGGCCGGGCCGACCACGTTGGCCTGCAGGGCTTCAAGCAGCGTCAAGTACTCGCGCACCGAGACGGGCAGTTTGGCGGCGCGAAGGGTGTAGAAAAAATCGATCAGCATGGCCGGGGTTCCTCGGTTCTGGTGCGGCTCAATTGAAAGTCGAGGTGGGTGCGCACATTGGGCCATTCTGTGGCAATGATGCTGTAAACGCAGGTGTCGCGCAGTGCGCCAGCGCCCAAAGGGTGGGTGTTTATTTGGTGGCTGCGCAAAATGCCGTCCAGTTTGGCCCCCAAGCGCTCAATGGCGCGGCGGCTTTGCTGGTTGAAGAAGTGGGTGCGAAACTCTACCGCGATGCATTGGAGTTGTTCAAACGCGTGTCCCAGCAGCAAGCGCTTGGCTTCTGTGTTGAGAGGGCTGCGCTGCACGCTTTTGCGGTACCAAGTGGAGCCAATTTCCACGCGCCGGTTGGCCGCATCGATGTTCATGTAGGTGGTCATGCCCACGGCCTGGCTTGTGGCCGGGTCGATCACGGCAAAGGGGCACATGCTGCCTTGGGTTTGCAACTGAAGCCTGCGCTCGATTTCGGCGGCCATGCCTTCGGGTGCGGGTATGGCGGTGTACCAAAGCTGCCACAGTTCACCATCTCGCACTGCCGCCACCAAGTCGTCGTGGTGGGCCAGCGTCAGCGGCTCCAGCCGAACGTGCGGGCTGCTCAAGGTGGTGGGCTCTGCAAAAACGGTCATCGTCGCTCAATCCTTCGGGCGCTGTTCCGGGAGGGGCTGTTGTGCAGAAGGCTTTGGACTTCAGCGGTTGCGCTGGTTCATGAAAACCAGCTTTTCAAACAGCGTCACGTCTTGCTCGTTTTTCAGCAGCGCACCCACCAAAGGCGGAACAGCCACTTTTTGGTCGGCGCTTTGCAAGGCCTCCAAGGGAATGTCTTCGGCCACCAGCAGTTTGAGCCAGTCCAGCAATTCGCTGGTGGAGGGCTTTTTCTTCAGGCCGGGCAGGCCGCGCACGTCGTAAAAGGTCTTGAGCGCAAGGGCCAGCAGGTCTTTCTTGAGCGTGGGGAAGTGCACATCCACGATCTGGCGCATGGTGTCCGCTTCGGGGAACTTGATGTAGTGGAAAAAGCAGCGGCGCAAGAAAGCGTCGGGCAGTTCTTTTTCGTTGTTGGACGTGATGAACACCAGCGGGCGGGTCTTGGCCTTGATCAGCTGGCGCGTCTCGTAGCAATAGAACTCCATGCGGTCGATCTCGCGCAGCAAGTCATTGGGGAATTCGATGTCGGCCTTGTCGATCTCGTCGATCAGGATGGCCACGGGGGTTTCCGAGGTGAACGCCTGCCAAAGTACACCTTTGATGATGTAGTTCTCGATGTCTTTGACTTTTTCTTCGCCCAGCTGGCTGTCGCGCAGACGGCTCACGGCGTCGTATTCGTACAGGCCTTGCTGGGCTTTGGTGGTCGATTTGATGTGCCACTGCAGCAGAGGCAGCCCCAAAGCTTCAGAGACTTCCTCGGCCAGCATGGTCTTGCCGGTGCCGGGCTCGCCCTTGACCAGCAGGGGGCGCTTGAGGGTGATGGCCGCGTTCACAGCCAGCATCAGGTCCGGGGTGGCGACGTAATTTTCAGTACCTTGGAATTTCATGGCAACAACTTCTCTGGAAATGTGAAAGGGCTTGTCCGGATTATGAGGGCCAGCTCGATATAATCCGCAGTTGATTTTTATCAATCATTTGGATTGTGTGAGCAAAATGAACAAGCTGTTGACCTCGATGTTTGCCTTGGCTGTCGCTTCTGTGACCGCCGTTTCTGTCCATGCCCAAGAGATCAAGGGCGATGCCAAAGCTGGCGAGCAAAAAATTGCCATGTGCATTGGTTGCCATGGTATCCAAGGCTACCAAGCCAGTTTCCCTGAGGTCTATCGCGTGCCGATGATTTCTGGCCAAAACGCCCAGTACATTGTTTCCGCACTCAATGCTTATAAAAAAGGTGATCGCAAGCACCCCACCATGCGCAGCGTCTCTGCCTCACTGACAGATCAGGACATGGCCGATCTGGGTGCGTACTACGAACAACATGCCAAGGTCCCCCCCGTGACCAAGACCCCCAAAGTGCCCGATGCGAATGTGGCTGCTTTGCTGCAAAAAGGCACATGCATGGCTTGCCACGGTGACAATTTCTCCAAGCCAATCGACCCCAGCTACCCCAAAATTGCCGGTCAGCACAAAGACTTTTTGTACGTTGCCCTGAAGTCCTACAAAGTTGAAAACAAGGCCACCTGGGGCCGCAGCAATGGCGTCATGGGCGGTATCGCCAAGCAGTTCTCCAATGCTGAGTTGAAGGCCATGTCAGCCTATATCGCCTCTTTGGACGGTGAGATGAAGACGGTGCCTCAGTCAAAATTCCGCTGATACAAGGGCGTTAACCTTGACAGAAAAAAACCCGCTTCGGCGGGTTTTTTGTTGTTTGCACGGGCTCTTCAGTCGCGCGTGGCGTGGCGTTGCACGCAGTCGATGTAAGACTCTCCGTCAGGCAT
>OBPM01000137.1_pt1 | contig 11357 bp, 12 predicted proteins | sample 1493981 | NCBI WGS metagenome assembly OBPM01 (sample SAMEA3275485, study PRJEB22092) | marine metagenome | reverse complement strand
AGTTCGGCTTCGCCACCGCACCGCTGGTGGTCGAGGGCTGCATCATGATGCGCAAATGCCACCTGAACACCTGCCCTGTGGGCGTGGCCACCCAAGACGCCGACTTGCGCAAAAAGTTCACCGGCAAGCCCGAGCATGTGGTGAACTACTTCTTCTTCATCGCCGAAGAGGTGCGCCAGATCATGGCCCAGTTGGGTGTGGCCAAATTCGACGACCTGGTGGGCCGTGCCGACCTGCTCGACATGAAGAGCGGTGTGGCGCATTGGAAGGCCCGTGGCCTCGATTTCGCTCGCCTTTTGGCCGTGCCGATGGTCGACTCCACCGTGGCCGTGCGCCATGTGGACACACAAGATCATGGCCTCGAAAAGGCCCTGGACAACGTGCTGATTGCCAAGAGCCGCCCCGCCATTGACAAGGGCGAAAAAGTCCAGTTCATGGAAACGGCACGCAACGTGAACCGATCGGTCGGCGCCATGCTGTCTGGCGCGGTGACCAAGGTGCACCCCGACGGATTGCCCGACGACACCATCCGCATCCAACTTGAAGGCACGGGCGGTCAGTCGTTTGGTGCATTCTTGGCCAAAGGGATCACGCTGTACTTGATCGGTGAAGCCAACGATTACACCGGCAAAGGTTTGTCGGGTGGCCGAGTGGTGGTACGCCCCAGCCTCGATTTCCGAGGTGTGGCATCGCAAAACATCATCGTCGGCAACACCGTCATGTACGGTGCGACCACAGGTGAGGCGTTCTTTGCTGGCGTGGCTGGCGAGCGCTTTGCCGTGCGTTTGTCGGGTGCCACGGCGGTGGTCGAGGGCACAGGTGACCATGGCTGCGAATACATGACTGGCGGCACCGTGGCGGTGTTGGGCAAAACCGGCCGCAACTTTGGTGCAGGCATGAGTGGCGGCATCGCCTACGTGTACGACGAAGATGGCGAGTTCGCTTCGCGCTGCAACACCGCCATGGTCAGCATGGAAAAAGTGCTGACTGTGGCCGAGCAAGAAGCGCAAGTGGACCGCAAGGTCTGGCACCGCGATCAGGCCGACGAAGCGCAACTGAAAAAACTGCTGGAAGACCACTTGAAGTGGACGGGCAGCCAGCGCGCCCGCGAGTTGCTGGACAACTGGGCCACGGCCCGTGCCAAGTTCGTGAAGGTGTTCCCCAACGAATACAAGCGCGCCCTGGGCGAAATCAACGCCCGCAAAGCGGCCAAGGCTGCTCAGCCGGTGGTTGCTTGAGCTGAACGTCAAGATTGAAGGAAGAGCATCATGGGAAAAATCACAGGCTTCATGGAATTTGAGCGCATCGAAGAGGGCTACAAACCCGTTCCCGAGCGCCTAAAGAACTACGGCGAGTTCGTGATCGGTTTGACCGAAGAGCAATCCAAAACACAAGCGGCCCGCTGCATGGACTGCGGTACGCCGTTTTGCAACAGCGGTTGCCCGGTCAACAACATCATTCCGGATTTCAACGAGCTGGTGTACCAAGGCGACTGGAAGAACGCGATCGAGGTGCTGCACAGCACCAACAACTTCCCCGAGTTCACGGGCCGCATCTGCCCCGCGCCTTGCGAAGCCGCTTGTGTGGTGAACTTCAACGGCGACGCCGTGGGCATCAAGTCCATCGAGCACGCCATCATTGACCGCGCTTGGTCCGAAGGTTGGGTCACGCCCCGTCCGGCCAAGGTCAAAACCGGCAAGACCGTGGCCGTCATTGGCGCAGGCCCTGCTGGCCTGGCCGCTGCCCAGCAGTTGGCGCGTGCAGGCCACGATGTGACCTTGTTCGAGAAGAACGACCGCGTGGGTGGTTTGCTGCGCTACGGCATCCCCGACTTCAAGATGGAAAAGACGCACATCGACCGCCGCGTCCAGCAGCTCGAAGCCGAAGGCGTGAAGATCCGCACCAGCGTGCTGGTGGGCGAGTGGCCCAAGGATTCCAAGGTGACCAACTGGGCCAAGGAAACCATTTCGGCTGAACAGCTCAAGAAGGAGTTTGATGCTGTGTTGCTCACAGGCGGCTCCGAGCAGTCGCGCGACCTGCCCGTGCCCGGCCGCGACCTCGAAGGCATCCATTTCGCGATGGAATTCCTGCCTCAGCAAAACAAGGTCAATGCGGGCGACAAGGTCAAAGGCCAATTGCGCGCCGATGGCAAAAACGTCATCGTGATCGGTGGCGGCGACACCGGCAGCGATTGCGTGGGCACCAGCACACGCCACGGCGCAGTCAGCGTGACCCAGTTCGAGGTGATGCCCGAGCCGCCCGAGAAAGAAAACAAGGCCATGATCTGGCCCTATTGGCCCATGAAGCTGCGCACCAGCTCCAGCCACGACGAGAGCGCCGAAAAAGGTTTGCTGCAACGCGAATTCGCCATTTCCACCAAGGCATTCATCGGCGAAAAAGGCAAGCTCACGGGCCTCAAAACCGTACAGGTCGAATTCAAAGACGGCAAAATGGTCGAGGTGCCCGGCTCCGAGCAGGAACACAAAGCCGACTTGGTTTTGCTGGCCATGGGCTTCACCAACCCCGTTGCCACTGTGCTCGACGCCTTTGGCATCGACAAGGACGCCCGTGGCAACGCCAAGGCCAGCACCGATTTCACAGGGGGCTATGCCACCAATGTGGACAAGGTGTTTGCCGCCGGTGACATGCGCCGTGGTCAGTCGCTGGTGGTCTGGGCCATCCGCGAAGGCCGCCAAGCGGCACGATCGGTGGACGAGTTTTTGATGGGCAAAAGCGACTTGCCGCGTTAAGGGGATTTAGATCTAGGTAAAATCCCTAGAACACCAAGGTTTACAAAGCGTAAACCTTGGTTCGTTAACATCACAAGAGCCGGACCTACCGGCTCTTGTTATTTCATGAATACCACTTCCACCCCCCCACTTGTTGAGCTGCGTGACCTGACTTTCGGGTACGGCGACCGTGTCATCTTGAAGAACCTGAGCTTCAATGTGCCGCGTGGCCAAGTCACGGCCCTGATGGGGGTGTCCGGTGGTGGCAAGACCACGGTCCTGCGCCTGATTGGCGGGCAAATTCGAGCCAGCCAAGGCCAATTGCTGTTCGATGGTGCCGACATCACCCCCATGCGCCAAGCCGAGCTTTATGCCGCTCGCCGCCGCATGGGCATGCTCTTTCAGTTTGGGGCCTTGTTCACCGACATGAGTGTGTTTGACAACGTGGCTTTCCCCTTGCGCGAACACACCGACTTGTCCGAAGACCTGATCCGTGACATCGTGCTCATGAAGTTGGACGCCGTGGGTTTGCGTGGCGCCCGAGACTTGTCGCCCTCCGAAATTTCTGGCGGCATGAGCCGGCGGGTGGCGCTGGCCCGCGCCATCGCGCTCGACCCCGATCTGATCATGTACGACGAACCATTTGCCGGGTTGGACCCTATCTCCTTGGGCACCGCAGCGCGCTTGATACGGCGATTGAATGACAGCCTGGGCATCACCAGTGTGGTGGTCTCGCACGATGTCACCGAGACTTTTGAAATCGCCGACCATGTGGTCATCCTCGCGCATGGCGGGGTGGCCGCGCAGGGCACCCCAGCCGAGTTGCGGGCCAGCACCGATCCGCTGATCCACCAGTTTGTGCATGCCCTGAGTGACGGCCCCGTGCCTTTTCATTACCCAGCGCCCAGCCCCGCGCAAGACTATGACCGGAGGCCTGCATGAACATGGTCCAAGGACTGGCCGCTTTGGGGGCGGCCACCCGCCAGATGCTGGCCGATTGGGGTTATGCCGCGCGCTTGTTTTTCAAGCTGTTGCGCATGTCCGGCGTGGCCCTCAAACGGTTTGGCTTGGTGCGCGATCAGGTGCATTTTTTAGGCAACTATTCACTGGCCATCATCACTGTGTCGGGCTTGTTTGTGGGCTTTGTGCTGGGTTTGCAAGGCTATTACACGCTGCAGCGCTATGGATCGGCCGAGGCCTTGGGTCTGCTGGTGGCACTCAGCTTGGTACGCGAGTTGGGACCTGTGGTGGCGGCCTTGTTGTTTGCAGGCAGGGCAGGGGCTTCGCTCACGGCAGAGATCGGCTTGATGCGTGCGGGCGAGCAACTCACCGCCTTGGAAATGATGGCGGTGGACCCGTTGCAGCGCATCGTGGCACCGCGTTTTTGGGGGGGCATCATTGCCTTGCCGCTTCTCGCGGCGGTGTTCAGTGCTGTGGGCATTTTGGGTGGCTATGTGGTGGGTGTCATGCTCATTGGTGTCGACTCGGGTGCTTTTTGGAGCCAGATGCAAGGTGGGGTCGATGTCTTCAAGGACGTTGGCAACGGCATCATCAAAAGTGTGGTCTTTGCCGTGGCGGTGACTTTCATCGCCTTGTTGCAAGGCTACGTGGCCAAGCCCACGCCCGAAGGTGTGGCCAGTGCCACCACGCGCAGCGTGGTGGTCTCTTCTTTGTCGGTTTTGGGTCTGGATTTCATCCTGACCGCGCTGATGTTCAGCATTTGAGAGAGAAATACCATGCAACGTTCCAAAAATGATGTCTGGGTCGGTTTGTTTGTTTTGCTCGGCGCTGTGGCTGTGCTGTTCTTGGCGCTCAAGGCGGCCAATTTGCTGACCTGGAGCTTCACCAACGACTACGAGGTCACGGCCAAGTTCGACAACATTGGAGGCCTCAAGCCAGGGGCCGCCGTCAAAAGCGCCGGTGTGGTGGTCGGGCGCGTCAAAAAAATTGAGTTTGATGGCGAGTCTTTTCAAGCCAAAGTGACCTTGGGACTGCAGCCTGAGCATGCATTTCCGCAAGACAGCTCCTTGAAGATCCTCACCAGTGGCTTGCTGGGTGAGCAATACCTGGACGTTTCCCCGGGTGCGGACGAGAAGAATTTGGCCGCAGGTGACCGGATTGGCTCCACCCAATCGGCGGTGATCTTGGAAAACTTGATCAGTCAATTTTTATTCAGCCAAGCTGAAAAACCTGCCGCTGGAGGGCAATGACCATGGTGAATTGGATAAAACGGAGCGCCCCGTTGGCGCTGATCTGCGGTGTGCTGTTGTTGCAAGGCTGTGCCGCTGTGCAGACTGCCGATGCGCGTGACCCTTGGGAGTCTATGAACCGCAGCATTTACAAATTCAATGACGTGGTCGACACCGCGGCCATCAAGCCTGCAGCCCAGATTTATGAGACCGTGACGCCGCGTTTTGTGCGGACAGGCATTCATAACTTTTTGGGCAACATTGGCGATGTGTGGTCCATGGCCAACAGTGCCCTGCAACTCAAGGGGCAGGCCACGGTTGAAACCTTCATGCGCATCAATGTGAACACCTTTTTGGGTTTGGGTGGTTTGCTCGACGTGGCCACAGAAATGCGGCTCGAAAAACGCAAAGAAGACTTTGGCCAGACCTTGGGTTATTGGGGTGTCAAGCCGGGGCCGTATCTGATGCTGCCTTTGCTCGGGCCTTCCACTTTGCGCGACACGGCAGCTTTGCCGCTGGACATGCAGGGTGACGCTACGCAGCAGTTTTCAGACCAGGCCACCCGCAACGTCTTGACGGTGACCCGTGTGCTGGATGTGCGCACCGGTTTGCTGCAAACGGTGGACGTGGTCAAGGCCGCTTCACTGGACCCTTATTCCTTTGTGCGCGATGCTTACCTGCAAAAGCGACGAAACGACATCTACGATGGCAACCCCCCGTCCACCTTCGACTACGGCGATGAGTCGAAGTAGCCGTTACAGTTTTTCACAAGAACCTCGGCCACTGGCCTTATATTGAACGCATGCACATCCAAGTTTCTAACGCCATGTTCGACCGTCGCCAATTTCTGACCAACACAGTTGCCACTTTGTGCGCAGCGGGCGTGCTTTCGGCACCTGGCTTGGCCATGGCCGCTGACGAAGCGCCAGAGGTCTTCATTCAGCGCATCGCGAACGAAAGCCTGAACACCATCAAGGCCGACAAATCTTTGCGCAGTGGCGACATCAGCAAGATCATGCAACTGGTGGACACCCAGGTCATGCCGCACGTCAACTTCCGACGCATGACCGCGCTGGCCACTGGCCCCGCTTGGCGCAAAGCCACAGCCGAGCAGCAAAAACGTCTGCAAGAAGAGTTCAAAGTCTTGCTGGTCCGCACTTACTCTGGCGCATTGAACCAAATCACCGATCAGGTGGTGGTGGTCAAGCCCTTGCGTCCTGGGCAACAAGACAAAAACCTGGTGGTCAACACCGAAGTGCGAGGCAAGGGCGATCCGATTCAGCTCGATTACCGTTTGGAGAGAACGCCGGGCGAGGGTGCAGGCTGGATGATTTTTGATCTGAATGTGCTCGGGGTGTGGTTGATTGAAAACTACCGCAACCAGTTCACCAAAGAGATCAATGCCGGTGGCCTTGACGCGTTGATTGCCAGTTTGGCGGCACGCAACAAGTCCAACGCCAAGGCCTCTTGAGCGGTCCAGACACCATGAGCCCCCTGAAGTTGCCTGACACCTTGCTGCACGATCAGGCCAATACATGCTTGGCCCAGTGGATGTCACAGTTGCCGGCCGAACCGCCTGCAGTGGTGGTCATGGACGCTTCCGAGCTGTCTGAGTTTGATTCCTCGGCACTGGCCGTTTTGCTCGGTTTGCGCCGGGTTTTGGCTGAAAAAGGCAGTGCCTTGACCATCCAGGGCATGACGCCTGGGTTGGCCGAGTTGGCCAGTTTGTACGGTGTGCTTGACCTGCTTGCACAGGTCTGAAACTGCGCCTTTCAGGTCTTTTTGTGCCGATCACCCTGCTTCGCCTCGGGGTCTGCAGGCCTGCACTTAAAATAGTCCCCTCCAATGCCCGCACTCTCATTCCAAGCCGTCTCTAAGATTTACCCCGCCAAACTGGCAGGCACAGCCGCGTTCAAGGCGCTTGACCAAGTCAGTTTTGATGTGCAGGAGGGTGAATTTTTTGGCTTGCTCGGCCCCAACGGTGCTGGGAAAACCACCCTGATCAGCACTTTGGCGGGCCTCAGCCGCCCCAGCACCGGTCGTGTGTTGGTGCATGGCCACGACGTGCAAAGCGACTACGCTGCCGCCAGGCGTCTCTTGGGGGTGGTGCCGCAAGAGCTGGTGTTTGACCCGTTTTTCACGGTGCGCGAGGCTTTGCGCATCCAGTCGGGTTATTTTGGCGTCAAGAAAAACGACGCCTGGATCGACGAGCTGCTGAGCAGCTTGGGGCTGGCCGACAAGGCGGGTGCCAATATGCGCCAACTCTCGGGCGGCATGAAGCGGCGTGTGCTGGTGGCGCAAGCCTTGGTGCACAAGCCTCGCGTGATCGTGCTCGACGAGCCCACCGCCGGGGTCGACGTTGAACTGCGCCAGACCTTGTGGGCCTTTATCGCCAAACTCAACAAGCAAGGCCACACCGTCTTGCTCACCACCCATTACCTCGAAGAAGCCGAAGCCCTGTGCGGGCGCATCGCCATGCTCAAGCGTGGCCAGTTGCTGGCGCTTGAGCGCACGTCTGATCTGTTGCGCTCGGCCACCAGCCAGGTGCTGCGCTTCAAACTCGACGGCGACTTGCCGCCTGCTGTGGCGGCCATCGCCCGAGTGACGGGCCGCATCGTGCAGTTGCCCGTGCACAACGCGGTCGAAATCGAAAACCATCTGGCCACTTTGCGCACCGCAGGCCTGGTGGTCGAGGATGTCGAAATTCGCCAGGCTGACCTGGAAGATGTTTTTCTGGAAGTCATGAACCGCAAACAAACCGCCACTGGAGCCTTGGCATGACCGGCTGGCAAACCCTGCTGTACAAAGAGGTCCTGCGCTTTTGGAAAGTGGCTTTCCAAACCGTTGGGGCTCCTGTGCTCACTTCGGTGCTGTACATGCTGATTTTTGGCCATGTGCTCGAAGACCATGTCAAGGTCTATGACCAAGTGCCTTACACCTCGTTTCTGCTCCCAGGTCTGATCATGATGGGCGTGTTGCAAAACGCGTTTGCCAACAGCTCGTCCAGTTTGGTGCAAAGCAAGATCATGGGCAGCTTGGTGTTTTTGCTGCTCACCCCGTTGTCGCACCGCAGTTGGTTTGTGGCCTATGTGGGTTCGTCCATTGTGCGCGGCTTGGCCGTGGGGCTGGGGGTGTTTGTGATCACCGGCTGGATGGTCAACATCACCTTTGTGAACCCGTTGTGGATTTTGGCCTTCGCCTTCATGGGCGCGGCCATGATGGGTGCACTGGGGGTGATCGCGGGGCTGTGGGCCGACAAATTTGACCAAATGGCCGCTTTCCAAAACTTCATCATCATGCCGATGACGTTCTTGTCGGGCGTGTTTTATTCCATCCATTCTTTGCCACCTTTTTGGCAAAACCTCAGCCACCTCAACCCGTTTTTCTACATGATCGATGGCTTCCGCTATGGTTTCTTTGGCCAAAGCGATGTGTCGCCCTGGATCAGTTTGGCGGTGGTCGGCACTTCTTTGGCGGCCATCAGTGGCCTGACCCTTCACCTTTTGCGCATCGGTTACAAAATCCGGAGCTGAACCCCCATGAACGCTGAGCAACTTCAAGCCATCATTGCAGCAGGCCTCGACTGCACCCACCTGACTGTGGATGGCGATGGCCGCCATTGGAGCGCCGTGGTCGTATCCGAAGCCTTTGCCGGCATGCGCCCCATTGCGCGGCACCAGCGGGTGTACGCCACCCTGGGCCAGAAAATGCACACCGACGAGGTGCACGCTTTGTCGATGAAAACCTACACGCCAGCCGAATGGGCCGCGCAAGCGAACTGAGTCATGGACAAACTGAAAATTCGCGGCGGCAAACGCCTGCAAGGCACGCTCGATGTATCGGGTGCCAAAAACGCCGCCCTGCCCGAGCTGTGCGCCGCTTTGCTGAGCGCCGAACCCGTCACGCTGGCCAATGTGCCGCGCCTGCAAGACGTCTCGACCATGCTCAAGCTGATCCGCAACATGGGCGTGACGGCTGATCACCATGAAGACGGCCGCGTGACCCTCCATGCGGGTGGCCTGAACAACCCTGAAGCCCCTTACGAGCTGGTGAAAACCATGCGCGCTTCGGTGCTGGCGCTGGGCCCCTTGCTGGCCCGTTTTGGCCATGCCAAAGTGTCTTTGCCCGGCGGTTGCGCCATTGGCTCGCGTCCCGTAGACCAGCACATCAAAGGCCTGCAGGCCATGGGTGCCGTCATCACGGTGGACCACGGCTACATGCTGGCCAGCTTGCCCGAGGGCCGCACGCGCCTGAAGGGTGCGCACATCACCACCGACATGGTCACCGTCACCGGCACTGAAAACTTCATGATGGCCGCGGCCTTGGCCGAAGGCGAGACGGTGCTCGAAAACGCCGCCCAGGAGCCCGAGATTCCCGACCTGGCCGAGATGCTCATCAAAATGGGCGCGAAGATCGAAGGCCACGGCACACGCCGCATCCGCATCCAGGGTGTGGAGCGCTTGCACGGTTGTGAGCACCAGGTGGTGGCCGACCGCATCGAGACGGGTACATTTTTGTGCGCCGTTGCAGCCACAGGCGGTGACGTGGTGCTGCGCCACGGCCGCGCCGACCACCTGGAAGTGGTCATCGAAAAGCTGCGCGATGCCGGAGCCAGCATCGAGGCAGGCGAAGGCTTCATCCGCATCAAGGCCGATGGCCGCTTGAAAGCCCAGAGCTTTCGCACCACCGAATACCCGGGTTTTCCGACCGACATGCAGGCCCAGTTCATGGCGCTCAACTGCATCGCGCAGGGCGCGAGCAAGGTGACCGAAACCATTTTTGAAAACCGCTTCATGCACGTCAACGAACTGGTGCGCCTGGGCGCGCACATCCAGATCGACGGCAAAGTGTCGGTGATCGAGGGCGTGGAAAAGCTCTCCGGTGCCACAGTGATGGCGACTGACCTGCGCGCATCGGCCAGCTTGGTGATTGCCGGCTTGGTGGCAGAAGGCGAAACCATCGTCGACCGCATTTACCACCTGGACCGTGGCTACGACCGCATGGAATTGAAACTGCGCGGCCTGGGGGCCGACATCGAAAGAGTGAAATGATCACGCTGGCCCTGTCCAAAGGACGCATCTTTGACGAAACCCTGCCGCTGCTCAAAGCCGCTGGCATCGAGGTGCTCGAAGACCCCGAAAAATCACGCAAGCTGATCTTGCCCACCAACCAAGCCAATGTGCGCGTGGTGCTGGTGCGCGCCAGCGACGTGCCCACCTATGTGGAATACGGCGGCGCTGATTTGGGTGTCACGGGTTTGGATACCCTGATCGAGCACGGCGGCCAGGGCCTGTACCAGCCGCTGGACCTGAACATTGCCAAATGCCGCATGAGTGTGGCCGTGCGCGCTGATTACGATTACGCCAGCGCGGTGCGCACTGGCTCGCGCCTGAAAGTGGCGACCAAATACACCGCGATTGCCCGTGACTTCTTTGCCACCAAGGGCGTGCACGTCGACATGATCAAGCTCTACGGCAGCATGGAGCTGGCTCCGCTCACGGGCCTGGCCGATGCCATCGTCGACTTGGTGTCGACGGGCAACACACTCAAGGCCAACCATTTGGTTGAAGTCGAACGCATCATGGACATCAGCTCGCGCTTGGTCGTGAACCAGGCCGCGCTCAAACTCAAACAAGCGCCGATCCGCGCCATCATCGACGCCTTTGCGGGCGCAGTGAAGAAAGACTGAACATGGGATTGCACGCCAAACCTTTGCAACTGAACACGGCTGATGCCGGTTTTGAAGCGGCCTTCGCGGCGCGCCTGCATTGGTCTGCCGACACCGACGCCGCCATCGAGCAGCGCGTGGCCGACATCCTGGCCGATGTGCAAAAACGCGGCGACGCTGCGGTGCTGGAGTACACCCAGCGCTTTGACGGCCTGCAAGCGCCTGATGTGAAGGCCTTGGAGATCACCCAGGCCGAACTGAAAGCGGCACTCGACAGCCTGCCCGCCGCACAACGCGAAGCCCTGCAAGCCGCCGCCGCCCGGGTGCGCAAGTACCACGAGGCGCAAAAGAAAGCGTCTGGCGAGAGCTGGAGCTACCGCGACGAAGATGGCACGCTACTCGGCCAAAAAGTCACACCGCTCGACCGCGTGGGCATTTACGTGCCCGGTGGCAAAGCCGCTTACCCCTCTTCGGTGTTGATGAACGCCATCCCCGCCCATGTGGCCGGGGTGCAGGACATCATCATGGTCGTGCCCACACCCGTGCGCGGCAGCGTGGCCACGGGCGGCTCTGGAGAGGCGGCCGCTTCCAGCCGGGGCGAGCGCAATGAACTCGTGTTGGCCGCCGCCTATGTGGCGGGCGTCACGCGTGCCTTCACCGTGGGCGGTGCACAAGCGGTGGGGGCTTTGGCCTACGGCACGGCCACCATCCCCAAAGTGGACAAGATCACCGGCCCGGGCAATGCCTATGTGGCCAGCGCCAAAAAGCGCG
>OBPM01000136.1_pt1 | contig 11433 bp, 7 predicted proteins | sample 1493981 | NCBI WGS metagenome assembly OBPM01 (sample SAMEA3275485, study PRJEB22092) | marine metagenome | reverse complement strand
GTGGGGTCAGCACCCAGCCGGGGCAAATGGCGTTGCAGGTCACGCCGGTGGTGGCATTTTCCAGGGCGGTGACTTTGGTCAGGCCCACCACGCCGTGCTTGGCGGCGACATAGGCCGACTTTTCGGCCGAGCCCACCAATCCATGGATGGATGCAACGTTGATGATGCGGCCCCAGTTGGCGGCCTTCATGGCGGGCAGGGCCAGGCGGGTGGCGTGGAAGGCGCTGGAGAGGTTGATGGCGATGATGGCGTCCCAGCGCTCGATGGGGAAGTCTTCGATCTTGGCCACATGCTGGATACCGGCGTTGTTGACCAGAATGTCGACGCGGCCAAAGGTGTCGGCGGCGAACTGCATCATGGCCTCAATCTCAGAGGCTTTGCTCATGTCGGCACCGTGGTAGGCCACTTTCACGCCCAAGGCGGCAATTTCTGCCTGGGGGCCTTCGGCATCGCCAAAGCCGTTGAGCACGATGTTGGCACCTTGTTTGGCCAAAGATTTGGCGATGCCCAGTCCGATGCCGCTGGTTGAGCCTGTGACCAACGCTGTTTTACCTTGCAACATGATTTTCACTCCGAAAGATGAATTAGGATGTTCAAAAGTCCATTATCGCGCTGCCCATGTCTTGTTTTGGCGGCGTTGCCCTCAGATTGTTTCCGATTGTCATGAACACCCACTCTGCCGCCGCTTTGCACCTTCAGCCCCACCCCGAGTTTGTGCTTTGCCCGCATCCTGAAGGGCAACACCGCATGGCTTACTGGCGTTGGGGCCCTGCGGATGCTCGGCATGTGGTGGTGTGCGTGCATGGCCTGACGCGCCAGGGCCGCGATTTTGACCGCTTGGCCCGGGCGCTGCTGGCAAGCAGCACCGAGCCTTTGCAAGTGATTTGCCCCGATGTGGTGGGGCGAGGCCAAAGCGATTGGCTGAGCGATGCCGGGGCTTACCAGTTGCCGCAATATGCCGCCGACATGCTGGCCATGCTGGCCCAAGTGAACGCCCAAATCGTCGCCACATCCGGCAAAGCAGCGCCCATGCAAACACTCGATTGGGTGGGCACCAGCATGGGCGGATTGATCGGCATGGTGCTGGCGGGGCAGCCTGGCTTGCCCATGCCGGTGGCGATTCGCCGCTTGGTGCTCAATGACGTGGGCCCAGCCATCGCCTGGGGTTCGGTGCAGCGCATGCAAGCCTATGTGGGGCACTATGGGCAATTTCGCGATCTGGACGAGGCAGCTGCCGCTTTGTGGGCCCTGTCGCAAGGCTTTGGCCCGGTGCCCGCCGACGTTTGGCGCGAGCTGTCTGGGCCCATGACGCGAACGGGAACGGACGGTGCCTTGACCTTGCATTACGACCCGGCCATTGGCGTGCCGCTGCGCGCCATGACGCCCGAAGATGCTGTGGCCGGAGAAGCCACTTTGTGGGCTTTGTACGACCAAATCCATGCGCAAACGCTGCTCATTCGGGGCCAGGATTCAGACCTTTTAACCCCTGAAACAGCCACCGCCATGACGCAGCGCGGCCCCCGCGCCCAGCTGCAGACCTGGCCGGGGTTCGGCCATGCCCCGACCTTGACTGGCGACGATCAGATCGCCCCAGTGGCCCACTTTTTATTGGGCGTCTGAACGCATGGTCGGCCCCACTTCCAGCCATTCGGCCAGTCCGGTTTCTGCACCGGGCCGCTTGCATGCGCCGCAGGCGCAGGCCGTTGAGTTGCCGCCAGTCATGCGGGCCACCGCCGATGCTGCCGAACACGCGGACATCCTGGCCAAGGCCCGCACCTTTGCGCTGCCCTTGATCGCCGACGAAACGCTGGACACGGGGGAGAACATCTTGGCGCATGCCGATGCGGTGGCCGCCATCTTGGCCGGCATTGACGGTTCGGTGGCCATGCAGGCGGCCAGTTATTTGGTTTACGCCTGCCCGCACCTGAACAAACCCGAAGACGTGATGACCAAGGCCTTCGGGCCGCAGTTGGCGCAACTGGCGCTGCAAACCAACCAATTGGTGCATGTGCAGCGCTTGTCGCGTGCGGCCGAGTCCAGCACCCAGGGGCCAGACAACACCCCGCTGAGCCCCCGCATTCAGACCGAAAACGTGCGCAAGATGCTGCTGGCTTTCAGCCGCGATTTGCGGGTGGTCATGCTGCGCCTGGCGTCGCGTTTGCAAACCCTTCGCCATTACGCTGCCACCAAACTGCCGGTTCCGCCTGTTTTGGCCAGCGAGTCTTTGCAGGTGTTTGCGCCACTGGCCAATCGCTTGGGCATCTGGCAGATCAAATGGGAGATGGAAGACCTGTCCTTTCGCTTTTTGGAGCCCGCCACCTACAAAACCATTGCCCTTCAGCTGGATGAAAAACGCACCGAACGTGAGCGCTACATGGTCGCGTTGCGCGAGCGTTTGCAGCAAGCGCTGGCCAGCCAAGGCATTGCGGCCATCGTGGAGGGGCGGCCCAAACACATCTACAGCATTGTGCGCAAGATGCGTGGCAAGTCGCTGCCTTTTGAGCGTGTGTTCGACATCCGGGCGCTGCGCGTGGTGGTGCCCAGCGTGGCCGATTGTTACCAAGTGCTCAGCTGGGTGCACGAACACTTTGCGCCGATTGCCCAGGAGTTTGACGATTACATCGCCAAGCCCAAAGCCAACGGCTACCAGTCGCTGCACACCGTGGTGCGCGATGCCGATGGCGGCCCGATCGAGGTGCAAATCCGAACCCAAGCCATGCACGACCATGCCGAGCACGGTGTGGCGGCCCATTGGGCCTACAAGGAAGCCGGGGCCAAAGGCTACACCGGGGTGTCGGCCACCAGCGAATACGACACCAAAATTGCTGTGTTGCGCCAGCTGTTGGCCTGGGAGCGCGACCTGTCCGGGGCGGCTCAAGCCAATGCCACCGGCAATGGCCTGTTTGACGACCGCATCTATGTGTTGACCCCTGAAGCCGCCGTGGTGGAGTTGCCGCAAGGCGCCACGCCCATCGACTTTGCCTACACCGTGCACACCAACCTGGGCCACCGCTGCCGGGGGGCCAAGGTGGATGGGGCCATGGTGCCCCTGAGCACCCCACTGGCCAACGGCCAGACGGTGGAAATCACCGCCATCAAGGAGGGCGGCCCGTCACGCGACTGGCTCAACCCCGAGTTGGGCTTTTTGGCGAGTCCCCGTGCGCGGGCCAAAGTGCGCGCCTGGTTCAACGCCCAAGTCATGGCCGAAACCGTGGCCCGTGGGCGCGAGGCGGTCGAAAAATTCCTGCAGCGCATGGGTCGCACTGCGATCCGCTTGGAAGACCTGGCCAGCCAGCTGGGCTTCAAGTCGGCCGAAGGCTTGTTCGAGGTGGTGGGCAAAGACGAGTATTCGCTGCGCAACATTGAGGTGTTGCTCAACCCGCCAGAGCCAGAGCCAGAAGGCGACGCATACCTGCACAAAAAGTTCAAAGGAGCGGCCCGCCCATCACCCTCGGGCGTGTTGGTGGTGGGGGTAGATTCCTTGCTCACACAGCTCTCGCGCTGCTGCAAACCCGCACCGCCCGATGCGATTGGTGGCTTTGTGACACGCGGCAAGGGCGTGAGCATTCACCGCCAGGACTGCAGCAATTTCCGCGAGCTGGCCGCACGCCACGGCGAGCGCGTGATCGAGGTGCGCTGGGGCGAGCACAAAGGCCCCGATGCCTCGGTCTACCCGGTGGACGTGGCGGTGGAGGCCTTTGACCGGCAAGGCCTGTTGCGCGACATCTCCGAGGTGTTTGCCAAAGAGAAGATGAACGTGATCGGTGTGCAGACCCAGTCCGTGAAGGGCACCGCTTGGATGACCTTCACGGTGGAGATCGGCGATGCGGTCAGCCTGCACAAAGTGCTGGGCACCGTGCGCGGCGTCAAAGGGGTGAGGGCGGCCAGAAGGCGTTGAGGTCCATGCCTTACTGGGTTTCGGTTAGATGCCCATAACGCTTGGGCAGAAGTCGAGAACTTGTTGCGCATGGAGGCGAAAAGCGCGATTTTTATGGCTATAATTCAGAGCTTAGCAGGCGCGTAGCTCAGTTGGTTAGAGCACCACCTTGACATGGTGGGGGTCGCTAGTTCGAATCTAGTCGCGCCTACCAAATTCGGTAGGGAAATCAAGCACTTGGCAGCAATGCCCGGTGCTTTTTTTTATCGCTGGTTCTGGTTGAAGTGGCAGACTGGATAAACAATGATCTACCGCTTGCGTTCATCCGTAGGTCGGCGCATTCAGGTCCGACTTGTGGCACGCGAACCGTTGCCTTTTGAAAATTTCGCTCCGCGAAAAGATGAGATGTCGGACCATGAAGGCCCGACCAACGCGGGCCTTTATGTCTGACGGGGCCAATGTCAATCCGGCCGTCACTTGGATCAAGCTTGGCCTCGCAAGCCCTCAAGCTGCCACCATGCCTTGGTGCCGCAGCAGTGCGTCCAGATTCGGCTCTCTCCCCCGGAAGGCTTTGAACGATTCGAGCGCCGGGCGACTGCCGCCTGCTTCCAAAATCGCTTGGCGGTACAGGCGTCCGGTTTCTACGCTCGGCGTGCCATCGGCTGCAGCGGTTTCTTCAAACGCTGCATAAGCGTCAGCGCTCAGCACTTCGGCCCATTTGTAGCTGTAATAACCGGCGGCGTAACCGCCTGCAAAGATGTGGCTGAAGGTGTGGGCCATGCGGTTGAAGGCAGGGGGACGCATGACGCCCACCTCTTCGCGCACTTGGGCCAGCAGCGGCATGAAGTCTTGCGCCGGGTCGTGCTCAGAGTGCACCAGCATGTCGAACAGCGAAAACTCGATCTGGCGCAGCGTTTGCAGGCCGCTTTGGAAGTTTTTGGCGGCCAGCATCTTGTCGAACAGCGCACGGGGCAGGGGCTCGCCAGTTTCCACATGGGCGGTCATGTGGCGCAGCACCGACCATTCCCAGCAGAAGTTTTCCATGAACTGGCTGGGCAATTCCACCGCGTCCCATTCCACGCCGCTGATGCCCGAGACATCGCGCTCGTTCACTTGCGTGAGCATGTGGTGCAGACCGTGGCCAAACTCGTGGAAGAGGGTGATCACGTCGTCGTGCGTGAGCAAAGCGGGCTGGCCGTTCACGCCTTCGGCAAAGTTGCACACCAAATGCGCCACGGGCGTTTGCAGCACGCCGGTGTCGGGGCGCTGCCAGCGGCCACGCACATCGTCCATCCAGGCACCGCCGCGCTTGCCTGCGCGGGCTGGGGGGTCCAAATAAAATTGACCGACCAATTGGCCTTCGCGCTCGATGCGGTAAAAGCCCACGGCCGGGTGCCAGACGGGCGCTTGGTCGGTGCGGATGTTCACTTCGAACAGGGTTTCGATGATTTTGAACAACCCGGCCAACACTTTGGGGGCGGTGAAGTACTGCTTGACCTCTTGCTCGCTGAAGCTGTAGCGGGCTTCCTTGAGTTTTTCGCTCAGGTAGGGCACGTCCCAGGCGTTCAATGGGCCGGTGATGCCCAGCGCGTTGGCGGCGAATTCGCGCAGGTCGGCCAGGTCTTTTTCAGCAAAGGGGCGTGCTTTGGCTGCCAGGTCGCGCAAGAAGGTGGTGACTTTTTCCGGTGACTCGGCCATTTTGGGCACGACCGACACTTGGGCGTAGTTGTCATAGCCCAGCAGGCGGGCTTCTTCTTGGCGCAGCGCCAAGATTTCCTGCATCAAGGCGGTGTTGTCGAATTGCTTGGCGTCATCTGGGGCTTGGTCCGAGGCGCGGGTGACGTGGGCTTTGTAAAGCTGCTCGCGCAGTGCGCCGCTGTCGGCGAACTGCATCACGGGCAGGTAGACCGGCATTTTCAGGCTCAGGCGGTGGCCCTCTTTGCCTTCTTTTTGCGCGGCATCGCGGGTGGCTTGCACCACATCGGCAGGCACGCCTTTCAATTGGTCTTCACTCACATACAAGGCAAATTTGTCGGTGGCGTCCAGCGTGTTTTCACTGAATTTTTGCGTGATTTCGGCCAAGCGTTCCTGGATGGCGGCATAGCGCTCTTTGGCCGCACCTTGCAGTTCTGCGCCGCCCAGCACAAAGGCACGCAGCGCGTTTTTCTGGGCTTGTTTTTGTTCGGTGTTGAGGCTGGCCGCGTCAATGGCTTTGTATTTGGCGTACAGGCGCTCGTCGCTGCCCAAGCGCGTCCAGAACTCGGTCACGCGGGGCAGGGCGGCGTTGTAGGCAGCGCGCAATTCGGGGGTGTCGGCCACGCTGTTGAGGTGACTGACCGCACCCCAGGCCATGCCCAGCCGCTCGGTGCTCACGTCCAGGGTCTGGGCAATGGCTTTCCAGTCGGACGGGAAGTCGGCGGCGGTCACGGTGTCTAGGGCTTTTTCGGCGGCGGCCAGAAGTTCGTCCAAAGCCGGTGCCACATGCTCGGGGGCAATGCGGTCAAACAAAGGCAGGCCAGAGGTGTCGAGCAAGGGGTTGGTCATAGGGCTTCCAAATCGGGGTTCAGTCTTTACTTTGTATCACTTGGAGGCGCGTTCGGCGGCTTCAAGGGTATTGACCAGCAGCATGGTGATGGTCATGGGGCCGACGCCGCCGGGCACCGGGGTGATGTAGCCCGCGACTTGTTTGACGCCATCAAAATCCACGTCACCGCACAGCTTGCCTTCGTCGTTGCGGTTCATGCCCACGTCCAGCACCACCGCGCCGGGTTTGACCATGTCAGCCGTCAGTACATTGCGCTTGCCCACCGCGGCCACGATCACGTCGGCTTGCAGGGTCATGGCTTTCAAGTCGGGGGTGGCGCTGTGGCAAATCGTCACAGTGGCGTTCTTTTGCAAAAGCATCAGCGCCATGGGCTTGCCCACAATGTTGCTGCGGCCAATGACCACGGCGTGTTTGCCGCGCAGGTCGTAACCAATGCTTTCCAACATCTTCATGCAGCCATAGGGCGTGCAGGGCCAAAAACCGGGCATGCCAGTCATCAATGCACCGGCGCTGGCGATGTGAAAACCGTCCACATCTTTGCTGGGGCTGATGGCTTCGATCACCTTTTGTGCGTCGATGTGGGCCGGCAGGGGCAGCTGCACCAAGATGCCGTGGATGGCCGGGTCGTTGTTGAGTGCCTCCACGCGGGCCAGCAAGTCGGCTTCGGACAGGCTGGCTTCGTACTTTTCCAGCACAGAGTGCAGGCCGCTGTCTTCGCAGGCCTTGACTTTGTTGCGCACATACACTTGGCTTGCGGGGTTATCGCCCACCAGCACCACAGCCAAGCCGGGCGTGATGCCCTTGGCCTTCAAGGCTTGGGCGCGGCCGGCCACTTCGGTGCGCAGTTGTTTGGACAAGGCATTGCCATCGATGGTGTGTGCGGTCATGTGTGTGAACTCGATCAGGTGTTGAAAAATGCAAAACGCCCGACGGGTGCGGGCGTTTGCTGGAGGCGTTGTGGGCTCAGGCCTTGGGTGCGTTTTGTCCCAGCGCGATCTTGAGCAGGTCGGCCACCGTGTTGGCGTTGAGCTTTTCCATGATGTTGGCGCGGTGCGCCTCCACCGTCTTGATGCTGATGCCCAAATCGTCGGCGATTTGCTTGTTCAAACGACCGGCGACGATGCGCTCGAGCACCTGGGCTTCGCGGCCAGTGAGCTTGGACAACAATGCGTCGCGGCTGGCCGCTTGCTGGTAATCGGCAAAAGCGTCGCGGGCCTCATCGAGCATGCGCTCGACCAAGCCCAGCAGTTCTTCTTCTTTGAAGGGTTTCTGGATGAAATCCATGGCCCCTTTTTTCATGGTGTTCACCGCCATGGGCACGTCGCCGTGGCCGGTGATGAAAACGATGGGCAGGGGGGATTTGCGCTCAATCAGGCGGTCTTGCAGTTCCAGTCCGGTCATGCCGCCCATGCGGATGTCCGCGATCAGGCAGGCCACTTCTCGGGGGTCATAGCGGCTGATGAAAGATTCTGCGCTGTCGAAACAACGCACCCGGTAGTCCTTGCCTTCCAGTAGCCATTGCAAGGAGTCGCGCACGGCTTCGTCGTCGTCGACAACATAAACCGTGCCTTTTTTGGGGATCAAACTCATTCATTTACCTCAGTGGCTTGTTGTGTGGTCGAAGCGGCTTCGACCGGTATCCAGAAGGAGAAACGACATCCTGTCACCTCGCCGGCATTGTAGAGGTTCTCGGCAGTGATCCTGCCCTGGTGCGATTCGATGATGCTGCGGCACAAATTCAGGCCAATGCCCATGCCCTCGACCTTGGTCGAGAAAAAGGCTTCGTAAACCCGCTCAATGTCTTCTGGCGGCAGACCTTTCCCGGTGTCGCTGACCGAAAACTCCACCACGGCTTGTTGATCGATTTGCTTGGGCACGATGCGCAATTCGACTTGCCGTTGGTCGGCTGGGCGCTGGGCGTTGTCAATCGATTCGGCGGCGTTTTTCATGAGGTTGATCAGCACCTGCTCGATCAGGATCGGGTCGACCAGCAATTGCGGCAGGCGGGCCGCCATGTAGTGGCTCAGGCGCACATGGCGTCTGCGCATTTCGATCTCGGCCAGTTCCAGCGATTCGCTGACCATGGCCGACACATCAGACAGGGTGCGGTTGGGCTCACTGCGTTTGACGAAGCTGCGGATGCGCAAAATGATCTGCCCGGCACGCTGAGCCTGGCGGGCTGTTTTGTCCAGCGCAAACAAGAGGTCTTCTTCTTGGATCTGTTTGGACTGGATGCGCGAGATCATGCCGCTGCAGTAGTTGCTGATGGCAGTGAGCGGTTGGTTCAGCTCGTGGGCCACGCTCGAAGCCATCTCGCCCATGGTGATCAACCGGCTCGCGTTTTGAGCACGCTCGGCTTGTTGGGCGGCCAGCTCTTCGGCTTGCCGGCGTGGCGTGATGTCGCTGGCGATCACCATTTGGGCCAAGCGCCCGTCGGCCCAATTGATGTAACGCGAGCGCACTTCCAGCCATTTGCCCAGTTCGGCCACATAGATTTCCGCATTTTCGGATCTGGCGACGGTCAGGCTCTCGGTGGGCAAGCCGGCCATGTCGTCCACGTCGTCTGAGGCTTTTTCGCCGCTGTAAGCCCCGGCTTGCTGCACCAAGCGCAGGTGGCCTTCGGTGGTTTGGTCAAACCACAACCGGTAAAGTTTGTTGGCAAACAACAGCTCTTCGCTGCCCAGTGGGGCCACAGAGACCGAAGCGTCCAAAGCCTCCAGCACGATGGTGAAGCGCTCATGGGCGCTGGCCAACTGTTCGCGAATGCGGTTGGGTTCGGTGATGTCGGTCATTGATGTCATCCAGCCCGTTTGGTGGCCTGTGGCATCGATCAGGGGCGAGACGTACATCCGGGCGTCAAACAACTGGCCGTTCTTGCGTTTGACCCTCACCTGGAAGCCGCCCGCCGAGTGCTGCCCGCTGATTTCTTCTTCCAGCCGCCGCATCAGCAATTCGCGGTCTTGGTCGGGCCAATAGGGAAAGGGCGCTACCGCCCCCACCAAATCGGCCTCTTGCCAGCCTGTCATTTGGCAAAAAGCCGGGTTGACATACGTGATGCGCCCACGCAAATCGAGTGCGCGCATGCCGGTGAGCATGGAGTTTTCCATGGCCCGACGGAAATTGGTCTCGGCCACCAGCGCTTTTTGGGCCTGCAGCCGTCGGCGTGTGTGTCGCCAGTTGCCAATCAGCATCCAAGCGGTCATGGCACTGAGCACGGTGACCAGCCAGAACAAACCGCTGCCCACCAGCCCTTGAGAGGTGCGCCAGGCCTGCGCACGCAGCACCAAGTCGTTGCCCACGGGTGAAACCGGGACCTGGTAGTCGTTGTATTTGTTGCCGCTGCCGGGCAACAGGCTCCAAAGGGCGGTGCGCTCGGGAATGGTTTGTCCGGCCAGCAAGCGGTTGTTGCCGTCTTGCAGGGCCACGGCATATTTGGCCAGCACTTCGGTCGGTATGCCGTAGCGCAACAAACCTTCCATGCTGTATTCCGCGAGGATCACGCCGCTGAAACGCCCTTGGTTGGTGCTCAGTGGGGTGTGCAGTTGCAACACGCTCATCTGGCTGTCGCGCTCGGCCTCGGTGTCCATCTGGCCGTAAATGGGCTGCATCAAGTCCCGAGCCAAGCTGAAATGGCTTTCGGTGACCCCAATTTGCAAGACCGACCCAGCGCGCAGTTGCTGGCGCGGGGACATGCTGGAGACGCTTTGGTTGGCCATGATGCGCCGGCTGTCATCGATCCAAGTCAGCGACAAAAATTCGGGGTATTGCTGAACCAAGGCTTCGGCACGCAACAAAAACTGGTCCTTTCGAACGTCTTTGTTGGACACATCTCGGGCCAGTCGCATGACTTGCTCCTGGCGCTCCAGCAAACGCAGGCGCAGGCGCTGCTGCGCGTATTCCACATCTCTTTTGATGGCTTCTTGCTCGCGTTCCATTTCTTCCACGCGCAGATACCAAAATGCCGTAGCAATGGCCGCCAAAAACAAGACCACGGCCGCCACGGGGGCCAAGTTGGCAAAACGGTCTTGTCGGTTGGGTGATTGGCGTCGCCACCAGGTACGCCACCAAACCCATGGCCCCACCTTTTTCACCACCGACGCTGCTTTGTTCAATTCCATGGACCGAGTTTAGGTGACCTTGCCCCGGGGCGAAGCGCCAGAGACAAAAGCTGTGGGTGAAAAAAACCCGTTAAATTTTGCAATATGAAATGTGTGCGCACGATTTGAAATTTGACGCGAAATATGTGAAAATTCCGCCCACCTATTTGAACAACACCGACAGGAGACAAGCATGACAGCGGCAACACCTCAGCAGCCAGAGCGGGATCTGGACACCCAGGAGACCCGTGAATGGATGGACGCCTTGTCCGCCGTGATTGAAAAAGCAGGCCCAGAGCGGGCACACTTTTTGTTGGAAGAGTTGCTTGAAGAAGCGCGTCAGCACAGCATCGACTTGCCGTTTTCGGCCACCACAGGTTATGTGAACAGCATCGAGCCCAACGAAGAGGCCCGCTGCCCCGGCAACATCGAGATCGAAGAGCGCCTGCGCGCCTACATGCGCTGGAACGCCATGGCCATGGTGGTCAAGGCCAACCGCCATAACCCCGCCGATGGTGGCGATTTGGGCGGTCACATTGGCTCGTTTGCCTCCTTGGCCCACATGTTCGGTGCCGGTTTCAACCATTTCTGGCACGCCGAGAACGAAAACCACGGCGGTGATTGCTTGTACATACAGGGCCATGTGTCGCCCGGCGTGTACGCCCGCGCTTATCTGGAAGGTCGATTGACCGAAGAGCAGCTGCTCAATTTCCGCCAGGAAGTGGACGGCAAAGGACTCTCCAGTTACCCGCACCCCAAACTCATGCCCGAGTTCTGGCAGTTCCCCACCGTGTCGATGGGTTTGGGCCCATTGATGGCGATCTACCAAGCGCGGTTTTTGAAATACCTGCACGCCCGTGGCATTGCCAACACCGAAAACCGCAAGGTCTGGGTGTTCTGCGGCGACGGCGAGA
>OBPM01000135.1_pt1 | contig 11442 bp, 10 predicted proteins | sample 1493981 | NCBI WGS metagenome assembly OBPM01 (sample SAMEA3275485, study PRJEB22092) | marine metagenome | reverse complement strand
CGATGTTCGTCAGCTTCACCCTGGACCCGATGCTGTCGAGCATTTGGCACGACCCGGCCATCGACGCGCATGGCAAAAATCAAGCGCCCGTGGGCTGGTACAACAACAGCATAGGCCGCGTGACCGGCTGGTTTGACCGGGGCACCGAGCGTCTGGCCGATGGCTACCAAGGCATCTTGCGCTGGGCGCTGGTGCACAAAAAATCCACCGTCTTGCTGGCGCTGGGCATTTTTGTGGCCAGCCTGTTCATGACCCGGCTGCTGGGCACCGAGTTCGTGCCCAAAGCTGATTTTTCTGAAACCTCGGTCAAGTTCGAAACCCCGGTGGGCACCTCGCTCGAAGCCACCGAAGCGAAAACCCGCCAGGTCGAGGCCATCTTGCGCGACTTCCCAGAGGTGCGCTACACCGTCAGCACCATCAACACCGCGAACGCGCAGGGCAAGAACAACGTCAACCTGTACATCCGCCTGGTGGACCGCAAACAACGCAGCCGCAGCGCCGACCAGATGTCTGCCGTGCTGCGCGAACGCCTGAAACAAGTGCCCGGCATCGCGGTCACGCACGCCGGCTTGCTCGACGCGATCGGCGGCAACAAGCAAGTGGAGTTTTCGCTGCAAGGCCCTGACCAACAAGAGCTGGAGCGCTTGGCCCTGTTGGCCATGGCCAAGGTGCAGGGCATCCCTGGCCTGGTCGATCTGGATTCCAGCGTGAAGCCCAACAAACCCGTCATCGGGATCGAAGTGCTGCGCGACGCGGCCTCAGACTTGGGCCTGGGCACGGCGCAACTCGCCGGCCCTTTGCGCATTCTGGTGGCGGGTCAAACCGTGGGCAACTGGCGCGCTCCGGACGACCAGACTTACGACGTGAAGGTGCGCCTCGCCCCCGAAGCGCGCAACAGCCCACAAGACTTGGAGCGACTGCCCTTCGTCGTGGGGGCCGCTGCCGATGGCAGCCCGCGCATCGTGCGCTTGGGCCAGGTGGCCCGCGTGAGCGAGACCACAGGCTCCAACCAGATCAACCGCCGCGACATGATGCGCGAGGTGGCCATCAACGCCAACGTGTTCGGGCGTTCGGCGGGCGAGGTTTCGGCCGACATCCGCAAAGCCATGGACAGCCTGAATATGCCGCCCGGTTACCGCTACAGCTTTGGCGGCTCCACCAAGAGCATGGCCGAATCGTTTGGCTACGCGCTGTCGGCGCTGGCCTTGGCGGTGATCTTCATCTACATGATTTTGGCCAGCCAGTTCAAGAGTTTCTTGCAGCCCTTGGCCCTGATGACCGCCTTGCCGCTGACCCTGATCGGTGTGGTGCTGGCGCTGATGCTGTTTGGCTCGACCTTGTCGATGTTTTCCATCATCGGCGTGATCATGCTCATGGGCTTGGTCACCAAAAACGCCATCTTGCTCGTGGACTTTGCCATCCGCGCCCGTGAAGACCAAACCGATGCCGATGGCCACCGCATCCCGGGGCTGGCCCGCAGCGAAGCCCTGTTGATGGCGGCCAAAGTGCGGCTGCGGCCCATCTTGATGACCACTTTGGCCATGATTTTCGGCATGGTGCCGCTGGCTTTTGCGCTGAGCGAGGGGGCCGAACAACGCGCCCCCATGGGGCAGGCGGTCATTGGCGGGGTCATCACCTCGTCGCTGCTGACCTTGGTGGTGGTGCCGGTGGTCTACTGCTACATGGACGATTTGGCGCAATGGTTGCGCGCAAAAGCAGGCCTTGCCCCGACCCGCCAGGGACAGGACACGCCCGCCGCTTAAAATCGTGGCATATTTGTAAAAGACCCCCGCAGGAGTTAAAAAAATGGACATGAACCAGGCCCGCTTCAACATGATTGAGCAGCAAATTCGCCCCTGGGAAGTGCTGGATCCGCAAGTGCTGGCGCTGCTGTCCACGGTGCGCCGTGAAGACTTTGTGCCCCTGGCCCACAAGGCCCTGGCCTTTGTGGACATGGAAGTCCCGCTGGGCCAAGCGCCCAGTCAGGTCATGCTGGCCCCCCGTGTGCAAGCCCGATTGCTGCAAGACTTGGTGGTGCAAAAGACCGACAAAGTGCTGGACATCGGCACCGGCTCGGGCTTCATGGCTGCCTTGCTGGCCCAGCAAGCGGCCAGCGTGCTGAGCCTGGAAATCGACCCGGCTTTGGCCGCCCAAGCCCAGGCCAACTTGCAAAAGGCCGGTGTGAGCAACGTGCTTGTGCGCACCGCCGATGGCAGCCAAGGCGCTGCCGCCGATGGCCCGTTTGACGTGATCCTGATCAGTGGTTCGGTGGCCGAAGTGCCAGCCGCCTTGTTGCAGCAACTCACCGTGGGCGGCCGACTGGCCGCCATCGTGGGCGATGAACCCATGATGCGCGCCACCCTCATCATCCGCACCCACGACAACAGCTGGACCACCACCGAGCCTTGGGACTGCAACGCGCCGCGCCTGTCGGGCTTTGTCGAGCCCTCGCGCTTCAAATTCTGAGACGCCGCCATGGAACAACTCTACCCTTCCCAAATCGCCGAATGGGCCACACAACAAGCACAGCGCCCCGTCTTGCTCGACGTGCGTGAAGGCTGGGAACTGCAAACCGCCAGCACCCAACCCGAAGGTCTGGACCTGCTGCACATGCCCATGCAAACCATTCCGGCACGCTTGCACGAACTCGACAAAACACGCCCGATTGCTTGCCTGTGCCACCACGGCATGCGCAGCATGCAAGTGGCGTCTTTCTTGCTGCAACACGGCTTCCAAGTCGTCAATGTGGCCGGCGGTATCCACGCCTGGTCGGCGCAAGTGGACCCCAGCATTCCGGTTTATTGAGTCACCCATCAGCCCGCTCAAGGGCCGATATTTTTGAAAAGACCCGCCATGAAACTGCGCACCCTGCCCCTGACTTTGGCCTTGATGGCTGCCTTTGCAGGCACCGCTCAGGCCCAGAGCCTGGCCTCCCTGTACGAAGCGGCCAAAGGCCACGACGCCACCTTCAAGGCGGCGCGTTCGCAGTACGAGGCCACGCTGGCCAAGGCCGAGCAAGCCAAGGCCTTGCTGCGCCCCACGGCGGGTTTGGGCAGCACCTTGTCCGAGACAGACCTGGACAACCAAAGCAACGCGGCTGGCGATCGTCGGTTCGGCACCCGCACCCTCACGCTCAGCGCCAGCCAGCCCCTGTACCGTCCGGCCAACCAAGCCAGCTATGACCAAGGCAGCCAACAAGTGGCGCTGGCCCAAGCCCAACTCAAGTTGGCCGAGCAAGAGTTGATCGTGCGCCTGAGCCAGGCCTACTTTGACGTGCTGACCGCCCAGGAAAGCCTGAACTTCGTCAAAGCCCAAAAATCGGCCGTGTCTGAACAACTGGCTGCGGCCAAGCGTAACTTTGAGGTGGGCACCTCCACCATCACCGACACGCGTGAAGCGCAAGCCCGTTTTGACCTGGTCACAGCCCAAGAAATCGCCGCCGACAACGAGCTGCGCATCAAAAAGCTGGCTTTGGACGACACCGTGGGTCAAGCCCAAGTGGCGCCCCTGCCGCTGCGTCCAGCGGCCAACATTGACGGCTTGCAAACCGGCACAGTCGACAACTGGGTGGCGCAATCCGAGCAGGAAAATGGCAACCTGGCCCAAGCCCGCATTGCGCTGGAAGTGGCGCGGCTTGAAATCGCCAAAGCCAAAGCAGGCCACCTGCCCACGCTGGACTTGAATGCCAGTTACGGCATGACGCGTTACCGCAACGGCTCCTCCACCAGCCAGCCCAACACCAACGCCGCCACCATCGGGCTGGCCCTGAACCTGCCGCTTTACACAGGCAGCGCCACACAAAACCGGATCAAGGAAACCGTGGCCTTGCAAGACAAAGCCCGCAACGACCTGGAAGCGGCCCAGCGCAGCGTGGCCCAGGCCACCCGCACGGCTTTCTTTGGCGTGCAAGCAGGCCTGAGCCAGATCAAGGCCTTGCAAGCCGCTGAGGCCTCCAGCCAAAGCGCCTTGGACGCCAACAAACTGGGCTACCAAGTGGGCGTGCGCATCAACATCGATGTGCTCAACAGCCAAAGCCAACTCTTCCAAACCAAGCGTGATCTGGCCAAGGCCCGCCACGATGTGCTGTTGGGTCAACTGAAGCTGCGCCAAGCGGCAGGTGTGCTCAAGGGCAGCGATGTGCAAGGCATCGACGCGCTGCTGCAAAAGTAAACCGCTGCCGCGCTCAGGCCTCCCGCGTCAGGCGGGGGCCGACTTGCCCCCCCCAAAGTACAGGCCTGCGTCGAAAGACTCAGGCCTTTTGCGTGTCTGGCCCAGCGTGCTGCGGGCGCTGCGACACAAGGGCCAGCAACGCCTGGGCATACCGGTCGGCGGCGCCCCGGCTTTGCGCCACCAAATCCAGGCCTGCTTGGCGGGCAAGGGCCAAGGCCGCACGGTCATGAGTCCAGGCCAACACCTGGTCCAAAGCCGCGTCCATGTCGAGCACCCCTTGGGCCGCGCCTGCTGCCAAAGCTTGTTCTGCGGCTTCGGCAAAATTGAAGGTGTGCGGCCCCATCACCACGGGGCACCCAAAGGCTGCCGCTTCGATCAGGTTTTGCCCACCCAAAGGCATGAAACTGCCGCCCAACAAAGCCATGTCGGCGGCCTGAAAATACAGCGGCATTTCGCCCAAGCTGTCGCCCAAGCACACCTCTGCCTGCGCTGCAGCAGCCGGCCAGGCCTGCCCCTCGCTTGGCAAAGCAGTGCGCCGAAAAACCGACCAACCCCGGGCTTGCACCTGGGCATGCACAGCGTCAAAGCGCTGGGGATGTCGGGGCACCAACAACCACAAAACACCTGCCGCCTGCAACGCGGCTCGGCGCTGCGGCTGCGCTGCCAGCGCGTCCAGCCACAGGGCTTCTTCCCCTTCTCGGGTGCTGGCCAACATGACCACCGGACGGGGCACGCCCTGCAGCGTCCATTGCTGACGCCATTGCTGGGCCAGCGCCAAGGCCAAGGGTTGGGCTTGCACATCAAATTTGAGGTTGCCCAAGACCGCCTTCACGGGTGCCCCGATGGTGCGCAGCCGGTCGGCATCGGCCTGAGATTGGGCCAACACACCACAGAGGCCGCGGTAAGCAGGCCCGGCAAGCCAAGACATGCGCTGCGCTGCGCGCAGTGAGCGGGCATTCAAACGCGCATTGGCCAAAAACAAGGGCACACCTTGCCGCTGGCAGGCTCGCACCAAAGCGGGCCAAATTTCGGTCTCCATCAAGATGCCCAAACGGGGCCGGTGGTGCTGCAAAAACCGCTGGGTGGCTTGGGGTGTATCCCATGGCAACCAGGCTTGAGCGTCGCCGGGCTGGAGCAGGCTCTGGCCCTGAGTCCAACCCGTGGCGGTGCTGTGGGTCAGCAGCAAACGCATGCCCGGCAGGCGCTGGCGCAAGGCATCGACCAGCAAACTCGCCGCCCGGGTCTCGCCCAAAGACACGGCATGCACCCAAACACTGCCGGGCGTCAAAGCGGGGGTGTCGTAGACACCAAAGCGCTGGGGCATGTGTTGCAAATAACCAGGCTCTTGCCGCCCACGGCGCTGCAATTTGCGGCGCAGCAGGGGCTGCAAAGCGCGCATCAACAGCCCGTATGCCACCAGCGCCAGCGACTCAAACCAGCGTTTTTTAGCGGGCGTCGGCGTGGCCCCGTTGGCGTCAAGCATCGGCGAACAATTGTGCGTAAACGCGCCCAATGCCTTCGGCCTCTTTGGCCAAAGAAAAATGGGTCACCACACGCTGTCGGGCAGCTTGCCCCATGCGCAAGACCTGTTCATGGTCGCTCAAGACGGACAACACGGCTTGCGCCAAACCCGGGGCATCGCCGGTGTCCACCATCTCCCCGGTCAAACCCGGGATGGCCAGTTGGTCAAAGGCACCTGTGCGCGAACACACCAGCGCGCATTCGGTGGCCGCCGCCTCAAAGGGGGTGAGCCCAAAGGGCTCGTAGCGCGGACAAGCCACACACAGCCAACAGCGTTGGTACCAAAGGTGCACCTGGCCCGCGGGCACTTCACCCAAAAAAACGATGCGGTCGCTCAAGCCTGCTGCTGCAATTTTGGCTTTCAGTGCGTCCTGATACGCCTGGTGCTTAGGCTGAGCCAGACCGGCGATCACGGCGGTGGCACCGGGCAATCGGGGCAAAGCGTCGATCATGGCGTCCACAAACACATCGCTGCCTTTGTCGGGGCGCACACGGCCAAAGACACCAATGCCGTACGCACCGGGCAATCCCGAATCCTGCCAAGCTTTGAGCTTGTCGGGCGGCGGTGAAAAACGCGACAAATCAATGCCGTGGGGCACCACCGCCGTGGTGTTGGGCACAAAAGAGGCCGCCAGCGGCGTGGTCGAGATGACCGCGTCCATTTTGGAAATCAACCAACGCGGAAAGGCCCCGTGCAAGTGCTGGGCCGCCGAGGTGAACACCAACTTGATCGGCAAGCGCAGCACGTCGCGGGCAAAAATGGCGGCCATCATCTCCGGGTCGCGGCGCACATGCCAGATGCGAAATGCACGGCCTTCGGCGGGTTTGCGAGACAAGCGGATGGCTTGGCCCAGCGTCATCCCGTCGATGCCGTTGGACATGCGCGTGCCGCAAAAACCCAGTCGCCATTGCTCCGCCTGCACAGGCACCAAAGCATTGATGGTGGCCGAAACACCTGTGTAGCGCTGTTTCAGATTGAAAACGATGACCTCGGGGTCCAGACTCAGCGCGGCATTGGCGGGATTCATGTCGGTCATTCGTGACAGACCGTCTCAATGCGCCGAAGCTTGTACTTGCGCATCGGGCTTGACCGATCGCAACAGCGCCAACATCTCGGCTTCGATGCGGTGCAACGCCGCTTCGGTCTGGCCCTCAAAGCGCAGCACCAGCACCGGCGTGGTGTTGGAGGCGCGGATCAAACCAAAACCATCGGGCCAGTCGACACGCAGGCCGTCGATGGTGAACACCTGTGCTGGGGGCTTGAACAGATCACCGGCCAAAAATTGCAACGCACGGGTCACGTCGTGCGGCTCGCCCTCGGCGCAGGCCACGTTCAGCTCGGGTGTGCTGAAACTGGTGGGCAAGGCGTTCAGCACCGCATTCGCATCGGGCGCTCTGCTGACGATTTCAAGCAAGCGGCAACCGGCGTAAGTGCCGTCGTCAAAACCATACCAACGTTCCTTGAAGAAGATGTGCCCGCTCATCTCGCCACCCAAGGGAGCCTGGCCGCCTGCAGCCTCGATGGCCCGCATCTGGGCCTTGATGAGGGAATGGCCGGTTTTGTACATCAAGGGCTGGCCGCCTGCGGCCTCGATGGCTGGGGCCAAGCGCTGCGAACACTTCACGTCAAACAAAATGGTGCCGCCCGGCACTCGGCTGAGCACGTCTTGCGCGAACAACTGCATCTGGCGGTCGGGGTAAATGTTGTTGCCGTCTTGGGTGACGATGCCCAGCCGGTCGCCGTCGCCGTCAAAGGCCAGGCCCAATTCGGCCCCGCTGGTTTTCAGAGCGTTGATCAAGTCTTGCAGGTTTTCCGGCTTGCTGGGGTCGGGGTGGTGGTTGGGAAAGTTGCCGTCCACCTCGCTGAACAGCTCAATCACTTCGCAGCCCAAAGCGCGAAAAATGCCGGGGGCCGATGCGCCCGCGATGCCGTTGCCCGAGTCGATCACGATCTTCATGGGGCGCGACAACTTCACGTCGCCCACGATGCGCTGCGTGTAGTCGGCCAGCACGTCCAAGTGCGTCACACTGCCACCGCCCATCGGCTGCCAGGTTTCGGCTTCCATCATCTGGCGCAGGCCCTGGATTTCGTCGCCATAAATGGCGCGGCCGCCCAGCACCATCTTGAAGCCGTTGTAGTCCTTGGGGTTGTGGCTGCCCGTCACCTGAATGCCACTTTGGCAAGCGGTGCTGGCCGCAAAGTAGAGCATGGGGGTGGTGGACAAGCCGATGTCGATGACTTGGATGCCTGCGGCCACCAGGCCGCGAATGAGCGCAGCCGACAGGTCCGGGCCACTCAGTCGGCCGTCGCGCCCTACCGCCACCGTGGTCTGGCCTTCGGCCAAGGCATGCGTGCCAAAGGCTTTGCCCAAGCCCTCGGCCACTTGGGCATTCAAGGTCGACGGCACCACGCCGCGGATGTCATAGGCTTTGAAGATGGAAGGGGTGATTTGCATGCGTTGTGCCGGTCAAAAAGCCACTGCGGCTTGGATCATTCTGAAAACGAGATTGTAGGCGGGCCGCGCTAACATTACCCCCATCCACCATGCTTTCAAAAGGCCAACCATGCAGCCCCTGAGCGCTCTTCGCATCGACAGCCCCTTGGGCCCGATCACGCTGGCGGCCAGCACCCAAGGCCTGTGCGGCCTGTGGTTTGACGGTCAAAAACACGGCCCCACCGAAGTCCAGCGCCAGCAGTGGCCAAATGGTGAGCTCCAGCCCTTGCTGCAAAAGGCCGCAGCCCAGGTGACGGCCTACTTTGCAGGCCAATTGACATCGTTTGATCTGCCTTTGGATTTGTCAGCAGGCACGCCCTTCCAGCAATCGGTCTGGCGCGTTTTGCTGTCCATCCCCTGTGGCGCGCACCAAAGCTATGGCGATGCGGCAAGGCAATTGAACAATCCTCAGGCCGTGCGTGCTGTGGGTGCGGCCGTGGGGCGAAATCCAGTGAGTATCATCGTGCCTTGCCACCGCATTTTGGGTGCCGGTGGCCAACTCACGGGCTACGCAGGCGGGCTGTGGCGCAAGCAAGCGCTGCTGCGGCTGGAAGGCCATCCCGTCACCTGACTTGATTTATGCATGCATCTCCCGCCAAAGGCTGGCTGGCCGACTTTCTGATCCTGGCCGCCATCTGGGGTTCTTCTTTTTTGTTCATGCGTCAGGCAGCGTTAGAACTCGGGGCATTGCCCACCGCCGCGATTCGGGTGAGCATTGCCGCACTCTTTTTGTTGCCGATCTTGCTGGCCAAAGGCCACTGGGCCGACCTGCGTCGCCACTGGAAACCGGTGTTGTTTGTGGGCGTGCTCAACAGCGGCATCCCGTTTGCGCTGTATTCCTTTGCCGTGATGCACATCACCACCGGGTTCTCGTCCATCCTGAACGCCACTGTTCCGCTGTTTGGCGCGGTGGTGGCTTGGCTTTGGCTGGGTGACAAACCCAGCCTGTCACGCACCTTGGGCTTGGCCATTGGCTTTGGTGGCGTGGTGTTGCTCGCCGGCGGGCAAGCCAGCTTCAAGCCCAATGCTTCTGGCATTGCCCCGGCTTGGGCGGTGCTGGCCTGCCTGGCGGCCACGACTTGTTACGCCTTGTCGGCCAGTTTCACCAAGAAACACATCCCCAGCCTGCCGCCCTTGGTCACGGCCACGGGTAGCCAGATCGGGGCCACTTTGGCCTTGGCCCTGCCTGCGCTGTGGTTCCGCCCGGACCACTGGCCCAGTGCCTCGGCCTGGGGGGCCTTGCTGGTGGTGGGGGTAATGTGTACCGGCGTGGCCTACATCCTGTACTTCAAGTTGATCGAAAACTCGGGGCCTGCACGGGCGCTGACGGTCACCTTTCTTGTCCCGGTGTTTGCCATCGCCTATGGCGTGATGTTTCTGGGTGAAACCGTCACAGCCTGGATGCTGCTGTGTGGCGCGGTCATTTTGCTGGGGACATCGTTGTCCAGCGGCTTGCTCAAGCTGCCGGGGCGTTGAGCGGGCGGTACACGTTGACCGGTTGCACCCGCTGCACATCGCGCGCCCTGAGCTGACCACATCCACCGTCCACATCCTGCCCTGCCGACTGGCGCAACTTGGTCAGCACCCCGCGCTGGTGCAGCGTGCGGGCAATCGCCGCCGCCTTCTCCCAACTCGGCCTGGCATAAGGCAGGTCAGGCACCGCGTTGTAAGGGATCATGTTCATCAGGGCGTACTTGCCTTGCAGCAAGCGCACGATGCCGTCGATTTCTTCATCGCTGTCGTTCACACCGTCGATCAAAGTCCATTGGTACTGGATCGGGTAGCCGGTGGCGCGGGCATAGACCTCGCCCGCCTCCACCAAATCTTGCGGGTCGAAGCGCGGGGCTCGCGGCAGCAACTGCGCCCGTAAATCAGCCTGCGTGCTGTGCAGGGACAGCGCCAGAGCAGGCTTGACGCGCCCTTGCGGCAAGCGCTCAAACACCCGCACATCGCCCACTGTGGAAAACACCAAATTCTTGTGCCCGACGTTGCCCACCGTGCCCAACAAGTCAATGGCTTCCATGACTGCATCCAGGTTGTGCGAGGGCTCGCCCATGCCCATGAACACCACTTTTTTGACCGGCCTGAGCGTGCGAGCCAGCGCCACTTGGGCCACGATCTCGGCGCTGCCCACCTGCCGGATCAGGCCTTCGCGCCCGGTCATGCAAAACACGCAGCCCACCGCGCAGCCCACCTGGCTTGAAACGCACAGGCCATCTCGCGGCAACAGCACGCTTTCCACCGTCAGGCCGTCTTGCAAGCCCACCAGCAAACGGGCTGAGCCGTCTTGCCCCGGGTGTTGCTCGCGCAGCGTGGCCAGCCCGGCCAGCGTGGCGCTGAGCGCGGGCAAGGCCTCGCGCACCGCTGTTGGCATGAAGCTTTGCAGTGGCCTGCGCCCACTGTCCTGCGGCTTGGCCTGCGCCCACAGGCGCAGCACACGCTGCTCATGCAAGGCGTTGGCCCCCAGTGCGCGCAAGTGGTCGCGGATGTCCTGAACGCTGTGGATGTTCATCAGTAATGCGGCGGGATTTCGTCACGCAGGTTGCGCATTTCAGCGCCGCCACCCGACTCGGGCAGACGGTCACGCATCTGGCGCAGCTCCTGGATCAGCGCGTCGATTTGCTGCTGCTGGCGGTAAACCTGCGCATTGAGCTGGTCGAGCAGGTCTTCGCTGAAGCCTGCCTTGATTTCCAAGTCAACCAGGCGGTTTTCAATCGGGGTAGGTATGTCCATGGCCCGTATTGGACATGATTTCGACATGGAATTCACATGCACGCGGGCCTTCTTTTATAATCTCAGCATCGCCGAGTTATCTGAACTACTTGCAGGGCGATTCATAAATTCTGCTAAAGCGTTCGCCAGGCTCCGGGTTATCAGGGTCGGCAACGCCGACAAACCCCTGAAACTTTAGGAGCCTTTTTCATGTCCAGCAATTTCCTCTTCACCTCGGAATCCGTTTCTGAAGGCCATCCCGACAAAGTCGCCGACCAAATCTCGGACGCGATCCTCGACGCCATCTTCGAGCAAGACCCCCGCAGCCGCGTGGCTGCCGAAACCCTGACCAACACCGGCTTGGTCGTGTTGGCCGGCGAGATCACCACCAACGCGCACGTCGACTACATCCAAGTCGCCCGCGACACCATCAAGCGCATCGGCTACGACAACACCGACTACGGCATCGACTACAAAGGTTGCGCCGTCATGGTTTGCTACGACAAGCAATCGAATGACATCGCCCAAGGCGTGGACCACGCGT
>OBPM01000134.1_pt1 | contig 11517 bp, 8 predicted proteins | sample 1493981 | NCBI WGS metagenome assembly OBPM01 (sample SAMEA3275485, study PRJEB22092) | marine metagenome | reverse complement strand
CCAAAAAATACAGTATCTGTCTCGGTGACCGGCACGCCAAAACGCAAGCCCGCACCCGAGTTGATCAGGCTGTAGGCATTCACATCGCCCAAATAAGGTCGGGTGGTGCGGTGGAAAATGTCCACGGTTCTGGAAATGCCGTTTTGGGTGAAGTAGGGGTCGGTGGTGCTGAGCACCAAGTTGCGGTTGAATTTGCTGGTGTTGACTTCAACGGCCAGGTAATTGCCAGAACCAAAGGCGTTTTCCTGTCGAATGCCAAAGCTCAGCGCCACCTTTTCGGCCGATGAAAATCCGGCACCCAAAGAAATGCTGCCCGTGGGCTTTTCAGCCACGGTGAACAACAGGTCCACCTGATCGGGTGCACCCGGCACCTCGACGGTCTCGACATTCACATTGGTGAAGTAACCCAAACGATCGACGCGGTCTCGCGACAAACGGATCTTGTCGCCGTCGTACCAAGCGGCTTCGAGTTGCCGGAATTCACGCCGAATGACTTCATCGCGGGTGCGGTCATTGCCAGCCACCTGAATTCGGCGCACATATGCACGGCGTGAAGGCTCCGCCTGCAACACGAACTTCACTCGGTTGTTTTTGCGGTCAATCTCGGGCTTGGCTTCGACCCTTGCAAACGCAAAACCAAATTTACCGAAGTAATCGGTGAAGGCTTTGGTCGTTTCGGTCACTGTCTCGGCGTTGTAGGGCTTGCCGACTGCAATTTTGATCAAGGACTTGAACTCTTCGTCACGGTCCAGGTAATTGCCACCGAGTTCGACGCCAGAGATCACAAAGCGCTCACCTTCGGTGATGTTGATGGTGATCGACATTTCCTGTTTGTTGGGCGACATGGCCACCTGCGTGGAGTCGATGCGGAATTCCAGGTAACCGCGCGACAGGTAAAACGACCGCAAGGCCTCAAGGTCTGCATTGAGTTTGGTTCGCGCATAACGGTCAGATTTGGTGTACCAACTCATCCAGCCACCGGTGTCCAGGTTGAACTGGTCACGCAAGGTTTCGTCCTTGAAGGCCTTGTTCCCCACGATTTCGATCTGCCCAATTTTGGCTGGCCCACCTTCCGTGATCGTGAAGCTCAGATTGACGCGGTTGCGGTCAATGGGTGTTGCTGTGGACACCACCTCGGCCCCATACAAGCTGCGGCTGATGTATTGGCGTTTGAGCTCTTGCTCAGCCTTGTCGGCCAGGGCTTTGTCAAAAGGACGCCCCTCCGCCAACCCGACATCTTTCAAGGCCCGGAGCAAAACATCCTTGTCAAATTCTTTGAGACCGATGAATTCAACCGAAGCCACAGAGGGCCGCTCTTGAACCACGACGACCAAAACATCACCTTGGGTTTCAAGTCGCACATCCTTGAACAAGCCCAAGGAAAACAAAGCACGAATGGCCGCCGCACCTTTGTCGTCTGAGTAACGATCGCCAACCCTGAAAGGCAAAGATGCAAAAACGGTCCCGGGTTCGATGCGCTGCAAACCTTCAACACGGATGTCGCGTACCGTGAAAGGATCAACCGCCCAAGCAGGCAGGCTCAGCGTGGCACAGGCCAAGGCCTTCAGGGCAAAAGGCAGGGCTGTGCGGCGAAAATCAGAAAAGATCATGGTGCAATCGTTCAAAAAACAAAGCCATTTTCAGGTTTGAAAATCAGACTTTGAAAAGCTCTCCGGCGTATACGCAACAGGCCTAAGGGACCTGAAAGCAACGCAAATCGAGAGCGCTGGCGTGTTACGAAATACAAGGCAAAAGCATCGAAAGATAATACATCAGGACAGCCCCCTGACGGAGATGCTCAAGGCCTCAAGAACAGGACTTTTCAGGCGATACGCTTCAAAACCTGCTCGGCCTGCAAGCGGCTTTGCTTGTCCAGGGCCAGCAAATCTTCCAGATTCACCGGCGGGACGCTCACCACGCCATCCAAAGTGGCACGGTTGACGTCATGGATTTGGTCAAAACGGATGCGCTTGTTCAAGAAAGCATCCACGGCCACCTCATTGGCCGCATTCAAGACGGCGCAACTGCCGTGCACCCCACGCAAAGTTTCCCAAGCCAGCCCCAGCCCGGGAAAGCGCAACAAGTGCTCGGGCTCGTCCATGGCCTCAAAGGTCATGGCGGCCAAGGCATGGAAGTCCAACGCACTCGCACCGGACTCGATGCGCTCTGGCCAGCTCAGGCCATAGGCAATCGGCACGCGCATGTCGGGCGTACCCAACTGCGCCACCACCGAATGGTCGCGGTACTGCACCATGGAGTGAATGACGCTTTGCGGGTGAATCACCACCTCCAATTGCTCGGGAGACATGCCAAACAAATAACGCGCCTCGATCACCTCCAGTGCCTTGTTCATCATGGTGGCGGAATCCACCGAAATCTTGCGCCCCATGACCCAGTTGGGGTGCGCGCAGGCTTGCTCGGGTGTCACATCTCTGAGTGTGCGCGGATCGCGGGTTCGAAACGGTCCACCCGAGGCGGTCAGGATGATCTTTTGCACCCGCCGCTGCCAGCTGGCAGGGTCTTCAGGCAAGGACTGGAAAATGGCCGAGTGCTCGCTGTCGATTGGCAGCAGCAAAGCGCCCCCCTCCCGAACCGCGCCCATGAACACCTCGCCACCCACCACCAAGGCTTCTTTGTTGGCCAACATCAGCCGCTTGCCAGCGCGGGCCGCTGCAATGCATGGCGACAAACCTGCAGCCCCCACAATGGCCGCCATCACGGCATCCACCTGCGGGGCCGAGGCTACCTCATCCAACGCGGCAGCACCCCAACGCACTTGCACCGGCAAGCCCTCGGCCCGAACGCGATCTGCCAGCTGCCGGCCAGCAGACTCTTGCACCATCACCGCGACCTCGGGCTGGAATTTGGCGCACTGGGCCAACATCAACTCGACCTGGCTCGATGCCGTCAGCGCATGGATGCGGTACTGGCCCGGATGGCGGCTGAGCACGTCGAGCGTGCTGGTGCCGATGGAGCCCGTTGAGCCCAAAATGGTGATGCATTGTTGCGTCTTCATGTCTGCCGTCTCCACATCAAATCCAGGCCACCAACATCATAGCCAAAGGCAAGGTGGGCAGCAAAGCGTCGATACGGTCCAACACCCCCCCATGACCAGGCAGCAAGCCCGAGCTGTCTTTCATGCCGGCACTGCGTTTGACCAGCGACTCCACCAAATCCCCCACCACACTCATGGCCGACATGAAGAACAAGGCGGGCACCATGAGCCACCAGCCTTTGGCCAGCAACAGGCTGTAAAAACTGAGGCCCCTGCTGCCAGTTTCCTGGTCAAAAATAACCCACGCGCAGGCCACCAGCAGCACACCCAGCATGCCACCGAATACACCTTCCCAACTTTTACCGGGACTGATGGCGGGTGCCAATTTGACTGCGAAAAAACGGCCGCCAAATTTGCGCCCGAAGAAATAAGCGAAGACATCGGCGGCCCACACCAAAACCAAGACCGACAACAAAAAATTCACCCCTCTCAGGTGGGCTTGAGCCAGCGCCAACCAAGCCAGTGCCAACAAAAACAAACCGGCCCACCAGCGAAGTGCGCGAGGCCAAAGCGCCCAACCGGGCACCCCACGTTGGACCATCCAAGCCCCCAACAAAACCCACATGGCACCAGCAAAAAGCCACAACTGCGGGGGTGTTGATTGCACCCAGCCTCCGTACTGCGCCCAAGCACAAGCGATCAAACAGGCCCCCGCCCCCAGCCAAGCCTGCACAGGACCGACGCCATTGAGTCTTCCCCATTCCCATGCGGCTGCGATGATGAGGACCAAGGTCAGAATTCTGAAGGGCCAAGGATCAATGGCAAACAATGCGGGCAGCAACAAAGCCAGCAAAACCAGGGCGGTGACGATTCTTTGTTTGAGCATGGATTCTCCAGAAAAAAAGGCCGCCAAGGGGCGGCCATTCAGGCCGTGTCCAGGCACGGCTTGGGATTCAAACTCAAACCGCCATGATCTCTTGCTCTTTGGCAGTCACCAGCTGATCAATCTCAGTCATGCGCTTGTCGGTCAGTTTTTGGATGTCCGCTTCGGCACGTTTTTGATCGTCCTCAGAAGCCTCTTTGTCTTTGACCAGCTTTTTCACCGATTCGTTGGCATCACGGCGCAGATTGCGAATGGCGATCTTCGCGTTCTCACCTTCGGTGCGTGCCAGCTTGGTCATTTCCTTGCGGCGCTCTTCGCTCATGGCGGGCATCGGCACACGGATCAACTCACCCAGGGAAGCGGGATTCAGACCCAACTCGCTCTCTCGGATGGCTTTCTCGATCTTGGCCGCCATGCTTTTTTCCCAGGGCTGCACGCTGATCGTGCGCGAGTCCATCAAGGACACATTGGCCACTTGCGACAAAGGCACCAGCGAACCGTAATAGTCCACATGGATGGTGTCCAGCAAAGCTGGGTTGGCGCGCCCCGTGCGGATGCGCGTCAGGTTGTTTTTGAACGCCGAAATGGACTGCTCCATTTTGGTTTCACTTGTTTTCTTGATGTCTGCAATGGTCATGGGGTTCTCCTCGTCAGAACGGGCTCAAGCATAAACCAAGGTGCCTTCGTCTTCGCCCAGAACCACGCGCTTCAAAGCGCCGTTCTTGATGATCGAAAACACCTTGATGGGCAACTTCTGGTCGCGGCACAAAGCAAAGGCGGTGGCATCCATGATGCCCAGATTGCGAGAAATCGCTTCGTCAAAACTGATTTCACTGTAGCGCGTGGCAGAGGGGTCTTTTTTCGGATCGGCGGTGTACACACCATCGACCTTGGTGGCCTTGAGCACCATTTCTGCCCCGATCTCGGCACCACGCAAGGCCGCAGCCGTGTCGGTGGTGAAAAACGGGTTGCCTGTACCCGCAGCGAACACCACCACTTTGCCCTCTTCAAGGTACTGCAAAGCCTTGGGGCGAACGTAGGGCTCAACCACTTGGTCAATGCCAATGGCCGACATGACACGCGCTGTCAAACCCGCTTTGTCCATGGCATCGGCCAAGGCCAAAGAGTTCATCACCGTGGCCAACATGCCCATGTAGTCAGCGGTGGCGCGGTCCATACCGACTGAGCCGCCCGCCACACCTCTGAAAATGTTACCGCCACCGATCACCACCGCCACCTGGACACCCAGGCGCGTGATTTCAGCGATCTCTTCGGCCATGCGCACGATGGTGGCGCGGTTGATGCCAAAAGCATCGTCCCCCATCAAGGCCTCCCCCGACAGCTTGAGCAAAATACGCTTAAAGGCTGGCTTGGGAGAAGACATGACGGGTTCCTTGAAAATCAATGTGGACGATGAAACGGCAACTCAGGAGTGCAAAGCGCTCAGGCAGCGCCTTTGGCCGCCGCCACTTGGGCAGCCACTTCAGCGGCGAAGTCGTCAACCTTCTTCTCAATGCCCTCACCCACCACATACAAAGTGAAGGCGTGAACGCTCGTGCCTGCGGCCTTGAGCATCTGCTCCACGGTTTGCTTGTCGTTCTTGACGAAAGACTGGTTGAACAAGGACACTTCTTTGAGGTATTTCTGAACAGAGCCTTCAACCATTTTGGTCACGATGTCCGCAGGCTTGCCCGATTCAGCCGCCTTGGCTGCAGCCACTGAACGCTCTTTTTCGATCAGATCGGCTGGCACTTCGGCGCTGGTCAAGGACACAGGCTTCATGGCGGCGACGTGCATGGCAACGTCTTTGGCAGCGGTTTCGTCACCGTCGAACTCGACCAACACACCGATGCGGGTGCCGTGCAAGTAGTTGGCAATCTTGGCCGCACCCGCTGCGCGCTTGAAACGGCGAAAGCTCATGTTTTCACCGATCTTGCCGATCAGGCCTTTGCGCACGTCTTCCAGTGTGGGGCCGAAACTGTCCTGGCTGTAAGGCAACGCGCCCAAGGCAGCCAGGTCAGCGGGGTTGTGCTCAGCGACCAATTTGGCCGCTGCGTTGGCCAAAGCCAGGAAGCTGTCATTCTTGGTCACGAAGTCGGTTTCGCAGTTCACTTCGATCATGGCACCCGTGGTGCCGCTCACGAAACTGGTCACCACGCCTTCGGCGGTCACGCGCGAAGCGGCCTTGCCAGCTTTGGTGCCCAGCTTCACGCGCAACAGCTCTTCGGCTTTGACCATGTCGCCTTCGGCTTCGGTGAGGGCTTTTTTGCACTCCATCATGGGGGCGTCGGTTTTTGCGCGCAGTTCAGCGACCATGCTTGCGGTAATTGCAGCCATTTGATTTCTCCGTATTCAGTCTAAAAGTCAGATTAAAAAAAAGGGGCCACAAAGCCCCTTTCATCGAGTTTTGGCAACTCAGGCAGAAGCGTTGGCTTCTTCGACGAACTCTTCGTCACCTTCGGTCACAGCCTTGACCACGTCGTTGACGGCATTGGCACGGCCTTCGATGATGGCGTCAGCGATGCCACGGGCGTACAAGGCCACGGCCTTGGCCGAGTCGTCGTTACCGGGGATGATGTAGTCAATGCCTTCGGGCGAATGGTTCGTGTCAACCACACCGATCAATGGAATGCCCAATTTTTTGGCTTCCGAGATGGCGATTTTGTGGTAACCGACATCAATCACAAAGATGGCATCAGGCAAAGCCGCCATGTCTTGGATGCCACCGATGTCTTTTTCGAGCTTTTCCATCTCGCGCTTGAACATCAACTGCTCTTTTTTGCTCAGGCTTTCGAGGCCAACTTCTTGCTGCGCCTTCATGTCTTTGAGGCGCTTGATGGAGGTCTTGACGGTTTTGAAGTTGGTCAACATGCCGCCCAACCAACGCTGGTCAACGAATGGCACGCCAGCGCGCTGGGCTTCAGCAGACACCAGATCACGGGCTTGGCGCTTGGTGCCCACCATCAAAATGGTGCCACGGTTGGCCGACAACTGCTTGGCGAATTTGATCGCGTCCTGGAACATCGGCAGCGACTTTTCCAGGTTGATGATGTGAATTTTGTTGCGGTGACCGAAGATGAAAGGGGCCATCTTGGGGTTCCAGAAGCGGGTTTGGTGACCAAAATGGACACCAGCATCCAGCATTTCGCGCATGGTAACGGACATAAAAATACTCCAAAGGTTAGGTCTAAAATCCAGTCCAATGATCGCCTGCCGCCAACAAAAAAGCAGCAGGAAACACCTTGTCAGGACGGATTCGCGTTTGAACTCGATGAGCCCAACTCGGCTTGCGCAATGCAATTAAAAGAGCTTGTTTGACAAGACATCCCAAAAGAGCAGAAATTGCACTCAGCAAAGCCTTACGATTATAGCATCTTGACTCCAAATAAGAGCGTGCCAGCCATGAAATTTGATCTGATTGCCACCCGTCAAGCCATTTTGTCGGGCGAGACACAAGCCCAAGCGGTGGCGCAGGCCTGTTTGGCTGTGGCCCAAAGTCCAGCTTGTGAACACGTGTTCACGCAGTTGACCCCCGATTCACTCTTGCGCGCCGCAGCCCAAGCGCAAGGGAACGCCAAACCCTTGGCTGGTCTGGCGGTCTCCATCAAGGATCTGTTTGATGTCCAAGGGCAGAGCACGGCGGCGGGGTCACTGGTTTTGCAAAACAGCCTGCCCGCCCAGCAAGATGCCGCCGCAGTTGCGCGTTTGCGTGCGGCAGGCGCCGGCCTGATCGGGCGCACCAACATGGTCGAATTTGCTTTTTCGGGGGTAGGCACCAACCCGCACCACGGCACGCCGGCGGCTTGGGATGCCCAAAGTGACCGCGCTGTTGGCACCCCCGGGCAGCCCCATGTGCCGGGTGGCTCCAGCTCAGGCGCGGCCGTGTCGGTGGCGTCTGGCGCCGCCTTCATCGGGCTGGGTTCAGACACGGGCGGCTCGATCCGTGTGCCTGCTGCCCTGAATGGCATCGTGGGCTTCAAAAACACCGCCCGGCGTGTCCCAACGCATGGGGCCATCCCCTTGTCCACCACCCTGGACACCATTTGCGCCATGACGCGCACGGTGCGCGACACGATTTTGGCCCACGAAATTCTTTCTGCAAGGGCAGTCCCCCGTGGGCTGCGCCCACTGCAAGGCTACCGCTTGGCCGTGGTGCAAAACCTGATGCAAAACGACATGGACAACAACGTGACGCAGGCTTTTGAGCGCAGCCTCAACGCGCTTCGGACAGCCGGGGCACGCATCGACGAGATCGCGCTGACAGAACTGAACGAATTGGCACCCATGATGAGCACCGGCGGCTTCAGCCCGGCCGAAGGCTTTGCCTGGCATCGCGAGCTGCTCGGCCGCGATGCTGAACGCTACGACCCGCGTGTGGCCCATCGCCTGTTGCGCGGCGCCAGCATGAAAGCCCACGAATACATGGATTTGGTGCAAGCGCGCCAGCAATGGATACGACGGGTCGAAACCGCATTGGTCGGCTACGACGCCGTCCTGTCGCCCACCACCCCGATCACGGCACCGAAAATCAGCGAAGTCGCCCCTGGTCCCGAGCGCGATGCCGAGTTTTTTCGAGTCAACAGCTTGCTGCTGCGCAACACCAGCGCCGTGAACACGCTGGACGGCTGCGGCATCTCTCTGCCCTGCCACGCACCGGGCGAATTGCCCGTGGGCTTGATGGCTTGGCATGCCGCCATGCACGACGACACCATTTTGCAGCTGGCCTTGTTGCTCGAGCCCCTGCTGCAACAGCACTGACTTCATGCACACCCTGAGCCGCTCTCACGACTGGCCCATCCTGGGGCCTGCGCAGGTGCGGCAGCTGGAGCCGCTGCTTCAGGCCCTCAACCCTACGCCTCTGATGCAAAGCGCGGGTCTTGCCTGCGCCAAACTGGCCTTGGCCGTGGCACCGCATGCCCGGCGTATCTGGGTCGCCGCAGGACCAGGCAACAACGGCGGCGACGGCCTGGAGGCGGCTTTGCACCTGCACCAATGGGGCAAAAAGGTGGTGGTCAGCCTGATCGCCTCACCGGGTCCCGGCCCTGAAGATGCGCAAGCGGCCTTGCAACGTGCGCAGCTGGCCGGCGTGCGCATTCAATTCAGCGCGCCCACCGATTGGCTGCAACAGATGGATGCGCAGGATCTTTGTATCGACGCCTTGCTGGGCATCGGAGCCACAAGACCCTTGAGCGCTGATTTGCAGGCCTGCGTGCAGGCCATGAAAAACTGCGCTGCCAAGGTGCTGGCCATCGACGCGCCTACTGGGCTGAACCCGCTATCGGGCCAGTGGCTTGATGGCGGCAACAGTGGAGACACCTTGGCTGTGCAGGCCGACCACACCCTGAGCCTCATCGCCGTGCAAGCCGGTTTGCTCATGGGGCATGGGCGCGACGCCAGCGGCCAAATTTGGCTAGAAGACTTGGGCTATCTCCCAAGCCAGCACAGCGTCCCGCCACTGGCCTGGCTCAATGCCCCTTACTCTGCTGCGCCCAAGCCCCACGCCAGCCACAAAGGCAGCCACGGTGATGTGGCGGTGATTGGCGGCGAAGGCATGTACACAAACGGTATGGGCATGACTGGCGCGGCCATTTTGGCGGCGACAGCGGCCTTGCATGCGGGTGCGGGTCGTGTCATTTTGAGCCTGCTGTCTGGACAAACCAGCGACAACGCACCGCCTGATGTGATGCAGCGCGAATTCGATCGGCTGGCGCTTGAAAAACTGCATGTGGTGTGCGGCTGTGGTGGAGGCACCGCTGTGCAAGCGGTCTTGCCCGAGGTGCTGCAGCGCAGTAGCGGTCTGGTGCTGGACGCCGATGGCCTCAATGCCGTGGCGCAAGACAGCGCACTTCAAAACGCGCTGCGCCAGCGGTCTGCGCACGCGGCAACACAAGCCACCGTCATAACACCCCACCCGCTGGAGGCCGCCCGCTTGCTGGGCTGCAACACGCAGCAGGTGCAAAACGACCGCCTGAAAGCAGCACAAGAACTGGCCGAGCGCTTCCAATGCATCGTGGCCCTGAAGGGCTCAGGCACCGTGATTGCCGCGCCAGGACGAACGCCGCGCATCAACATCACGGGCAATGGCAGACTGGCGATTGGCGGCACCGGTGATGTGTTGGCCGGGCTGGTAGGCGCGCGCATGGCGCATGGCCAAAACACCTTCGAGGTCGCCTTCGAAGCCGCCTGCGCGGCGGTGGCTCAGCACGGGCAAGTGGCAGATGACTGGCCACCAGGCGAGGCACTCACCGCCAGCCGTCTGGCCCAGCGGTTGGCCTAAAAAGCTTCAGCGTCGGGGCTTGGTGGTCCTCGGGCCTTTTTTTTTCGCGGCCGCTTTTTTCACCGAAGCCTTGAGCGCCTGGATAGGCGAGCGGTTGCGCTCAGCATCGGCCATTCGGCGATCTTGGGCACCCCTCTTCTTGTCGCGCCCGCCTTCTGCAGGGGCCGATACGCCTTTGTCGCGCATGGCACGCGGCACCAAATCATCGCCCGCAGTCACCAACCGGAAGTCGATCTTGCGCCCGTCCAGGTCCACCCGGCTGACCTGCACCTGCACCCTGCTGCCGATGGCATAACGGATGCCCGTGCGCTCGCCGCGCAACTCCTGTCGCAACTCGTCAAAGCGGAAATACTCGCCGCCCAACTCGGTGATGTGCACCAGCCCCTCGACATACAAAGTGTCCAAGGTCACGAAGATGCCGAAGCTGGTGGCCGCAGACACCACACCGCTGTACTCTTCACCCAAGTGCTCGCGCATGTATTTGCACTTGAGCCAGGCTTCCACATCGCGGCTGGCTTCATCGGCGCGGCGCTCGTTGGCGCTGCAGTGCAGGCCCGCAGCCTCCCAGGCGCGTTGGTCGGCGGCCGACATGCGCACCCGTGGCGCAGACGACTCTGGCGCATCGCCTTTGGCTGCACGGCTTTTTTCAAGACGCTTGCTCAGCTTGGCATGTGCCTCGCCGGGTACGGGCAAGCTGGGCAGCGTGTATTTGCGGTCCAGCAAAATCGCCTTGATGACCCGGTGCACCAGCAAATCCGGGTAGCGCCGGATCGGGCTGGTGAAGTGGGTGTAAGCCTCGTAGGCCAAACCAAAGTGCCCGCTGTTGACCGGGGTGTAGATGGCCTGCTGCATGGAGCGCAGCAGCATGGTGTGGATCTGCTGCGCGTCCGGGCGGTCCTTGGTCGCTTGGGCAATTTTTTGGAACTCGCTGGTGTGCGGATCGTCGCTGATGCTCAAGCCCAAACCCATGGCCTTGAGGTAGTTGCGCAAAATGTCTTTTTTCTCAGCCGTCGGGCCTTCGTGCACGCGGAACAAGCCCGGGTGCTTGCCCTGCTGGATGAAGTCGGCGCTGCACACGTTGGCCGCCAGCATGGCTTCTTCGATCAATCGGTGCGCTTCGTTGCGCACGCGGGGCACGATCTTTTCAATACGGCCACTTTCATCACAGACGATTTGCGTCTCTGTGGTTTCAAAGTCCACAGCACCACGCACCGCACGAGAAGCCAGCAGCGCTTTGTAAACGTCTTGCAGGTTCATCAGGTCGGTGACACGCGCCTTGCGTTTGGCCGCTTCTGGCCCGCGGGTGTTGCCCAAAATGGCGGCCACCTCGGTGTAGGTGAAACGCGCATGGCTGTGCATCAC
>OBPM01000133.1_pt1 | contig 11613 bp, 12 predicted proteins | sample 1493981 | NCBI WGS metagenome assembly OBPM01 (sample SAMEA3275485, study PRJEB22092) | marine metagenome | reverse complement strand
CAAAAAATCCAGCCCGTCCAGGTCCGCATCCGACACCAACTGGTTGGCAATGATGGCGCGCTGCGCGCCCGCTGCCAGGCCCACACGCAGCTGGTGCACGTTGGCAAAGGTCAGGCCCCAGGCCCCGGCTTGCAGCTGCATGCGAAACAACTCGGGCGACATGGTGGTCTTGCCGTGCGGGGCCAGCGCCACGCCTTTGCGCTGCACAAAGGCCTGCATCCAGGCCAAGTTGTGCGTGAGGGCTGGGCGGCGCAGCACGGCCACCGGATAAGCCAGCGCGTCATCGAGCAGGTGCCAGCCGCGCTGCCCCAGCTGCGAGACACGACAAGGCTCGGCCGCCAAGGGGAAGCCCTTGCAGCTCGCGTTCAGTACAAAATCGCTTTCAGTGCCTGCTGTCCACATGTTGTATGTCTCCAAGATGTCGCCCATCGCAGTCCGCGTTGGACAATGATTCTCCCACCTCCACCCCTGAATTCACTTCAGCCCCGCAGCCCTTTTTTGACATGACCCACCCCAACCCAACCCTGGACATCGTGGCGCTTGGCGAAGCCATGGTCGAGTTCAACCAGCGGCCCCATGAACAGGCAGGCGACGCCCCGCTTTACCAACAAGGCTTTGGCGGCGACACCAGCAACGCCGCCATTGCCGCAGCCCGCGCTGGGGCGCGTGTGGCCTACCTGACGCGTCTGGGCACCGACCGCTGGGGTGATCGCCTGATGGACCTGTGGCAGCGCGAAAACGTGGACACCACCACCGTGCTGCGTGACGCGCAAGCGCCCACCGGCATGTACTTTGTGAGCCACGACGCACAAGGCCACCACTTCAGCTATGCGCGTGCGGGCTCGGCCGCCAGCCGCATGCAGCCACAAGACCTGAAGCATTGGCAAGACGCCATCGCCAGCAGCCAGTGGCTGCACCTGTCGGGCATCTCTTTGGCCATCTCGGCCACGGCCTGCGACACAGCTTTTGCAGCCATGGCGCATGCCCGAAGCAGCGGCACACGGGTGGCCCTCGACTCCAACTTGCGTTTGTCGTTGTGGCCCCTGGCCAGGGCGCAGGCCTGCATCCGCCATGCGGTGAGTCTGTGCGATCTTTTTTTACCCAGCCTGGAAGACATGACCGTGCTCACGGGCCTCACCCAGGCGGCCGACATCGTCGCCTGGAGCCATGCCCAAGGTGCGGCGCAGGTGGTGCTCAAATTGGGGGCTGACGGGGCGCTGGCCAGTGACGGCAAAAACCAGCAACGCCTACCGGGCCATGCTGTCACGGCCGTCGACGCCACGGGCGCGGGCGACTGTTTTGCGGGCAACCTGCTGGCGCGGTTGTCAGCGGGCGACGCGCTGTGGACCGCGACCGCTTATGCCAACGCCGCCGCCTCGCTCTCGGTGCAAGGCTTCGGCGCGGTCACTCCCTTGCCCACACGCGAGGCCGTGCTGAAGATGTTGAACACCCCATTGAAAAGCGCAACAGCATGAGCAGTACAAGACCTTTGATCGCCATCGACTGGGGCACCTCTTCGCTGCGCGGTGCGCGGCTCGGTGCCACCGGCCAGGTGCTCGAATCCCGCGAATTTCCACGCGGCATCCTCACCGTGCCGCCCGGCCAGTTTGAAGCGGTGTTTCAAGCACTCTTTGGCGACTGGCTGCAAGCGCCGGGAGCGCTCTGCCTGATCTCGGGCATGGCGGGCAGCCGCCAAGGCTGGCAAGAAGCGCCCTACTGCCCCTGTCCCGCAGGCTTTGCCGAGCTGAGTCAGCACCTGCTGTGGCTGCAACCCGGGCGCATCGCGTTGGTGCCGGGCCTGAGCTGTCTTGGCGGGGATACTTTGCATACACCCGACGTGATGCGCGGCGAAGAGGTGCAAATTTTTGGGGCCCTGCACATGGCGGGCCGCGACAACGCCACGATGGTGCTTCCCGGCACGCACAGCAAATGGGTGCAGGTGCAGAGCGGGCGTGTGACGCAGTTCCAGACCTTCATGACCGGCGAGGTGTTTGCGCTGATGAGCCAGCACTCGATTTTGGGCAAAACGATGGACCTGCAGGGCGCTTTTGACGAAGCGGTTTTTTTGCAAGGCGTGGACCAAAGCCAGCAAAGCGGCAGTGCACTGCACCACCTGTTTGCGGTGCGCACACTCGGCTTGTTTGAACGCCTGAGCGCAGCCCAATTGCCCAGTTATCTGTCGGGCCTGCTGATCGGCGAAGAGCTGCGCCACCAGGCCGCGTCCACCCATACCGAGCCGGTGATTTTGATCGGCAGCGAAGCCCTGACCCTGCGCTACACCCTGGCCCTGCAGCACCTGCGCATCCCCTGTCAAAGCCAAGGGGCCGAAGCCACTTGGGCGGGCTTGTTTGCGCTGACATCGGCATGCTGAGCATCACAAATCACCACCCCTTGGGCGATCGGTGTGGTAAACGCCCTGAAACATTCAACAACACCCCAACATGACACCGTTCACACACCCCGCTCAAACCCTGGCGCAAGCCATGGCCCAACTGCCCTTGATCGCCATCTTGCGCGGCCTCACGCCCGCTGAAGCACCCACCATTGGCGAGGCGCTGGTCAGCAGCGGCTTTGCCATCATCGAGGTGCCGCTCAACTCGCCTGAGCCTTTGCAGAGCATCGCCACCCTGACAAAACTGTTCCCGCAAACCCTGATCGGCGCAGGCACGGTGCTGAATGCGCAGCAAGTCAAAGATGTTCACGCGGCAGGCGGCCGCTTGGTCGTGGCCCCCAACTTCAACCCCGCCGTGGTGGCGCAGGCCCTGGCGCTGAACATGGTGGTGCTGCCCGGCGTGGCCACGCCCACCGAGGCCTTTGCCGCACTCGATGCAGGTGCACACGGCCTGAAATTGTTCCCGGCCGAGATGGTCTCGCCTGCCACCGTCAAAGCCATGCGGGCCGTGCTGCCCCAATCGGCCGCCTTGATGCCGGTGGGCGGCATCACGCCCGACAACATGGCCGTTTACCGCGCCGCTGGTGCGACTGGTTTTGGTTTGGGGTCGGCCTTGTATGCGCCGGGGCGATCGGTGCAAGCGGTACAGGATCAGGCTGCAGCGTTTGTGCGGGCTTACAGGGCACAAGCTTTTGACTGAATAGAGCAGCCAGATCAGACCTGAAGGCACTGAGCAGAGAAATCCATCACGCCTCAGAGGTTTGAGGCTTTTTTCTGTGGTCGGACCTCTATGGTCAGACATACCTCACATCGCGAACCGGTATTTTCAGAAGCCATTGACGAACAAAGACCTGTCGGACCTGAAGGCCCCGACCTACAGAGAAAACGTCGGTTGCATCAGGCCCTCGCCCCTATCAGGCCCGCTCCCCCAACCGCCCTTCCTTGAAGTCGGTCAAGGCCTGGTAGATCTCTTCTTTGGTGTTCATCACAAACGGGCCATATTGCACGATAGGCTCTTTCAGGGGTTTGCCTGCCACCAGAATCAACTTGGCGTCGGCACTGGCCTCGATCACCACGCCATCGGCCTTCGGTGTGTTTTTCAAAATGGCCATGCGCTGCAGGGGCACGGCCTGGCCACTGATGCGGACTTCGCCACGGTAGACATAGATGAAGGCGTTGTGGCCATCGGGCAATGTTTGCTCAAAACGTGCGCCCTGCGGCATGTGCACGTCCAGATAAACCGGTTGCGTGATCTCTCGGATCACCGCGCCCTGCACGCCGTGGCTGGCCCCGGCGATCACCGTCACGGCCACGCCTTCGGGCGTCTGAAACTGAGGCAACTGCGCGTTCTGGAAATCGCGGTACCAGGGCGCTTGCATTTTTTCGCTGCTGTGCAAGTTCAGCCACAGCTGAAAGCCCTCCATCACGCCATCGGCTTGCTGCGGAATTTCGGAGTGGATGACGCCCTGGCCTGCGGTCATCCATTGCACGCCCCCGTTTTGCAACAGGCCTTCGTTGCCCGCGCTGTCGCGGTGCAGCATGCGCCCGGCGATCATGTAGGTCACGGTTTCAAAACCCCGGTGCGGGTGGTCTGGAAACCCGGCGATGTAGTCATCGGGTTTGTCGCTGCCAAAGGCGTCGAGCATCAAAAACGGATCCAGCCGGTGCTGCAGATCTTGCGTGAGGACGCGGCTGAGCTTGACGCCCGCGCCGTCTGACGTGGCCTGGCCGGTGACCAGGCGTTCGATGGTGCGCGAGATATTCACGGCGTGTGGGTGGGCAGCTTGTGTCACAACCGGTCCTTTTTAAAAAACCCAACAATCAACCGGGACGGTGCAAGGCGCAGATTTTGTTGCCGTCGGGGTCGCGCAAGTAGGCCAAGTAGAGCTTGCCTGCGGGGCCTTCACGCAGACCGGGTGGGTCTTCGCAGGAGGTGCCGCCGTTGGCCACACCGGCGGCATGGAAGGCTTCGCCTTGCTCGACCGACTTGACGGTGAAGCCAATGGTGCTGCCGTTGCCGTGGCAGGCGGGTTCGCCGTTGATGGGCGTGGTGATGCCAAAAGTGCCCGTGGGGCTGCGGTAGAAATAACGGTTGTTGTTGGCCACGCCCGGGCCATAACCCAAGGTGCCCAACACGGCGTCATAAAACTTTTTAGACACTTCCAAGTCTTTCACACCCACCATCACATGACTGAACATTGCGCTCTCCTCATAGACCCGTTACCGGGCGAAATTATTGAGCCACTATCGTAGCGGATACCGGTCAGCCTGACCGGGTCAAGACTTCTTCAATGACTGCCAGCGTGCGTGCGCTGGCCCTTGCAGGTCTGGCGGCAGTTGGTGTTTGGCCTGCAGGTAGTGATGGGTGTAGACGTCCAAATAAGCCTGTAGGGTCTCGGCTGCACGCAGCTCGCCCGCCAGTTCCAGACACAGCGAAGCCACTTCGCTGGTGCAAAAGTGGTCACCGCGTTTGGAGCGGCGCAACTGGTAGCGCGAGACCTGCTCGGGGTTCAGGCTGAGCACGGGCAAGGCGTTCAGGTAAGGGCTTTTGCGGAACATCTTGCGCGCTTCGGCCCAAGTGGCGTCCAGCAAAATGAACAGCGGGCGCTGGCCAAAGGGCGAGCTGTTTGACAGGGTGGGCACCGCATGCACCACCCGCTCAGGCGCCACAAATTCACCCGGAAACACCACATACGGCTGCCACTGCGGATCGGCCAGCAGCGCCAGCAAGGCCGGGTCCACCTCGGTGCGGGCCCAGCCAAAGGCAAAGGTGTCTGGCACCACGTCGGCGATCAGCCAGCCGGTGTTGCTGGGCTTGAGGGGTTCGATGTCGGCCATGAGCAAACACATGCCCGATTGTGTGGGCACCGCCGGCAGCAGTGCGCAGATGCAGTGGCTGGGCACCAGGCGGCAGCCGGGGCAGCGCTCGCCTTTGATGCCGCCACGGGCCAAAAAGGGTTTGGCGCTGCGGGCCAGGCGCTCGGTGCGCAGGCGCGAGACGGCGTGAGGCGCTTTCAAACCCAAAGCGTCCTTCAAGCGGCAGGTGTGGCCATGCGCAAACGCCGCGCCGCTTCTTCGTCCCGCGCATCGTCGATCTCGCGCAGCACGGCCGCCATGTCCACACTCGCAGTCGAGCGTTCAAAACGACCCGTGAGCGGTGTCTCGTTGCTCAGCAAACCGGCTTGGTAAAGGCTCCAGATTTCGGGGCCGAAGTCGGTTTGCAAAAGCGCGGGGGCAAATTGCCCAAAGAAGTCGCGCAGGTTGCCCACATCGCGCAGCAGCATGCGCTGGGCGTGGTTGTTACCGGCCGCGTCCACCGCTTGCGGCAAATCGATGATGACGGGCTCGTCCACGCCGGGCAGGTCGCCCTCGCCGGGAATATGCGCCAACAAGATGTTGAACTCCGACAAGTCGCCGTGCACCACGCCCGCACACAGCATGCGCACCACCTCGCCAATCAGGGTGGCGTGGTGTTGCAGCGCTTGCGCGGGGGTGAAGGCCACATCGTTCAGGCGCGGCGCAGCGTCGCCGTGGGCATCGGTGACCAGCTCCATGAGCAGCACACCGTCAAAAAAGTTGAACGGCCGGGGCACGCGCACACCGGCTGCGGCCAGGCGGTACAGCGCGTCCACCTCGGCGCTTTGCCAGGCGGCTTCTTGTTCTTGGCGGCCAAACTTGCTGCCCTTGGCCATGGCGCGGGCCGAGCGCGAGTTCTTGACCTTGCGGTTTTCGGTGTAGTCCACCGCTTGCCGAAAGCTGCGGTGGGTGGCCTCTTTGTAGATCTTGGCGCAGCGGGTCTCGTCGCCACAGCGCACCACAAAGACCATGGCCTCCTTGCCACTCATGAGCTGACGCACCACGGTGTCGATCAGGCCCTCTTCGACCAGGGTCTGCAGCCTCGGTGGTGCTTTCATGCGGCGGCTTCAGTGGTCAAGCAAAGCCCAGCCTGCGTGCTGGTTGGCCTTGTTGTTTTCGTATTCCCAGGCCGCGCCGCAGCGGTCGCAGCGGTAGCGGGTGAAGCTGGCTTGGCCGTTGCCACGGTCTTCGCGGCTGTGGGTGCCTTGTACCAGTTCGGCGTGGCCGGGGGCTTTGCGCCAGTGGCGCTGGATACCTGCGCAAGGTTCGCACAAATCAGGGGCGGAACTGTGGGGGGCGCTGGTGGGGGACGGGGTCATGAAGGGGGGGATTTCCTGGACAATGCCTGCGGGGGCGATGCCTGCATTGTCGCCGCCCCCGGGGCACCCCATCACCTTGCCCGCCAAATATCTTGCCGGCACTTGAATGTGACAGTCCCCGCAGCCAAGTTGTGGCAGCATAAAACCTTTCTTGAAACTTCGTTTGATCACCCCCGCAGGAGCCCGGACCATGCCCACACCCCCCACCCTGAGCGGCCATGTGTCGTTTGGCCTGCAAGGCCGTGTGGTGATCGTCACCGGGGCGGCCAATGGCATTGGCGAGGCCTGCGCCCGCCGCTTTGCCGCCGAAGCCGCCCATGTGGTGCTGTCCGACGTGAACAGTGAGCGCGGCAGCGCCGTGGCCGCCGAGTTGCGCAGCCAAGGCCACAGCGCAGGCTTCATGGCCTGCGACGTCTCGCGCAAAGCCGATGTGGACGCGTTGGTCGACCATGTGCTGCAGGCCTTTGGCCGCATCGACGTGCTGGTCAACAACGCGGGTATTTTCAAGGCAGCCGATTTTCTGGACGTGACCGAAGAAGACTTTGATGCCGTGATCAACGTGAACATCAAGGGCTCTTTTTTGATGGGCCAGGCCGCAGCCCGCGCCATGAAAAGCACCGGGGGCGGCGCGATTGTCAACATGAGCTCGGTCAACGCGGTACTGGCCATCCCCAACATCGCCAGCTACAACGTGAGCAAGGGCGGCATCAACCAGCTCACACGGGCCATGGCCTTGGCGCTGGCCGACTTCGGCATCCGCGTGAACGCCGTGGCCCCCGGCACCATTGCCACCGAACTGGCGCGCCAAGCGGTGCTGACCAGCGAGGCGGCTGAAAAGAAAATCATGATGCGCACGCCCATGAAACGCCTGGGCGAGCCCGACGAAGTGGCCAAAGTGGTGGCCTTTTTGGCCAGCGATGCGGCCAGCTACATCACGGGCGAAATCGTCACGGTGGATGGCGGGCGCATGGCGCTCAACTACACCGTGCCTGTTTGAAAAAAGTTTAAAAAAAGATTGAGAGAAACCACTTTGATGAGCACCACGAACGACACACGCCCCAACGATTTAGAGGCTTGGCTGGCCCAAGAAAGCGCCGTGCGCCTACGCATCGATGCCGGCGCAGGCCCTGGCGTGGCCCGCCCCGACCAAGTGGCGGGCAAAACCGGCTTGCAAGTCATGCAAGCTTTGCTGTCGGGCGAATTGCCTTATGCGCACATGGCCAAAACCCTGGACTTCATGCTGATGGAAGTGGGGCCGGGCCTGGCCATTTTTCAGGGCACGCCCGGCGTGCAACACATGAACCCCCTGGGCACGGTACACGGCGGTTGGTTTGCCAGCCTGCTCGACTCGGCCTTGGGCTGCGCGGTGCACACCATGATGCCGCCCGGGCGGGGCTACACCACGGCCGATTTGAGCGTCAAATTGGTCAAAGCCATCACCCCCAAAGTGCAGCGCGTGCGGGCCATTGGCAAAGTGCTGCACTGCGGCCGCCAACTGGCCACAGCCGAGGCCCAATTGGTGGGCCCGGACGGCACGCTCTACGCACATGCCAGCACCGCTTGCCTTGTTTTTGAAATGCCTTCTTCTTCAACCCCAGGAAACCGACCATGAGACTCCTTCACACCATGCTGCGCGTGGGCAACTTGCAGCGCTCGATTGACTTTTACACCCAAGTGCTGGGCATGAAACTGCTGCGCACCTCGGAAAACACCGAATACAAATACACGCTGGCTTTTGTGGGCTACGGCAACAACCCGGACCACGCCGAGCTGGAGCTGACCTACAACTGGGGCACGGAAAGCTACGACATGGGCACCGCCTACGGTCACATCGCTTTGGGTGTGCCCGACGCTTATGCCGCTTGCGACAAGATCAAGGCGGCGGGCGGCAAGGTCACCCGCGAAGCCGGCCCGGTCAAAGGCGGCAGCACCGTGATCGCGTTTGTCACCGACCCAGACGGCTACAAGGTGGAGCTGATCCAGCGGGCCGAATTCGCCGAAGGTCAAGGCTTGCGCTGAACCACCCCACGGTGAACAGCACAGCGCCCGCCCCAGCGCCCCACTGATCCCCTGGCGGCCTGCGCAACGCACCTGCACAACACACCTGCACACCTGCGCGCCGCCCGCCCTCAGGCCTGAGGGCGGGGGTGGGTTACGGGGTTTCCCCCAATGACAGTCTTTGATCGGTTCTTCACAATCATTTCAAGCTTCAAATATTGAAGCCTGACTGACAAGGAACCTGCATGAAGATCGTCTGCATCGGCGGCGGCCCCTCGGGCCTGTATTTCGCGCTCCTCATGAAGAAGCTCGGCCCCCACCACGACATCACGGTGGTCGAGCGCAACAAGCCCTACGACACCTTTGGCTGGGGCGTGGTGTTTTCTGACCAGACGCTGGAGAACATGCGCCACTGGGACATCGACACCGCCAACGAGGTGCAGCAGGCCTTCAACCATTGGGACGACATCGAGCTGCATTTCAAGGACCGCGTGATCCGCTCGGGCGGTCATGGTTTTGTGGGCATCGGGCGCAAAAAATTGCTCAACATCCTGCAAGCGCGCTGCGAGCAGTTGGGGGTCAAGCTGCTGTTTGAGCAAGACGCCACCTCCGACCTCGATTTTCCCGATGCCGACCTGGTGATCGCCAGCGATGGCGTCAACTCTCGGGTGCGCAGCCGGCTGCCCGAGGTGTTCAAGCCCGACATCGTGACGCGGCCCAACCGTTTCATTTGGCTGGGCACCAACCGCCAATACGACGCCTTCACCTTCTTGTTTGAGAAAACCGAACACGGCTGGTTCCAGGCCCACGTCTACAAGTTTGACGACTTGACCTCGACTTTCATCGTCGAGTGCCCCGAGCACGTTTGGCTGGCGCACGGCCTCGACAAAGCCGACCAAGACGCGTCCATCGCCTTCTGCGAACAGCTTTTTGCCAAAAACCTGCAAGGCGAAAAGCTCATGACCAACGCCCGCCACCTGCGCGGTTCGGCCTGGCTCAACTTCCAGCGCGTCAAGTGCGCCAACTGGTCGACCTTCAACGGCAACAGCCATGTGGTGCTGATGGGCGACGCGGTGCACACGGCGCACTTTGCCATTGGCTCGGGCACCAAGCTCGCACTCGAAGACGCCATCGAGTTGGTGCGGCAATTCAAGGCCTTGGGCGACACCGCCGACCGCATCCCCGAGGTGCTGAAGCACTACCAAGCCGTGCGCGAGATCGACGTGATCCGCTTGCAAAATGCCGCCTGGAACGCGATGGAGTGGTTCGAGGTGTGCGGCGAGCGCTACTGCGACCAGCTCGAACCCGAGCAGTTCATGTATTCCATGCTGACCCGCAGCCAGCGCATCAGCCATGAAAATTTGCGCCTGCGTGACAAGGCCTGGCTCGAAGGCTACGAAGCCTGGTTTGCGGGGCGCACGGCCACGCCGGGCATCAAACCGCCAATGTTCACGCCCTATACCCAGCGCTCGGTCACGCTCAAAAACCGCGTCGTGGTTTCGCCCATGGCGCAGTACATGGCGATCCATGGCCGAGCGGCAGACGACCACCTTGTTCACCTGGGCGCACGCGCCATGGGCGGTGCGGGCCTGGTCATGGTCGAGATGACCGCGCCCAGTGCTGACGGCCGTATCACCCACGGCTGTCCAGGGCTATGGAACGACGCGCAGACCGAAGACTTCAAGCGCATCACCGACTGGGTGCACGCCAAAACCGACGCCAAAATTGGTCTGCAGATCGGCCACGCCGGACCGAAAGGTTCAAGCTGCCGCCCCTGGCAGGGCCCAGGCATGGACCAGCCTGTGCCGGCAGACGATGAAGAAGGCAACTGGCCGCTGATCGCTGCGTCGCCGATCCCGTATTTGCCTCACGGCGGTGTGCCACGCGCCATGACCCGCGCCGACATGGACCGCGTCACGGCCGAGTTCGTGGCCTGCACCCAGCGCGCTGCACAAGCCGGTTTTGACTGGCTCGAACTGCACTGCGCCCACGGCTATTTGCTGTCGAGCTTCATCAGCCCGCTCACCAACCAACGCACCGACGACCACGGCGGAACGCTCGCCAACCGCTTGCGCTACCCGCTCGAAGTGTTTGCTGCCGTGCGCGCCGCCTGGCCTGATCACTTGCCGATGTCGGTGCGCATCTCGGCGCACGACTGGGTTGAAGGTGGCATCACGCCCGCCGACGCGGTCGAAATTGCCCGCGCCTTCAAGGCCGCCGGCGCCGACATGATCGACTGCTCGTCTGGCCAGGTCAGCGCACTGCAAAAGCCCACTTACGGCCGCATGTACCAAACGCCGTTTGCCGACCGCATCCGCCAAGAAGCAGGCATCGCCACCATCGCGGTGGGTGCGATCTCAGAAGCCGACCACGTCAACAGCATCCTGGCCGCTGGCCGCGCCGACCTGTGCGCGGTGGCCCGCCCACACCTGGCCAACCCGGCCTGGACGCTGACCGAGGCAGCGCGCATCGGCTTCAAAGACATCGCCTGGCCCAAAGCCTACGTGTCGGGCAAGCCGCAACTCGAAGCTGCTTTTGACCGCGAGCGGGCTTTGCAAAACGCCACCAAGGGGGACTGATGCCCATGCTGAACGACCGCCATGCCCTCATCACGGGCGCAGGCTCAGGCATCGGGGCGGCCATTGCCTTGGCGCTGGCACAAGCGGGTTGCCGCCTGAGCTTGGCTGGCCGCTCGCTCGAGAAACTACAGGCCCAGGCCGAGCGTTTGCGCGAGCAAGTGCCCGACCTGGCCGTGGTGCTGGCCCCCATGGACGTGGCCGACCCGCATGCCGTGCAAGCGGCCGTGCAGCAAGCGCAAGCTCGGCTGGGCCCGGTGCACATCCTGGTCAACAACGCAGGACAAGCACTGAGCCAGCCCTTTGGCAAAACCGATGCCGCGCTGTGGCAGCAGATGCTCGATGTGAACTTGAGCGGCACTTTCCATGTCACGCAAGCCGTGCTGCCCGGCATGCTGGAGGCGGCTGAAAGCGGCACACCGGGGCGCATCGTCAACATCGCCAGCACGGCCGGTCTCATGGGCTATGCCTA
>OBPM01000132.1_pt1 | contig 11620 bp, 16 predicted proteins | sample 1493981 | NCBI WGS metagenome assembly OBPM01 (sample SAMEA3275485, study PRJEB22092) | marine metagenome | reverse complement strand
TGCGATTGACCAGCAGAGAAAAAATGATTTTGCTTGCCATGGTGCAAGGCAAAGACAACATTGTGGAGTGGGACGCGCTGTTTGATTTGTTTACAAAATATGATGCTCGACATGATGATGCTGAAGTGGTGAGCAAACGGGCAATTGAAGAGATCGTTTCCCGCCTCCGGAAAAAGCTCAGAAGCATTCAACTTGATGACGACGAGGCTGCCATCAAATCGGTTTGGGGTGCGGGCTATCAGCTTTGTGTCAAAGTGAAATTTTCGAATTGATGCTCGACGTCGCGTCAATTCCATGCCCGGGTGACCAGTTCGGCAGACAGTTTCATTGCAACCTCCATGGTGTTGCTGCTCGGTAAGCTTATGTTTATCCACCGATTGAGGTTTTGTTCAAGCTGGCGAGACTTTGACGCAGCTTGATTCATGGCGTTGTGGGCGCGCTTACAGTCCTGAAACTCCAATGTCTTAAGATCACTCCCCTATGAACTGGCTCGATCAAATCAAATGGGACGACAAAGGCCTGGTGCCGGTCATTGCCCAAGAAAAAGACACTGGCGACGTGATGATGTTCGCCTGGATGAACCGCGAGGCTTTGCAAAAGACGGCGGAGCTCAAACGGGCGGTGTATTTCAGCCGTTCGCGCAACAAGCTGTGGTTCAAGGGCGAGGAGTCGGGCCATGTGCAAACAGTGCACGACATTCGCATCGATTGCGACAACGATGTGGTGTTGCTCAAAATTACCCAGCTGGGGCATGAGCCGGGCATCGCTTGCCACACGGGCCGCCACAGTTGCTTTTTCCAGAGTTTGCAGCCGGACGGCTGGCTGGCTGTGGACCCGGTCCTGAAGGACCCTGAAACCATTTACAAGTGAACACGATGAGTTCTACCGACACCTTGGCCCCGTCCACTGAAGACACGCTCGCGCGTCTGGCCGCCATCATCGAAAGCCGCAAGGCGGTCAACGGTGGTGACCCCGAAAAAAGCTATGTGGCTCGACTGCTGCACAAAGGGCCGGACGCCTTTTTGAAGAAGATTGGCGAAGAAGCGACCGAAACCGTGATGGCCGCCAAAGACGTGGACCACGGCGGCGATGCGTCCAAGTTGGTTTATGAAGTGGCCGATTTGTGGTTCCACAGCATGATCGCGCTGGCGCACTATGGCCTCACGCCCGCCGATGTGGTCAACGAGCTGGCCCGCCGCGAAGGCTTGAGCGGTCTCGAGGAAAAAGCCCTGCGCAAGGTGCAAGAGCGCGAACGTCTTGGAGAATAGGCCATGAACCATCAGAACCCCAACGAGCAGCCGCTGGACGACAGCACCCACACCATCAGTTGGGTCAGTTACATCCTGCACCTGATCGTGGCGGTCAGCGCGGTGATCCCGGGCGCGCAGATGGGACCCGCCTTGCTGGTGGTGGCCTTGATCATGGATCTGGTCAAAAAAGGCGATGCCGTCGATTGGGAGGCCACGCATTTCAGCTACCGCATCCGCACCGTGATCTGGGCGGCTTTGCTCTACTTGCTCACGGCACCATTGTTTTTGTTGATGTTTTTCCCTGGCTGGCTGGCTTGGGTGGCCATTTCCATTTGGTTTTTGTACCGCATCGTGCTGGGCATGGTGCGCCTGAACGGGCAGCGCCCCGTGATGGATTGATCAATCTTTTTAAGCTGAGCGCAACATGACCGACGACCACTGTATTTTTTGCAAAATCATCGCGGGCAAAATCCCCTCGCGCAAGGTGTACGAGGACGAGCATGTCTATGCTTTCCACGACATCAACCCTTGGGCCCCCATCCATTTCTTGATCATCCCCAAGCTGCACATCCCGTCGATGGTGCAGCTGGCCCCTGAGCACGCCGCGCTGATGGGCCACATGATGACTTTGGCTCCCAAACTGGCCGCGCAGGAGGGGTGCAATCCATATCCGCAGGGGGGGTTCCGCACGGTGATCAACAGCGGGACCGAGGGTGGTCAGGAGGTGCACCACCTGCACATGCACATCATGGGCGGCCCGCGCCCGTGGCTGCGGGGTTGAAACGGCGCTATTGGCCCCCAAATCCTTCCTTCCTCAGGGCCGATCCGATACCGGGTGTCGATCCCCTTAGAATCCAAGCATTAACAGGAGATTTTCATGGGTACTTTTTCAATTTGGCACTGGCTGATCGTGCTTTTGATTGTGGTCATGGTGTTTGGCACCAAAAAGCTCAAAAACATGGGCTCTGACTTGGGCGGCGCTGTCAAAGGCTTCAAAGATGGCATGAAAGAGGGCGGCAACAAACCCGAAGAAGACGCGCCTGTGGCAGGCCATGTGGCCTCTTCGACCCAGGCAGAAAAGACCACCATCGACGTCGAAGCCAAGACCAAGTCTTGAGCTTTGAACGACAGAACGTTGCACTGTGCTTGATCTAAGCTTTTCCAAAATGGCGCTCATCGGGGTGGTGGCGCTGATCGTCATTGGCCCAGAAAAATTGCCCACCGTGGCGCGTACGCTGGGCACTTTGCTGGGCAAGGCGCAACGCTATGTGGCCGATGTCAAGGCCGAGGTCAACCGGTCCATGGACTTGGAAGAGCTCAAAAAAATGAAAGAGACGATGGAAACGGCGGCTCGAGATGTCGAGCAGACGGTTCAAACCTCGGCCTCTGATTTTGAAAAGGACTGGGCTGAAACCACAGCCGGTTTGACCGGTGATTTGCCGAGCATTGAACCGCCTGCGCCGGTCTACAAGCATCCCGAAAAGAATTGGCGTCTTAAGCGGGGTGCTGTCCCGCAGTGGTACAAATCGCGATCAGGGGTTCGCACCAAAGCCTTGTCCGGTGCAGCCCGTGTGGCCCGCTACCGACCCAAGCCCCTCAATTCTGTGTGACGGCTGCGCACTTTGGGTGCGCACCGTCCAACTGACTTCCCATGTCTGATACCCCATCCCCGTCCAATGAAGAGCTCAAAGGTTCTGAGCAACCTTTTGTGGCCCATCTGATCGAGCTGCGCGACCGCCTGATGTGGGCTGTGGCGGCAGTGGCCGTGGCGGCCGCGGCGCTGGCTATTTATCCAGGACCGGGCAATTTGTATGATATTTTGGCCGCGCCCTTGGTGGTGCATTTGCCCAAAGGTGCCACGCTGATTGCCACCTCGGTCATTTCGCCTTTCATGGTGCCGCTCAAGATTTTGCTGATGAGCGCTTTCCTCATCGCTTTGCCAGTGGTCCTGTACCAAGTGTGGGCCTTTATCGCACCCGGCCTCTACAGCCATGAGAAAAAACTGGTCATGCCTTTGGTGGTGTCCAGTACTTTGCTGTTTTTTGTAGGGGTGGCGTTTTGTTATTTCTTCGTGTTTGGCCAGGTGTTCAGCTTTATCCAGAGCTTTGCCCCCAAAAGCATCACCGCTGCGCCTGACATCGAGGCTTATCTGAGCTTTGTGTTGTCCATGTTCCTGGCCTTTGGCTTGGCTTTTGAAGTGCCCGTGGCTGTGGTGGTGTTGGCGCGCATGGGCATTGTCAGTGTGCAGAAACTCAAGGAATTCCGGGGCTACTTTGTGGTGCTGGCCTTCGTGATCGCCGCCATCGTCACCCCGCCTGATGTGGTTTCACAATTGGCCCTGGCCATCCCGATGTGTTTGCTCTATGAGATGGGCATTTGGGCTGCACAAGTCTTCATCAAGAACACCCAGGCCCCTGAAACATCTGACGATGACAACTGAGCTGATCGATGACTGAACCATGAAAAAAGGGCCGTCTGGCCCTTTTTTCATGGTGTTTCCGAAGCTGGCTTGGCCTTCAAGGCGCTCGCCGTTGAGGTGAGGGTCTTTCTGCAGGCGTCAGGCGCAGGGACATTTGGGCTTTTTCACGCCAGATCAGCACCTCGGCTGCAACGCCCGGCTTGAGGCTGGCGACTTGGTTGAGCAAGTCAGACACGCTGCCCACAGGCTGGCTGCCCACTTGCAAGATCACGTCACCGGGGCGCACCCCCGCTTTGGCGGCGGGGCCGTTTTGCAGCACGCCGGCGATGACCACGCCAGATCGGGTTTGAGGGGGGATGGCAGGCGGCATTTGGAAGCTTTCTGCCAATTCGGGAGACAGGTCTTGCGGTTCCACCCCGATCCAGCCTCGGATGACTTTGCCGTTTTGCAGCAAATCTTGCATGACTTGCTTGGCGGTGGAAATGGGGATGGCAAAACCAATGCCCAAACTGCCGCCGGAGCGCGAATAAATGGCGGTGTTGATGCCCATCAGGTGGCCGTTCACATCGACCAGTGCCCCGCCGGAATTGCCAGGGTTGATGGCGGCATCGGTTTGGATGAAGTTCTCAAAGGTGTTGATGCCCAGTTGGCTGCGGCCCAGGGCGCTGACGATGCCCGAGGTCACGGTTTGGCCGACCCCAAAAGGGTTACCAATGGCCAGCACCACATCGCCCACTTGCAGGTCCTGCAACTGGCCCAAGACGATCACCGGCAGCTTGTCCAGTGTGATTTGCAGCAAGGCCAAGTCGGAGTCGGGGTCGGTGCCGATCACTTTGGCCAGGGTTTTGCGGCCATCGCTGAGCACCACCTCGATGTCGTCGGCATCTTCGATGACGTGGTTGTTGGTCAGGATGTGGCCCTCGGGGCTGACGATCACCCCGCTGCCCAAACCAGAGGGGTTTTGCTCTTCTTGTTCGCCGTAAAAAAAGCGAAACCAGGGGTCTTGGCTGTGCGGGTTGTTGCCGGCGCCTTTGCGGGTGTTGATGCTCACCACGGCGGGGGAGGCTTTTTGTGCGGGTGCACTCAAACTGCCTGCTGGGCGGCTGCCGACGTTTCCGGCAGGGGCTTGCAGCAAAGTCATGCCTTGGACCGGCTGTGCAGCGCCTCGCAACCATTCAGGCTGCAAGTTGGCCACCACGAACCAGATGGCGAGCAAGACCGTCACCCATTGCGAAAATAAAAGCCAATAACGTTTCATAGGCTCAGATTGTCCTTGATTCGGGTGGCACACGCGGTTGCGCGTGCTGCATTGCCCCGCTTGGGTTAGACCACAAACGACCGGAACCTGGTCGGCTCATCTGGGCCTGAGACACAATAAAGCGCCTCTACCCCAAAAATGACACCCGAATGACCGATGCCCACACTCTGAACCAAGCCTTCGAGGCTTTGCTCCAGCCTGAAAAATTCCGTGATTACGGCCCCAATGGCCTGCAGGTCGAAGGGGATCGGGAAGTCCGTTTGCTCGTCAGTGGTGTGACGGCCAGCCGCGCCTTGATCGAAGCTGCCATCGGGCTGAAGGCCGATGCGATATTGGTGCACCACGGCCTGTTTTGGCGCGGCCAAGATGGCCGCGTGACGGGCTGGATGCGGGAGCGGCTGCGTTTGCTGCTGACACACGGCATCCATTTGTTTGCCTACCATTTGCCACTGGATGCACATCCTGAGCTGGGCAACAACGCCCAGCTGGCGCGGGTGCTGGGACTGCAAGCCGACGGCCGATTTGGCGAGCAGGACCTGGGTTTTGTGGGGCAGGGCACACAAACCTGGGACCACCCCCAGTCTTTGGCCGATCATGTGTCCGGCGTTCTGGGGCGATCTGTGACTTGCGTTGCTGGTGAGCGAGGCCCGGTGCGGCGCGTCGCTTGGTGTACCGGGGGTGCGCAAGGGTATTTCGAGTCGGCCATTGCGGCCGGTGCGGACGCCTTCATCACTGGCGAAATTTCCGAACCACAAGCCCATTTGGCACGCGAAACCGGGGTGGCATTTTTGGCATGCGGGCACCATGCCACGGAGCGTTATGGCGCGCCGGCTTTGGGTGCGCATGTTGCAAAAACCTTGGGCATTGCGCACCAGTTCATCGACATCGATAACCCGGCTTGACGGGATGGAGCAGCCCTTATGACCGCTTTGAAAATCGACAGACCGATCGCCATCACGCCCGGTGATCCTTGTGGCATTGGGCCTGAAATCATTGCCCGAGCTTGGCTTGATGCCCCGGACGTGACACAAGGCTGTTTTGTGGCGGGCGATGTGGGCGTGATGCGCCGCGCCATGGCCTTGGTCCAACCAGGTCTCACTTATCCCGTGTGCGAAATCGACACGCCCGCCCAAGCATTGGCGGTGCCGCCACGGTGTTTGCCTGTGTTGCAGGTGGTGCCTGTGGCCCCCGTGCTGCCGTGGGGGCTGGTCGATGCCCGTGCTGGACGCTTGGCGGGAGAGGCGGTGCTGTGGGCCACTCGAGCCGTGTTGCAGGGCGAAGTGGCAGCGATGGTGACCGCACCTTTGCACAAAGAGGCCTTGCATGCCGCAGGCGCACCTTACGACCAATACCCGGGCCACACCGAGTTGTTGCAAGCCGAAGCGGCCCGCTACGCCGGGGTGTCGGTGGCTCAAATGCCGGTGCGCATGATGCTGGCCAATGACGAGTTGCGCACCGTGTTGGTCAGCATCCATGTGTCTTTGCGAGACGCTTTGCAGGCCGTCACCATCGAGGGTGTTTTGCAAACTTTGCGCATCACCGACGCGGCGTTGACAAAAATGTTGGGCCGCAGGCCCCGCATGGCGGTGGCGGGCGTCAACCCGCATGCTGGCGAGGGGGGCTTGTTTGGGCGTGAGGAAATCGAAGTGTTGCAACCTTGCCTGGCTTTGGCCCGACAAGAGGGCCAGGATGTCCATGGGCCTTTTGCGCCCGACACGGTGTTCATGCGCGCCCGAAAACGAGCCAGTGGCGAGCGCGAGTTTGATGTGGTGATTGCCATGTACCACGACCAGGGCTTGATCCCGGTCAAATACCTGGGCGTGGAACTGGGCGTGAACGTGACCTTGGGTTTGCCGCTGATCAGAACCAGCCCAGACCATGGCACCGCCATGGATGTGGCAGGTCAGGGCCGAGCCGATGCGAGCAGCATGGTCAACGCCATTCGGATGGCGCGGCAGATGATGGGCTGAACCGCTTGGGGCGTTCAGCGCTTCAGGCCTTGTTTTTCAGGCTGTCCCTGATTTCGCGCAGCAGAACAACGTCTTCCGGCGTGATGGGTGCTGGCGCTGGGGCAACTTCGGTGGCTGGCTTGGCCGTGAGGCGATTGATCTGGCGCACCATCAAGAAAATCACGAAGGCCAGAATGGCAAAGTTGATCAACACCGTGATGAAGTTGCCAAAGGCAAAAACTGCGCCCAATTTTTTGGCCTCCACCAGCGAAAGCCCCGCCGCTTGCCCGGCCAAAGGCCAATAGTAATTGGCGAAATCGAGCCCGCCAAAAACCAGGCTGACCAAGGGCATGATCATGTCGCTGACCAAAGAGTCGACGATCTTGCCGAAGGCCGCGCCGATGATCACGCCAACGGCCAGGTCCATGACGTTGCCTTTCAGCGCAAAAGATTTGAATTCTTGTGTAAATGACATCTAAAAACTCCAGTATTGAACAAAAGAGAACGCGATTGTCACCCATGCCGGACAAAGTCTATTGATGTGGGGTGTCGGTGGCGGGTTTCAAACCGCTACAATCTCGGGTTGACCCTGATAACGACTCGCTAGAGGATTCCCATGAGTGACACCCCAGTCGACAGCAGCAAGCGGACGTGGCTGATTGCCTCCACTTGCGCAGGTGCCGTAGGCGCTGGCTTTGTGGCCACCCCCTTCGTCAGCAGCTTCCAACCATCCGAACGGGCCAAGGCGGCCGGTGCGGCTGTCGAGGTGGATATTTCCGCCTTGAACCCGGGCGAAAAGCTGACGGTTGAATGGCGCGGCAAGCCCGTGTGGATCATGAAGCGCTCCCCCGAGCAGCTCGAATCCCTGGCAAAAATCGAGGGCCAGTTGGCTGATCCCAGCTCCTTGCGGACCGCCTACCCTACCCCTGAATACGCCAAAAACCAGCACCGGTCTATCAAGCCTGAGATCATGGTGGCGGTCGGCATTTGCACCCATTTGGGTTGCTCGCCAGGCGACAAATTCGCCAAAGGCCCTCAGCCTTCCTTACCAGACGATTGGCACGGTGGTTTTTTGTGTGCCTGCCACGGCTCGACCTTCGATCTGGCTGGCCGTGTGTTCAAGAACAAACCCGCACCTGACAACCTTGAAGTGCCTCCGCACATGTACCTGTCCGACACCAAGTTGATCATTGGTGAAGACAAAAAGGCTTGATGGAGAACAACATGGCTCAATTCAAAGAAATTTCTCCTAACGCCCCCGCCGGTGAAAAGCTGCTCAATTGGGTGGACAACCGTTTTCCGGCATCCAAGCTGTACAAGGACCATCTGTCTGAGTACTACGCGTCCAAAAACCTGAACATTTGGTACGTGTTTGGTGCGCTGTCCCTCTTGGTGCTGGTGATCCAGATCGTGACCGGCATCTTTTTGGTGATGCACTACAAGCCAGATGCCGCATTGGCATTTGCCTCCGTCGAATACATCATGCGCGACGTGCCCTGGGGCTGGTTGATCCGTTACATGCACTCGACAGGGGCATCTGCGTTTTTCATTGTGGTCTACCTGCACATGTTCCGGGGTTTGATGTACGGTTCGTACCGCAAGCCGCGTGAGTTGGTCTGGATTTTCGGTTGCGCCATTTTCTTGGTGCTGATGGCCGAAGCCTTTATGGGTTACTTGTTGCCTTGGGGCCAGATGTCCTACTGGGGTGCTCAGGTGATCGTGAACTTGTTCTCGGCCGTGCCTGTCATCGGTCCTGACCTGGCCTTGCTGATCCGAGGTGACTTTGTGGTGGGTGATGCCACCTTGAACCGATTCTTCAGTTTCCACGTCATCGCTGTGCCTTTGGTGTTGCTCGGCTTGGTGGTGGCACACATCATCGCCTTGCATGAAGTGGGTTCTAACAACCCCGACGGTGTCGAGATCAAAGCAGCAGATGCACCCAAAGATGCCCGCGGCAATCCTTTGGATGGCATTCCTTTCCACCCCTACTACACTGTTCATGACATTTTGTCGGTCAGCGTTTTCTTGATGGCGTTCACGGCGATTGTGTTTTTTGCGCCTGAATTCGGTGGGTATTTCCTCGAATACAACAACTTTATTCCGGCCGATCCGCTGACCACGCCTTTGCACATTGCGCCGGTCTGGTACTTCACCCCGTTCTACTCCATGCTGCGTGCCATCACCAGCGAGATGATGTATGTGTTGGTGTTGTGTGTGGTGTTGGCTGCCGTTTTGGCGGTAGCCAAAGCCAAACTGCCGAGTTTCCTCAAGATCGGTGTGATTGGTGCGGCGGTGGTCCTTTCGGCCATGCTGCTGGCCATCGATGCCAAATTCTGGGGTGTGGTCGTTATGGGCGGCGCCGTGATCATCTTGTTTTTCTTGCCTTGGCTCGATTACAGCCCGGTCAAGTCGATCCGTTACCGTCCCGACTGGCACAAATACGTTTATGCAGCGTTTGTGTTCATGTTCTTGGTTCTTGGATACTTGGGTGTGAAAGCGCCAGGTGTTTGGGGGCACGTGCTGGGTCAAGACATCGCTGAACGTGTCTCTCAACTTTTCACCCTCGGTTATTTTGGATTCTTCTTATTGATGCCCTGGTGGAGCAAGCTGGGCACGTTCAAGCAAGTGCCTGACCGCGTCACCTTCACGCCTCACTGAGATCACGGAGATTCAAGAACATGAAAAACCTCAAGAAACTCGCATTGGGCTTTGTGATGGCGTTGGGCCTGATCGCTGGTGCCCACGCCGCTGGCGGCGGTATTGCCTGGGACAAAGCGCCCAAGAAAACCAACGATTTGGCAGCCCTGCAAAACGGCGCCAAGTTGTTTGCCAACTATTGCCTCAATTGCCACTCTGCTGCCTTCATGCGTTACAACCGCCTGACCGATATTGGTTTGACCGAGCAGCAGATCAAGGACAACCTGATGTTTGCGACCGACCGTGTCGGTAACACCATGAAGGTCGCAATTGATCCTGCGCAGGCCAAAGAGTGGTTCGGTAAGAATCCGCCCGATTTGACCCTGATGGCGCGCTCGCGTTCAGGGCCTGGTGGAACTGGTGCCGATTACCTCTACACCTACATGCGAACCTACTACCGGGATGAAGCCAAGCCAACCGGCTGGAACAACTTGGCTTATCCCAACGTGGGCATGCCCAACCCCTTGTGGGAATTGCAAGGTGAGCGTGAGCCCGTTTATGAAGAAAAAGAAGAGCATGGACACACCGTCCAGATCTTCAAAGGCTGGAAGCAGGTCAAGCCTGGCACCATGACCCCTCTCGAATACGACCAAGCTGTCGGTGATCTCGTGGGCTACATGCAGTGGATGGCCGAGCCCGCCCAAAACACCCGTGTGCGCATTGGTGTGTGGGTTCTGATTTTCTTGACATTCTTCACCTTCATTGCCTGGCGTCTGAATGCCGCGTACTGGAAAGACATCAAGTAATTGGTCTTTATGCTCGGCCATGCGTTGGCCGGGTCTTGTGGAGTGGCGGGTCTTATCGGCCCCCCACTCTTTTTGATTTTTTGAGGAGCCTTTGCCATGATGGTGCTTTATTCCGGAACCACTTGTCCTTTTTCCCACCGTTGCCGCTTTGTGCTGTTTGAAAAAGGCATGGATTTCGAAATCCGTGACGTTGACCTCTATAACAAGCCCGAAGACATCAATGTCATGAACCCGTATGGCCAAGTGCCCATTCTGGTTGAGCGTGACTTGATCTTGTACGAGTCGAACATCATCAACGAGTACATCGATGAGCGCTTCCCTCATCCCCAGCTGATGCCCGGCGACCCCGTGGACCGTGCGCGCGTGCGTTTGTTTTTGCTCAATTTTGAAAAAGAGCTCTTCGCGCATGTGCTGACCTTGGAAAACCGTGCCCTCAAGGGCAACGACAAGGCCCTGGAAAAAGCCCGCTCGCACATCCGCGACCGCTTGACGCAGTTGGCGCCTGTGTTCCTCAAGAACAAGTTCATGTTGGGTGATAACTTCTCCATGCTGGATGTGGCCATCGCCCCTTTGTTGTGGCGTCTTGACTACTACGGCATCGAGCTGAGCAAGAATGCAGCTCCTTTGCTCAAATATGCCGAGCGAATCTTTTCGCGTCCAGCCTACATCGAAGCGCTGACGCCTTCAGAAAAGGTCATGCGCAAGTAAATCCAGGGAGCCCGTTTGACCATGATCAGCAACACAGAACTGCCCTCGACCAGGCCATACCTGATCCGCGCCCTGTACGACTGGTGCTCCGAAAACGGCTTCACCCCCTATGTGGCCGTCAAGGTAGACAACTCGGTTCAGGTGCCGCGAGAGTACGTACAAGGCGGCGAGATTGTGCTGAACGTCAGCATGGACGCCACCAGTTCGCTCAAACTGGGCAATGACTTCATCGAATTCAAAGCCCGCTTCGGTGGCAAACCCCGCGAGATCATGGTGCCTATTCATCGGGTCATGGCCATTTATGCCCGAGAAAATGGCCAAGGCATGGCGTTCCCGGTCAGTGACGAGGAGACTGCACCTGCCGGTTCAGCGACTTTGTCAGCGGTGGACAAGGCTGCACCTGTGTCTGAAGACGATGGCGCCAAGGATGCGTCGCCCAGCCCGAGCAACCCCACACGGCCTGCGCTCAAGCGCATCAAATAAAAAAATCGGCTATCGAGGCCAAGTTGGGCCTTGAGCAAGTTAGAATTCAGCCCGTGCCGCTTTAGCTCAGTTGGTAGAGCACCCGCCTTGTAAGCGGTAGGTCGTCAGTT
>OBPM01000131.1_pt1 | contig 11659 bp, 9 predicted proteins | sample 1493981 | NCBI WGS metagenome assembly OBPM01 (sample SAMEA3275485, study PRJEB22092) | marine metagenome | reverse complement strand
TGCGGCAAAAGCACCGTGGCCCGCTTGCTGGTGGGCTTGTACGAGCCCACACGCGGCGGCCTGACCTTCGACGGGCAAGACGCGCACGCCGCTTTCAAATCGAACGATGCCAAGGCCATGCGCCAACGCATACAGATGATTTTCCAAGACCCCTATGCCAGCCTGAACCCGCGCTGGACAGTGGACAACATCATTGGCGAGCCGCTCAAAGAGCACGGCCTGATCAGCGACGCCGAAGAGCTCAAAGCCCGCGTGGCCGAGTTGCTCAAGTCGGTGGGTTTGTCGCCACTCGACATGGTCAAGTACCCGCACCAGTTCTCGGGCGGGCAGCGTCAACGCATCTCCATCGCCCGCGCCTTGGCTACCGCCCCCGAGTTTTTGGTGTGCGACGAGCCGACATCGGCGCTCGACGTGAGCGTGCAGGCGCAGGTGCTCAACATCATGAAAGACCTGCAGCGTGAGCGCGGTTTGACGTATCTGTTCATCAGCCACAACCTGGCCGTGGTGCGCCATGTGAGCGACCAGGTGGGCGTGATGTATTTGGGCCGACTGGTGGAGCTGGCCGACAAACACACGCTGTTTGGCAACCCGCAGCACCCCTACACCAAGATGCTGCTGGACGCGATTCCGAAGATGCACGACACCGGCCGAGCCCGCACCCCGGTGCAAGGCGAAGTGCCCAACCCGCTTAACCCGCCAAGCGGCTGCACCTTCCACCCCCGCTGCCCGCAGGTCATGGACATCTGCAAGCTTGAACGGCCGCCGCTGCGCGACTTCAAAGGCATCAAAATCGCTTGTCACGCAGTGGTGTGAAGGGGCGGCCCGCGCCGGACTTTGCCCTTCAACCCTGCGCCCGTTCCGGGCGCACAATAAAAAAACCCACCGTGTCGCCACGGTGGGTTTTTTGTTTCTGAATCTCAAGCCGTATTGCGCCAGCGTCTGATTAAAAAGAGTGAGTCAGCTGAACGCGCTATGTGGTGGCTGATGTCGTTGCATCAGCTTTTTTCTTTCCCTGCACTTGGCGTTCAAAGTCAGTGGGCTTGCTCAGTGCGTACTGAGCAGACAAGTCATAACCGATGGCTTTATTTGCAACGTCATCGTTGTAGCGGGTGGCTTAGATCATGCCCAATGTGAAGGCTCAGAAACGAGTAGCCACGCTGAAGCCGTCAGGGTTTTTACCTCCGTCGGAGCCGTTTGTAGAGTGGCGGCACCACCAGCAGCAGCGCCGACACCGCCATCAAACTGCCCGACAAGGGGCGGGTGAAGAAGGTGGACCATTCGCCTTGGCTGATGGTCAGCGCTTGGCGCATGGACTGCTCTGCCATGGGGGCCAGGATCAGGCCGACGATGAGGGGCGCGGCGGGAAAGTCAAACCGGCGCATCAAGTAACCCAGCAGACCGAACACAAACAGCAGGCCCACATTGAACACCGAGTTGCCAGCGCCATAAACGCCCGCGGTGGAGATGACGATGATGCCCGCATAGAGCCAGGGCGGCGGGATCTTGAGCAACTTGACCCAAAGGCTGACCAAGGGCAGGTTCAAGATCAGCAAGATCACGTTGCCAATGTAGAGGCTGGCGATCAGGGTCCAGACCAGGCCGCCTTGCTGGCTGAAGAGTTGTGGCCCGGTTTGGATGCCGTAGCCCTCAAAGGCCGACAGCATGATGGCGGCAGTGGCCGAGGTGGGGATGCCCAAGGTGAGCAAGGGCATGAGCACACCAGCTGCAGCGGCGTTGTTGGCAGCCTCGGGGCCAGCCACGCCTTCGATGGCACCGTGGCCAAATTCTTCCGGGTACTTGGTGAGTTTTTTCTCGGTGTAATAAGACAGCAAGGTCGGCAGCTCGGCACCGCCCGCAGGCATGGCGCCAATGGGGAAGCCATAAAAAGCGCCGCGCAACCAGGCTTTCCATGATCGGGCCCAGTCGCTTTTGCTCATCCACAAGCTGCCAGAGACTTTCATGACTTCGCCGGTCTTGGTCTCGCGCCCTTGCCAAGCCAGGTAAAGCGCCTCGCCCACCGCAAACAGGCCCACGGCAGCCACGGTGACTTCGATGCCATCGAGCAGTTCAGGGCGGCCAAAGGTGAAGCGCGGTTGGCCGGTTTGCAGGTCCAGACCGATCATGCCCATGAGCAGGCCCAGGCTCAGCGCCACCAGGCCGCGCAGCATCGAGTTGCCCAGCACGGCCGACACCGCCACCAGCGACAGCACCATGAGGCTGAAGTATTCGGCCGGGCCAAAGGCCAGCGCGGCATTGACCACCAGCGGGGCAAAAAAGGTGAGGGCCAGTGTGCCAATGGTGCCAGCCACAAAACTGCCAATGGCGGCCGTGGCCAAGGCCTGCCCGGCCCTACCGCGTCGGGCCATTTTGTTGCCCTCCAGGGCGGTGACCACCGCCGCCGATTCGCCGGGGGTGTTGAGCAAGATGGAGGTGGTGGAGCCGCCATAGGCCGCACCGTAGTAAATGCCCGCGAACATCACAAACATGCTGGTGGCGGGGACGTGGTAGGTCAGCGGCAGGAGCAAAGCGATGGTCAGCGCTGGGCCAATGCCCGGCAACACACCCACCAAGGTGCCCACAAAGCAGCCGATGAAGCCCCACATCAAGGTGTTGGGTTGCAAGGCAATGGCAAAGCCACCCATCAGCGCGTCAAAAGATTCCATGGGGTATCCGATTCAAATCCACCAAGGCAGGGCAGGGCCCAAACCAACGCCCAGTAAACGCGCAAAAACCACCCAAAACACCGCAGAAATCAGGCCGCAGATCAGGGCAGATTTGGCGTTGAAGGGGGCGTCAAAAGCCCGGGCAATGCACATGCCGCAGACGGCGGCGGGCAACACAAAGCCCAAGGGAATGACCAGCACCATGAAGGCCACGCCGCCGCCCAGCAAGCTGAGCAGTCGGGCGTTGGCACCTGGCAGAGGCTCTTGCCCAGGGTCTTGGCTCAGGTCGACTTGGCGGCCGCGCCAGGCGCTGATGCCGTACAGCACCGCCACCACCGCCAGCGCCGCGACGATCACACCCGGTGCGAGCACCGGGCCCACGGTCATCTGCATCAGAGATTCAGGGATGACCGTGACCTGCCAAGCGGCCACGCCGCACAGTGCGATCAGCAGTAAAGCCAAGCGCAAGGGGGTCATGCCAGGCCCAGGTCTTTCATGACTTCTTCGGTGGCCTTGATGTTGGCCTCAATCTCGCGCTCAAACGGGCGCTCGGCCATGAACACGTCGGTCCATTTGCGGGTTTCCAGCTCTTTCTTCCAGCCTGCCGAGGCGTGCACTTGGGCCATGAAGTTGCCCAAGGCATCGCGTTGCGCTTGGTTGATGCCCGGAGGGGCAAACACACCGCGCCAGTTGGCTGCGGTCACGTTCACGCCCAACTCGGTCAGGGTGGGCACGTTCACGCCAGGAATGCGCTGCGAGCCCGAGACCGCCAAGGCCACCATGCGGCCGGCTTTGATTTGCTCTTCGAATTCGGAGTAGCCCGAGATGCCCGCGGTGACCTGGCCACCCAAAATGGCCGCGTTGGCAGGACCGCCGCCAGCAAAAGCCACGTAAGCGGCTTCACGCGGATTGCGACCCAAGGCCTTGATGATCAAGCCCAGCAAAATGTGGTCGGTGCCGCCTGCGCTGCCGCCTGCCACAGAAACGGCCTTGGGGTTGGCCTTGATGGCGGCTTCCAGGTCTTTCCAGTTTTTGATCTTGCCGTTGGTGGGAATGGCCACCACACCGGCCTCTTCGGTCAGGCGAGCGATCGGGGTCACATTGCGCATGGTCACCGGGCTCTTGTTGGCAATGCCAGCGCCGACCATGACCGAGCCACCGATCATCAGGCTGTTGCCCTGGCCTTTGCGTTGGTTCACATAACGGGGCAGGCCGACCATGCCACCCGCGCCGCCCACATTTTCAAACTGCATGTTGCCAACCAGGCCTGCGGCCTTGGCAGCGCGCTCAATGGCGCGGGCTGTGCCGTCCCAGCCGCCACCGGGGGCTGCGGGGACAAACATGTTCAGTGTTTCGAACAGCGGTTTGCCTTGGGCCCAAGCGGGCAAGGCCATGGATGCACCAGCGGCAGCGCCGAGGGCCAAAAAGTCGCGTTTGGTAATGGACATGCAGGTCTCCTGTGTAAGAATAAAAAACACACTGCCTAGCGCACGCCAGGGCAGCTGTTGCGATTTTGGTGCGTGGTTGCGTGCCAAACTGTCAATCACCTGTCAAAGCGGTTCAGTGAATACCCTAGCCCCTCACATTCTGTTGGTGGAAGACACACCTGACATTGCCCTGTGGCTGGGCTCCGCCTTGCGCCAGGGCGGGATGACGGTGCACTTTGCCACCGATGGTGTGGCCGCAGACCAGTGTTTGCAGCCCGGTCACCGCTTCGATGCGGTGCTGCTCGATTTGCAGTTGCCAGGCCTCGATGGTTTGAGCGTGTTGCAGGCTTTGCGGGCTCGGGGTGATGCCGTTCCGGTGCTGGTGCTGACGGCGCGGGCCAGCGTGCCCGATCGGGTGCTGGGTCTGAACATGGGGGCTGACGACTATTTGCCCAAGCCGTTCGATTTGAGTGAGCTCGAGGCCCGCCTGCAGGTCTTGTTGCGCCGCCATGGCCGTACCAAACCTGCCACGCTGCGCTGGGGGGCGCTGGAGATGGATGCGGATACCGATGCCGTGCAACTGCATGGCCAGGTGTTGGCACTGACCCAACGCGAAGCAGCGGCCTTGAGGGTATTGATGGCTTCGCCCCAGCGCACCGTGAGCAAAGAGCAGTTGCATGCCCAGGTGTTTGCCGACGAAGCTGCGGGCTTGGATGCGGTGGAGGTGTTGATTTACCGCTTGCGCAAAAAACTCGACGCGGCCCACGAACAGACAAGCCAAACGCCCGATGTGGCCATCACCACTTTTCGCGGCATGGGTTACCTGTTGACCGCACCGTCGGCGCGTGCCTGAGATGAAGCCGCCTATTTTGGGCCAGGCGCGCGCTGCAGCGTCCTTGCGCAGACGTTTGCTGGGCTGGATCTTGTTGCCATTGGCGGGCTTGATCGGCATCAACGCTTGGGTGGGTTATGGCAACGCGGTGCAGGCGGCGAATGAGGCGTATGACCGGTCGCTCTATTTGGCAGCACGCACCTTGGCCGAAGAAACCAGCTGGCGTCATGGCCAGATCCAGCTCGACCTGATGAAGGCTGCGGGTTATTTGTTTGAGAACCACACCGGCTCGCGTTTGTTTTACAAGGTGAGCACGCTGGACGGGCAGGTGCTGGCCGGTGCGGCGACGTTGCCCGATGCGCCTGCGCGCAGCGAGTCGTCGGTGCGCTACTTTGCCTTGGTGCAGTTTGATGACGGCCAATACTTGGAATGGCCGGTGCGCTTGGCGCAGCTCACCCATGTGGTGGAGGGCGCGGGCTTGACTGACCCGCTCATCAAGATCACCGTGGCCGAAACCTTGGAGGCCCGACAGCAGTTGATCCAACGCATTTTGTGGGACACGCTGGGCAGCCAAGGCTTGTTGTTGCTGGCGGCCGCGCTGTTGGTGGTGTGGGGGGTGCAGCGAGGCATCCGACCGCTGGAGGCGTTTCGCCAACAATTGGCGAGCAAGGCCGATGATGACTTTTTGCCGATCCATCCGCCCGACTTGCCGCGTGAGTTGCGGCCGCTGATCGAGACGCTCAACAGCTACCTGGACCGTTTGGGTCGGTTGATCGAGATCCGCAAACGCTTTTTAGACAACGCAGCCCACCAACTGCGCACACCGCTGACGGCCTTGAAGACGCAGCTGGCATTGGCGCAGCGCAACACCGCGCCTGAGCAAGCGCAAGCCTTGCTGTTGGCGGCGCGGCAAACCACCGAGGGTGCGGTGCGCCTGACGGAGCAACTGCTGGCCATGACGCGGGTGGAGCATGCCCGCGAGATGCACACTCCGCAGAACGTGGACTTGGTGCAACTGGCCCGGCTTGCAACGCAAGAGCAGCTGATGCGTGCCCACCAGCGCGGCGACGATTTGGGGTTGGAGGCGCAAGTGGCCCATTGCGAGGTGCTGGGTGTGGACCTGTTGCTGCATGAGGCGCTGAGCAACCTGATCGACAACGCCATGCACCACACCCCGCCGGGTGCGCACATCACGGTGCGCGTTGGCCCCACCTGGATCGAGGTGGAGGACGACGGACCTGGCATCGCACCAGCGCACCAAGCGCATGTGTTCGAGCGGTTTTACCGCGCTGCACCAGCGGGTGTGAGCGGCAGCGGTTTGGGCTTGGCCATCGTGAAAGAAATTGCCAGTCAGCACGGGGCCCGGGTCACGTTGACGAGCCCGGTGCGGCAAGGGCGGGGCACGGTGGTTCGGATGGGGTGGCCTACAGCCTGAGGCAGCCCCAAGACCCAAAGGTTCTTGGGTGATGCAAAGTGTGCTGAGGCTGCCAGGGCAGCTGATGCCCATTGGGTCTGCGACATCAGGTGTATCGCTTGCTGCTCAGGTTTTTCTTCATGTCGCGCAGGGCCGGTTGCAGGGCTTCGCCGATGCGCAGGGCCACTGTTGTGGCCAAAATGTCGATGATGAGCAGGTGCAGCAGGCGCGAGACCATGGGGCTGTATTTGTCGTAGCCCTCGGGGTGGTCGGCCGTGAGGTGGATGTGGCCTGCACCGGCCAGGGGCGAGCCGCTGGCGGTGATGACGATGGTTGTGGCACCTTGCTTTTTGGCGATGTCGCAGGCGTCCATCAGGTCGCGGGTGCGGCCCGAGTTGGAGATGATCACGGCGCAGTCCCCCGGCTGGAGCATGGAGGCGCTCATGACTTGCATGTGCCCGTCGCTGTAGGCGATGGCGTTGACGCCGAGGCGAAAGAATTTGTGCTGCGCGTCTTGCGCCACGATGCCGGAGTTGCCCACGCCATAAAACTCGATGCGGCGGTTGGTTTTTTGCGTAGCGGCCAGGGCTTGTGCGGCGTGTTCAAGCGCGAAAAAACTGGCGTCGTTGCGGTACTTCAGAAACGCGGCCACGGTGTTGTCGATGACCTTGACGGCGATGTCGCTGGTTTTGTCGTCGGCGTCGACACTGCGGTGGATAAAGGGCACACCTTCGCTGACGCTGCCGGCCAGTTTGAGCTTGAAGTCGGACAAGCCGTCGTACCCCACGCTGCGGCAAAAGCGCACCACGGTGGGTTTGCTCACATGGGCGCGGTCGGCCAGCTCGGTCACGGGCAGGTTGGCAAAGGCACGGGGGTCGGCCAGCACCAGCTTGCCCACGCGTTGCTCGGCCGGTGCCAGCGAGGGCAGGGATGCTTTGATTCGGTCGAGCATGGTGGGTCTCCTTGTCAGATTTCTTCGGACCAGCAAAAGCCGTCGCGGGCAATCATGGCGGTGGATGCGCTGGGGCCCCAGGTGCCTGCGGTGTAGGGCCGTGGGCCGATGGGGTCGTTTTTCCAGTGTTGCAAGATGGGCTCGACCCAGCGCCAGGCTTCCTCTTGTTCGTCGCTGCGCACGAACAGGTTCAGGCGGCCATCGAGCACATCGAGCAGCAGGCGTTCGTACGCCCCCACGCGCTGGCTGCCAAAGCGTTTGTCAAAGTCCAAGTCCAGGTGCACGGGGCTCAGGGTGGTGGTGCCGCTGCCTTCGCCGCGTTTGCTGGGCCCTTGCGCAAACAGGTGCAGTTCCAGGCCGTCTTTGGGTTGCAGGTGAATGACCAGTTTGTTGACTTGCCCAGATGGGGTTTGGAAGATGTCGTGCGGGGTGGGGCGGAAGTTGATTTCGATGTACGCCTCGCGCGCTGCCATGCGTTTGCCGGTGCGGATGTAAAACGGCACGCCTGCCCAGCGCCAGTTGGCGATTTCGGTGCGCAGCGCCACAAAGGTTTCGGTGCTGCTGGAGGGGCTCACGCCGGCCTCGCTGCGGTAGCCGGGTACGGCTTGGCCGAAGACGTTGCCCGCGTTGTACTGCCCGCGAATCACATGTTGGTTGAGCGTCTCTGGTGTCCAGCGTTTGAGTGCGCGCAGCACCTTGAGTTTTTCGTCACGGATGGCGTCGGCGTGGGCGTTGATGGGCGGCTCCATGGCGATGGCACACAGCAGTTGCAGGGCGTGGTTTTGCACCATGTCGCGCAGCGCGCCGGTGGTCTCGTAAAAGCCGCCACGCTTTTCCACACCCAGCTCTTCGGCCATGGTGATCTGGATGTTGGCGATGTGCTCGCGCCGCCACAACGGCTCGAACAAGGCGTTGCCAAAGCGCATGGCAAACAGGTTTTGCACCGCCGGTTTGCCCAGGTAGTGGTCGATGCGAAAGATCTGTTGCTCTTTAAAAACCAAGCCCACCGCATGGTTGATGGCGCGGTTGGAGGCCAGGTCGTGGCCCAGTGGTTTTTCGAGCACGATGCGGGTTTTGGGGGTGTTCATGCCGTGGGCGGCGAGTTGTTCGCACACGGTGGTGAACAGGCTGGGCGCGGTGGACAAATACATCACCACGCTGTCGGTCTCACGCTCGGCCAGACGCTGGGCCAAGGCGGCGTAGGCTGCGGGCTCTGACAGGTCGACCCGCACGTAACAAAGCAAACTGGCGAAGCGGGCAAATTCTTCGGGTTTGGGGCGTTTGTCGCCTTCAACTTGTTCAAAGCGCGACTGGATTTGTTGGCGGTACTGATCGTCCGTCAGGTCGTCGCGGCCCACGCCGATGATGCGCCCGCCTTCGGGCAAGGAGTCGTGGCGAAAGGCCTGGAACAGGGCCGGCATGAGTTTGCGCCAGACCAGATCGCCCGTGCCGCCGAAGAAAACCAGATCAAAGGCCATGATGTTTTTGAGTTACATGAAAAATTGATTTGTAATGTAACTTTGTTTCACGGATAATTCAAGCTTGTTTTATTGAAACCGCCATGAACCAACTCAACGCACTCAAACAATTCACCACCGTGGTGGCCGATACCGGTGACTTCAAGCAGTTGGCCCAGTTTCAGCCGCAAGACGCCACGACCAACCCTTCCTTGATTTTGAAAGCAGTGCAAAAGCCCGAATACGCGCCTTTGCTGGCCGAGGCCGTGGCCGCACACCGGGGCCAGCCGCTGGACGTGGTGATGGACCACTTGTTGGTGCGTTTTGGCTGTGAGATTTTGAAGACCATTCCGGGCCGTGTGTCGACCGAAGTGGATGCCCGCTTGAGCTTTGACACCGCCGCCACCGTGGCCCGTGCCCGCCGCATCATGGCTTGGTATGAGGCGCAGGGCATTGGCCGTGAGCGCGTGCTGATCAAGATCGCCTCGACCTGGGAAGGCATCCAGGCCGCAGCCGAGCTGGAGCGTGAAGGCATCCGCTGCAACCTGACGCTGCTGTTCGCGTTTTGCCAGGCGGTGGCGTGTGGTCAAGCCAAGGTGCAATTGATCTCGCCCTTTGTGGGGCGCATCTACGACTGGTACAAGAAGTCTGCAGGCGCAGCTTGGGATGAAGCGGCCAAGTCGGGCGCGAACGACCCCGGTGTGCAGTCGGTGCGGGCCATCTTCAACCACTACAAAAAACACGGCATCGCCACCGAGGTGATGGGCGCGTCGTTCCGTAATGTGGGCCAAATCACCGCGCTGGCGGGCTGCGACTTGCTGACCATCAGCCCCGAGTTGTTGGCGCAACTGGCCTCGACCGAGCAGCCCCTGAACCAGGCGCTGGATGCCGCTGCGGCGCAGGCGATGGACTTGCCTGCCGTGGCCTACAACGAAGCCGCGTTCCGCTTGGCCCTCAATGAAGACGCCATGGCCACCGAAAAGCTGGCCGAAGGCATCCGCGCTTTTTGCGTCGATGCGGTCAAGCTCGAAGTGCTGATGCAGCAATCTTGAAAATCGGCTGCCTCTGTAGGTCGGTGCCTTCAGGTCCGACATGCTGGTGATGCACCGGATACATATGGGAGCGCAAGCCACCGAAGCCCCGAGGCTTGGTGCCATCAGGATCAGATGTTCGGCTTTTTGCATGACAAGCTTGTCAGATCAGACTGGTCCACAACGGCCGTGTCGGACCTGAAGGCACCGACCTACAAAACCGTGAGTTTTTTGGCGCTTTTCCCCAGGCGTCACTCTTTTTGAAAGACCCTGATGCGCTGTGACCTGACACCCGCTTGGCAAACCCTGCAACAGCATGCGCAGGGCTTTACCGGTTTTGATTTGCGCAAGGCCTTTGCGCAAGACGGCCAACGCGTCCCAGTCCTGAGCCAGGCGGCACCCCATGTGTGGGCCGACCTGTCCAAAAACCACACCGACGCCGCCACCGAAGCGCTGTTGATCGAATTGGCCCGCCAAACTGGCCTGGCCGCGCACCGTGACGCCATGTTCCGGGGCGAGCCCATCAACAACACCGAGGGCCGCGCCGTGATGCATTGGCTCTTGCGTCAACCCGAAGGCTCGCTCTCGGGTGATTTGGCCGCGCCCTTGCAGCTGGTGCACGACACCTTGAAGCCTATGCTGGCCTTTGCTGAGCAGGTGCGAACGGACACGCAAATCACCGACGTGGTGAACATCGGCATTGGCGGCTCGGACCTGGGGCCGCAAATGGCCGTGCTGGCGCTGCAAGATTTTGTGATCCCGGGCAAGCGCTTTCACTTTGTGTCGAATGTGGACGGCCATGAACTGGCGGCGGTGCTCAAGGGTCTGAAGGCCGAGAACACGCTGTTCCTGATCGCGTCCAAAACTTTCACCACCATCGAGACCATGACCAACGCCCGATCAGCGCTGGCCTGGTTCAAAGCGCAAGGCGGCAGCGATGTGTCGCGCCATTTTGCGGCGCTCACCACCAACGTGGCCGCTGCGGCCGAGATGGGCATCACCACCACCTTTGGTTTTTGGGACTGGGTGGGCGGTCGGTATTCGGTTTGGTCGGCCATTGGCCTGCCGCTGGCCATCGCCATCGGTGCGCAGGGTTTTCGGGACCTGCTGGCCGGGGCGCACGCGATGGACCAGCATTTCCAGACCGCGCCGCTGGAGGCCAACTTGCCGGTGCGCCTGGGTTTGCTGGACGTTTGGTACCGCAACTTTTTGAACTACACCAGCCGAAGCATTGCGCCCTACCACAGCGCCTTGCGACGCGTGCCCGCGTATTTGCAACAGCTCGAGATGGAAAGCAACGGCAAGCGCGTGGACCGCCACGGCCATGCGCTGCCCTATGGCACCTCACCCGTGCTGTGGGGCGAGCCGGGCACCAACGGTCAGCACGCTTATTTTCAGATGCTGCACCAGGGCACCGACGTGGTGCCGTTGGAGTTCATTGCCGTGAAAAAGCCCACGCACAGCCTGAAAGACCACCACGAGCTGTTGCTGGCCAATGTGATCGCGCAGGCCCAGGCGCTGATGCTGGGCCAAGCCGACGAGGGCGGTCACAAGCACTTTCCCGGCAACCGACCCAGCAGCTTCTTGCTGCTCGATGAACTCACACCCACCAGCTTGGGGGCGCTGATCGCCTTGCAGGAACACCGCGTGTTTGTCAGTGGCTCGGTCTGGGGCATCAACAGCTTTGACCAATGGGGCGTGGAGCTGGGCAAGGTGCTGGCCAAAGACATCCATGCGCGCTTGGCTTCGGGCGATGCGGCCGGGCTGGACCCTTCCACGGCCGGTTTGCTGCAGCAATTTCGTCCATGAATTCGATGCGCTGAGGCGTCACAGCGCCATGGTGTCCTCGATTGGTATCAAATTTAACACTTAGATACGTTTAA
>OBPM01000130.1_pt1 | contig 11678 bp, 11 predicted proteins | sample 1493981 | NCBI WGS metagenome assembly OBPM01 (sample SAMEA3275485, study PRJEB22092) | marine metagenome | reverse complement strand
TGTTTGTGTGCCTGCAGCCCGACAACGAAGCGCGTGCCGACACCGTGGGTGTGCCGTGCAAGGGTGTGGAAATCAAGGTCGCCGACAACGGCGAGATCTTGGTCAAGTCGCCAGGTTTGCTCAAGGGCTATTACAAAAACCAGAAGGCGACCGACGAAGTGTTGACAGCCGACGGCTGGTACCACACCAGCGACGCGGGCTTCATCGACAGCCATGGTCACCTGAAGATCATCGACCGCGTCAAAGATGTGGGCCGAATCCAGGGTGGCGCCAACGATGGCGCGATGTTTGCGCCCAAGTACGTCGAGAACAAGCTCAAGTTTTTCCCGCACATCAAAGAAGTGGTGGCTTATGGCGACCAGCGCGAAAAAGTGTGCGTGATGCTCAACATCGACTTTGACGCTGTGGGCAACTGGGCCGAACGCCGCAACTTGCCCTATGCCGGTTACGGCGATTTGGCGCAAAAGTCCGAGGTGTACCAACTGATCAAGGAGTGCGTGGAAAAGGTCAACGCCGATCTGTCCGAAGACGCCATGCTGGCAGGCAGCCAGGTTTCGCGCTTTTTGATCCTTCACAAAGAGCTGGACGCCGACGATGGCGAGTTGACCCGCACCAACAAGGTCCGCCGCGGCTTCATCGCCGACAAATACAAACCGCTGGTGGATGGCCTGTACGAGGGCAAAGCCGAACAGTTCATCGAGACCGTGGTGAAGTTTGAAGACGGCCGCACTGGCAGCGTCAGCGCCACGCTCAAGATTTCCGACGCCAAAACATTCACACCCGTGAAGGCCGCAGCATGACCAAGAAAATCGGCGACGTCATCTTGGACGTCAACAACATCAGTTTGCGCTTCGGCGGCGTGAAGGCGCTGACCGACATTTCGTTCAACGTGCGCGAGCACGAAGTGCGGGCCATCATCGGCCCCAACGGCGCGGGCAAAAGCTCGATGCTCAACTGCATCAACGGTGTTTACACGCCGCAAGAAGGCTCCATCACTTTCCGGGGGCAAAAATTTGACCAAATGAGCAGCCGTCAAGTGGCCGAGATGGGCATTGCCCGGACCTTCCAGAACTTGGCGCTGTTCAAGGGCATGAGTGTCATTGACAACATCATGACGGGCCGCAACCTGCGCATCAAAAGCAACCTGTTCATGCAGGCGCTGCGCATTGGCCCTGCCCAACGCGAGGAAGAAGAGCACCGTGAGTTTGTCGAACACATCATCGACTTTCTGGAAATCCAAGCCTTCCGCAAGACGCCTGTGGGCCAGTTGCCTTATGGCTTGCAAAAGCGGGTCGACTTGGGCCGTGCCTTGGCCATGGAGCCACAGGTGCTGCTGCTCGACGAGCCGATGGCGGGCATGAACATGGAAGAAAAGCAGGACATGTGCCGCTTTATCCTGGATGTGAACGACGAATTCGGCTCGACCATCGTGTTGATCGAGCACGACATGGGTGTGGTGATGGACATCTCGGACCGCGTGGTGGTGCTGGACTACGGCAAAAAAATCGGCGACGGGACCCCCGAAGAAGTGCGCAACAACGAAGACGTGATCAGTGCCTATTTGGGCACCAGTCACTAAGGAGAAAAAGACATGGCATTTTTCTTGGAAGCCCTTTTGGGTGGCCTGATGGCAGGCATGTTGTATGCGTTGGTGGCACTGGGCTTTGTGTTGATCTTCAAGGCCTCGGGTGTGTTCAACTTTGCGCAAGGCGCAATGGTGTTGTTCGCGGCTTTGGCGATGGCGCGTTTTTCGGAATGGGCGCCTGGTTGGCTGGGCATTGAAGACAAGTTTTTGGGCAACTTGGTGGCCTTTGTGCTGGCCGCAGCCATCATGTTCGTGCTGGCCTGGCTGATTGAGCGTTTGGTGTTGCGCCACTTGGTGAACCAAGAAGGGGTGACTTTGCTCATGGCCACACTGGGCATCACCTACTTTTTGGATGGCTTGGGCCAGACCATTTTTGGCAGCGACATTTACAAAATCGATGTGGGCATGCCCAAAGACCCGATTTTTCTGTTCGAAAACGTCTTTGAAGGCGGCGTGTTGGTCAACCTCGAAGATGTGTATGCCGCGTGCATTGCGGCTTTGTTGGTGGTGGTGTTGTCGTTGTTTTTCCAAAAAACGAGCACCGGCCGCGCACTGCGTGCGGTGGCCGATGACCACCAGGCTGCGCAGTCGATTGGCATTCCGCTCAACCGCATCTGGGTCATCGTGTGGTTTGTGGCGGGCTTGACAGCCCTGGTCGCGGGCATCATTTGGGGCTCCAAGATGGGGGTTCAGTTCTCGTTGACCACGGTGGCTTTGCGGGCCTTGCCCGTCATCATTTTGGGTGGCCTGACCTCGGTGCCCGGGGCCATCATCGGCGGCCTGATCATCGGTGTGGGTGAGAAGCTGTCCGAGGTGTATCTGGGCCCATTTGTGGGCGGCGGTATCGAGATCTGGTTTGCATATGTGCTGGCGTTGGTGTTCTTGCTGTTCCGTCCGCAAGGCCTGTTTGGCGAAAAAATCATCGACCGCGTGTAAGGAGAGACACCATGTTTTACAGAGAAAACGGTCAGTTCAAGACCTCTTACCGCAGCGACCAGCAGATCTTCGCCATCGCGCAAGACCGCTGGGTCATCCTTGCCTTCATTGCATTTGCCTTCATCGGGGTGCCGTTCATCGCCGATGAATACATGTTCCGAGCCATCCTGATTCCTTTCTTGATCCTGGCCTTGGCCGCTTTGGGGGTGAATATTTTGGTGGGTTATTGCGGCCAGATTTCCCTGGGTTCAGGGGCATTCATGGCTGTGGGGGCCTACATGGCCTACAACACCTACATACGCATCGAAGGCATGCCCCTGATCGTGGCCTTGTTGGCCGGAGGCTTCTTTGCCACTTTGGTCGGCATGTTCTTTGGTATTCCCAGTTTGCGCGTGAAGGGCCTGTACTTGGCGGTGGCCACGCTCGCGGCGCAGTTCTTTTGCGACTGGGCCTTCTTGCGCATCGGCTGGTTCACCAACAACAACGCTTCGGGCTCGGTCTCGGTAGCGGACCTGAATGTGTTTGGTATGCCGATCGACACGCCACTGCAAAAGTACATTTTTTGCCTGGTGTTTTTGGTGGTCTTTGGTCTGCTGGCCAAAAATCTGGTGCGCAGTGCCATTGGTCGCGAATGGATGGCCATTCGCGACATGGACGTTGCAGCGGCCGTGATCGGCATCCGCCCCATGTACGCCAAGCTCAGTGCTTTTGCGGTCAGCTCGTTCATCATTGGCGTGGCCGGGGGCCTGTGGGGCTTCGTGCACCTGGGTTCGTGGGAGCCAGCGGCCTTCTCGATTGACCGCTCGTTCCAGTTGCTGTTCATGGTCATCATCGGCGGCATGGGCTCCATCATGGGCAGTTTCTTTGGTGCGGCCTTCATCGTGATCTTGCCGATTTTCCTGAACCAGTTCCTGCCTTGGGCGGGTGACTTGGTGGGGGTGAACATTTCCACTGCAGCCGTCTCGCACACCGAGTTCATGATCTTTGGTGCATTGATCGTGTGGTTCTTGATCGTGGAGCCGCATGGTCTGGCCAAACTGTGGTCTGTGGCCAAACAAAAGCTGCGTCTGTGGCCCTTCCCCCATTGATTTTTCCCGCATTGATTTTTAAACGTGTTTTTCCCAGTGCTTCCAACTTTTTCAACAGGAGACAAACCATGAAGCTTCGTCAACTCGTCCTTGCCACCACGGTGGCGGCTGCAGGCCTTGCCAGTGCGCTGGTCAGCACAGCGGCCACTGCTCAAACCAAAGAGCAGTTCTTCCCCGTGCTGGTGTACCGCACCGGCGCTTACGCCCCCAACGGCGTGCCCTTTGCCAACGGCTATGTCGATTACCTCAAGCTGGTCAATGCGCGCGGCGGCATCAACGGCGTGAAAGTGTCGTTTGAAGAATGCGAAACCGGCTACGCCACGGACCGTGGTGTGGAGTGCTACGAGCGCCTGAAAGGCAAGAACGGCGGCGCGACCGTGTTCCAGCCTTTGTCGACCGGCATCACCTTTGCGCTGACCGAAAAAGCGCCTGGCGACAAAATTCCTTTGATCACTGCTGGCTACGGTCGCAGCGAATCGGCTGACGGTGGCGTGTTCAAGTGGAACTTCCCCTTGGCTGGCACTTACTGGGTGGCCGGTGACGTCATCATCCAGGACATCGCCAAAAAAGCCGGTGGTGCTGACAAGCTCAAGGGCAAGCACATCGCCTTGGTTTACCACGACAGCCCATTCGGCAAAGAAGCCATCCCAATCTTGCAAGAGCGCGCGGCTATGCACGGCTTCAAGCTGAGCTTGTTGCCTGTGACCCATCCTGGCGTGGAGCAAAAGTCCACTTGGCTGCAAATTCGCCGCGATCGTCCTGACTATGTTGTCAACTGGGGCTGGGGCGTGATGAACTCGACCTTGCTCAAGGAAGCGCAAGCCACCGGCTACCCCCGTGAAAAAATCTGGGGTGTGTGGTGGGCGGGTGCCGAGCCTGACGTCAAAGACGTGGGCATGGGTGCCAAGGGTTACAACGCCATCACCATGCAGCACGGCACCGAAAAAGGCTCTGCGATCGTGAAAGAAGTGCTGGAGAAGTTGCACGCCAAGAACCAAGGCACAGGCCCCAAGGACGAAGTGGGTGAAGTGCTGTACATGCGCGGTTTGTTCAGCGCCATGTTTGCGGTGGAAGGTGTGCGCCAAGCACAAACGAAGTACGGCAAGGGCAAAGTCATGACCGGCGAGCAAGCGCGTTGGGGTTATGAAAACCTGGACCTGACCCAGCCTAAGCTGGACGCCCTGGGCTTCAAGGGTGTGTTGCGCCCTGTCTCTACCTCGTGTGCGGACCACATGGGTGCCAACTGGGCCCGTATCCACACATGGAATGGCAGCAAGTGGGAGTTCTCCAGCGACTGGTACCAGGCCGATGAGCAGATCATCAAGCCCATGGTGAAAGCCGCTGCCGACAAGTACGCCGCCGAGAAGAAGATCACACGCCGCACCCCCGCGGATTGCCAGTCCTGATCGGTGAACAGCCCGCCGCGCAAGCGGCGGGCTGCATCTGCCAATGGCTTGCGCCAGCGGCAGATGCCACATGAAACCCTTGCGTGCAGCGGTTTCATTTGGCTTGAACCCCAGAGTAAAGAAAAGGCACAGTCCATGAGTGACAAAAACATTGTTCTGAACGTCAGCGGCATCGAGGTCATCTACAACCACGTGATTTTGGTGCTCAAGGGCGTGTCCCTGCAGGTGCCTGAACAAGGCATTGTGGCTTTGTTGGGCGGCAATGGCGCGGGCAAGACCACCACGCTGCGTGCCATTTCCAACCTGCTGCAAGGTGAGCGCGGCGAGGTGACCAAGGGCTCGATCGAGCTGCGCGGTGAGCGCATCGAAAACCTCACGCCGGCAGATCTGGTGAATCGGGGCGTGGTGCAGGTCATGGAAGGGCGGCACTGCTTCGCCCACCTGACCATCGAAGAAAACCTGATGACCGGCAGCTACACGCGCACTGACAAAGGCGAGATTGCGGCCAACTTGGACAAGGTTTACACCTATTTCCCGCGACTCAAAACCCGCCGGGCATCGCAGGCTGCGTACACATCGGGCGGTGAGCAGCAAATGTGCGCCATTGGCCGCGCCTTGATGACCAACCCCAGCGTGATGTTGTTGGATGAGCCTTCGATGGGCCTGGCGCCACAAATTGTGGAAGAGGTGTTCAACATCGTCAAAGACTTGAACGAAAAGGAAAAAGTCACCTTTTTGATCGCTGAGCAAAACACCAACATGGCGCTCAAGTATTCCGACTACGGCTACATCATGGAGTCGGGCCGCATCGTGATGGATGGCGCGGCCGAAGACCTGCGCACCAACGAAGACGTGAAAGAGTTTTACTTAGGGATGGGCGGCGGCGAGCGCAAGAGTTTCAAGGACGTGAAGAGCTACAAGCGCCGCAAGCGCTGGTTGGCTTGAGGCCTGGATGCCCGCACTGAGCTTTCTCCCCGCAGTTCCCCAGAAAGAAAAACATGTCTCAGCACTTTGATGCGTTGGAAACGCGTGCCCCTGAAGTCCGTGAAGCGGCCCTGATGGCCGCTTTGCCCGCGCAGGTCGCGCACGCCAAAGCCAAAGCCCCGGCGTTTGCCGACTTGCTCAAAGACGTGGATGCAGCCGCCGTCAACAGCCGCGTCGCGCTGGCCCAATTGCCGGTCATCCGCAAATACGAATTGCTCGAGCGTCAAAAAGCCGCGCGTGCCGCGGGCGGCAACGTGTTCGGTGGTTTCAGCACACTGGGCTTTGGCCAAGGCATGAGCCGCGTGTTTGCCAGCCCCGGCACGATCTACGAGCCCGAAGGCACCCGCGCCGATTACTGGCGCATGGCCCGTACCATTTTTGCAGCCGGCTTTCGCCCGGGTGAGCTGATCCACAACTGCTTCAGCTACCACTTCACGCCTGCGGGCTCCATGATGGAAACCGGTGCCCATGCCTTGGGCTGCACCGTTTTCCCGGGCGGCATTGGCCAGACCGAGCAGCAAGTCACGGCCATGGCCGAGCTGCAGCCTGCGGGCTACATCGGCACGCCCAGTTTCCTGAAAATCATCATCGAAAAAGCCGCCGAGATGGGCGTGGCCCTGCCCAGCTTGCGCAAAGCGCTGGTCTCGGGCGAGGCCTTTCCGCCCAGCCTGCGCGACTGGATGACGGCGCACGGTGTGGACGCCTACCAGTGCTACGCCACGGCCGATGTGGGTCTGATCGCTTACGAAACCGCCTCGCGTGAAGGCTTGGTGCTGGACGAAGGCGTGATCGTCGAGATCGTGCGCCCCGGCACCGGTGATCCGGTTTCTGAAGGCGAGGTGGGCGAGCTGGTCATCACCACCCTCAACCCCGACTACCCCTTGATCCGTTTTGGCACGGGCGATTTGTCGGCCATCTTGCCGGGCCAGTGCCCTACAGGTCGTACCGGCCAGCGCATCAAAGGTTGGATGGGCCGCGCCGACCAGACCACCAAGATCCGGGGCATGTTTGTGCACCCCGGCCAGGTGGCCGAGATTGTCAAACGCTTCCCCGAAGTGAGCAAAGCGCGTTTGGTCGTGACTGGCGAGATGGCCAATGACCAAATGGCGCTGCACGTCGAGACCGACTTGCTGGCCGACGAAGGCCTCAAAAACCGCGTAGCCGATGCGGTGCGCGACGTGACCAAGTTGCGTGGCGAGGTCCATCTGGTGGCTCAGGGCAGCTTGGCCAACGATGGCAAGGTGATCGAGGACGCGCGCAGCTACCAATGAAGTTGGGGCCTGTGGCGGATGTTTTGGGTCCGCCGCCAGTGGGTGCTGCGCACCTTTTTGGCGCACCATGTTTGGGCCTAAATCCTTAATGAAATCAAGGTCAACCAAGGGTTAGTCGCTAAGTACTTTCCGCGATTTCACGACACTCTGGTGGTTTTAAAATATCCAATCATTTTTAGGAGTTTGTATATGAAGCAATGGATTGCACTGGCCACCTTGGCTGCTGTTTCTGTGGGTGCCCACGCCCAAACCTACCCCGGCACCAAGCCTGTGGCCATCGTGGTGCCGTTCACGGCAGGCGGCCCGACCGACCGCGTGGCCCGCGATTTGGCAGAAGCCATGCGCAAACAAATCCCCGGCAGCAACTTCGTGGTTGAGAACACCGCTGGCGCTGGTGGCACCATCGGTGCCAACCGCGTGGCCAAGGCCGCGCCCGATGGCCACACGTTGCTGTTGTTCCACATCGGCATGGCCTCGACTCCGGCTTTGTACCGCAAGCTGGCTTACAAGCCGCTGGAAGATTTCGAGTACCTGGGCATGGTCAACGACGTGCCCATGACACTGATTGGCAAGCCCCAACTGCCCGCCAACACCTACCGTGACTTTGAAAACTACATCCGCGCCAACGCGGGCAAGCTGAACATTGCCCATGCAGGTCTGGGTTCTGCTTCGCACCTGTGCGGCCTGCTGTGGCAGACCAACGTGCAGACCAAAGAAGCCATGACCACCATCCCGTTTGGCGGCACAGCGCCCGCCATGACTGCCCTGATCGGTGGCCAGGTGGACATGATGTGTGACCAGACCACCAACACGGTGGGTCAAATTGAAGGTGGCCGAGTCAAGGCGTTTGCCGTGACCACCGCCAAGTCTTTGAGCAACCACCCCGTGCTCAAGCACTACCCCAGCTTGCAAGAGATGGGCATGAAGAACTTCAACCTGACCATCTGGCACGGTTTGTATGCCCCCAAAGGCACGCCTGCTGCGATCACCAAGTCTTTGAATGAGGCCCTCAAGAAAGCACTGCAGGACCCCGACTTCGTGAAGAAGCAACAAGGTCTGGGCGCATTGGTGGTGAACGACAACCGCACCGACCCGGTTGAGCACAAGAAGTTTGTGGCCGCCGAGATGGTGAAGATCAAAGCTGCGGTGGATGCAGCGGGCAAATACGCCGATTGATCGTCCCTTGGCTCATCCCAAAAAGCCCGACTTGGTCGGGCTTTTTGCTGGGCGCTTCACTTCGGCATGGGTGGGTGACTCAAGCAATCCGCCTATTTGAAGTGTCGCTTCTCGGAGTGATGGATGTCGGACAAATGGACAACATACCCAGATGGCAGCCGTTCAGTTGTCGAATTTCTCCGTGCCCAGAATGCCCAGCTTGTTCAAGCCTTGCCTCTGGGCCCCCGCCAGCACAGCGGCGGCGGCTTCGTATTTGGCTTTGGGGTGCGAGCGGATGTGCAGTTCCGGCTGGGGCTGCATCAAGGCGGCTTGCATCAGCTGCGCTTGCAAAGCTGGGCGGTCGGTCAGGGCTTGCCCATTCCACGAGATCACCGAATTGGCATCGATGTCGATGCGAATGACCTGTGGTGGTGTGGGCGGCGGCGCGGCGCTGGCCACGGGCATGTCCAAGTTGACCGCGTGCAATTGCGCAGGGATGGTGATGATCAGCATGATCAGCAGCACCAGCATCACGTCGATGAGTGGGGTGGTGTTGATGTCCATCATCAGCTCGTCCTCTTCGGGCGGGCTCAGGCTGGGGGGCAGGTGGCTAAGAAAGCCGGTGCTCGGTTTCATGTCAGTTCCCTGGGTCGGTGATGAAGCCGACTTTGGCAATGCCCGCGCGTTGCACGGCGTTCATCACTTGCCCGACGGCGGCAAAGTCGCTTTGCGCGTCGCCTCGGATGTGCACTTCAGGTTGGGGTTGCAGCACCGAAAACTTCTTCAGTCGCTCACGCAAATCGGCCGCGTCTTTCATCGGGGTGTCGTACAAGAAAATCTGCCCTGCTTGGTTCACCGAGATGATCAGGTTCTCTGGCAAAGTTTGCCGGGGCACATTCTTTTCTTGTGGCAACTTGACCTGAATCGAAGTGGTCACCACCGGGATCGTGATCAGGAAAATGATCAACAACACGAGCATCACGTCCACCAAGGGCGTGGTGTTGATCGTGCTCATGATGTCGTCGTCCGACTCAGGACCGATGTGCATGGCCATGGCGCAGTCTCCGGTGTGAGGGCGTTTATTTTTTAGCGGAAGACAGCAGCACGGCGTGCAAATCGGCCCCAAAGGCATTGATCTCTTCCATGACCGCTTTGTTACGGCGCACCAGCCAGTTGTAGCCCAGCACCGCAGGCACGGCCACGGCCAAGCCGATCGCAGTCATGATCAGTGCTTCGCCCACGGGCCCGGCCACTTTGTCGATGCTGGCCTGGCCCGACATGCCGATCTTGACCAGCGCGTGGTAGATGCCCCACACGGTGCCAAACAGACCCACAAAAGGCGCGGTGGAGCCCACGGTGGCCAGCACCGCCAAGCCGTCTTGCAGGCGGCTTTGGACGGTGCCCAGGGCGCGCTGCAGGTTCATGGTGACCCAGGTGTTGAAGTCCACGGCGCTCAGCAAGCCCTCGTGCCGGTTGGCGCTTTCTAGGCCTTTTTCGGCAATGAACCGATAAGGGCTGGCAGCGTCCAGCCCCTCAGCGGCCTGGCGCAGGCTGGCCGATGTCCAGAAGTCACCCTGTGCGGCCTTGCCGTGTTGGCGCATGCGCGATTGCTCGGCCAACTTGGAGAAGATCACATACCAGCTGCCCACGCTCATCAGAACCAAAAGCAGCAGCGTGATCTTGGCCACGGCATCGCCTTGCGCCCACAGCGCGCCCAAGCCGTAAGGGTTGTCGGTCTGCGTGGCTTGCGCCACTGCGGCTGTCGCTTCTTGGTTGACGGCCGTGGTTGGGGCGGCTGCGCCGATGGCAGCGGTCTGGGGTGACACACTGGGCGTGTTGGCCAGGGCCGGGCCCGCCAGGAGCAATGTGGCCGACAGGCTCAAGCTGGCAAGGAAGCTGTGAAAGGGTGTGCGCATGGCTGTGAGTCCTGTGAATTGGATGGGGCAGTGGGTCGGGCTGATGCGTGTGTGAAAGAGGGCTTTCATGTCGCTCACTCCAACCGCCAGGTGTATTTCATGCTGGCCCAAGCTTGTTCGGCCTGGCCGTCGACGGTGGCGGGTTGAAATCGGCACAAGGACAGGCCTGCCCTTGCGGCATCGTCCAAGCGTTTGAAGCCCGAACTTTTCTCGATCTCAGATTGAATGACTTGGCCATTCACGCCCACCAAAAAGCGCAGGCTCACCGTGCCTTCTTCTTCCATGCGGCGCGATGCGCTGGGGTACTTGGGCTTGTCGCATTGGGCTGAATTGACGCTGGCTGGCTTGCGCACGGGCGGTGCGGCGCGTGCTGGGGTGGGTGCTGGGGTTGTGCGCGTCAGTGCCTGAGGCGGGCTGACGGCGGCAGCCGGTGGCGTTTCGGTCACCGCTGCAGTCGCCTGAATCGCTTGCGTGGGCACCGGGCTCACCGCCAAGGGCACCTCTACGGGGGGCACCTGTGCGGGTGGTGTGGGCTTGGGGGCCGGGATGGCGGGGGGCACTGGCGGTGCCGGTTTGGCTTGCGGTTCCGGTTGCTGTGGCTTGGGTGGGGGAGGTTGCGGCGCGGGTTGCGGTGTCGGGGGTTGGATGTCTTGCAGCAAGATTGCTTGCACCACAGTCGGCATTTTTTGAACTATCTGTTGGCCCATGCCTGCCTGCACAGCCCAAAGCAGCAGCAGGTGCAAAACCACGGCGATCGCCAAACCCACAAGCCTGCGCTGTGGGGGTGGCCGAAGGTAGGTGCTGCTGGACATGGCTCAGATGGTGGCGGATGAGGCTCTGTATTTTGCGTGAGTCAAAGGAAGTTTCAAAGGGTGCGCCTTGCGGACGATCGCTATTTGGGGTCTTGAGACGCTGGCTTCAAGCTGAAGGCCTGGCCGCTTTGATCGTTTTCAAACCGCTGGCCTTGTATGGTGCGTGTGCAAGCTTCAACCAAAGCGGTGCCCAGCCAGGTGGCCGCAATGCGCACACCATCGTGTGTCTCTTCCATGGTGAACTCGCCACCGTCCAGGTCGGCCACCACGGCAAAGCGCTGTGGGCCTTGCACCAGTTCACCACGCCAGCTGCCGATGTGTTCGGGGTGCGGAGCCAAGCGCAGCGTCCAGGGCTGGCTGTTGCCTGCCAGCTCCACAGTCCAGGCGCCGTTGAGCGAATCGGGGGTGCTGCTGGATGGGCAGCCGTGCTGGCCAGTTGGGGTGCTGCAGGCGACAAGGCTCCATGCCAACAGCAAGGCCGCTGCCGTGCGCCAGGGGTATTGAAAGGTGTGCTTCGTAGTCATC